>Ga0208898_1002814_pt1 | contig 10425 bp, 11 predicted proteins | sample VirMetDEL_Mar_4_FD_184513 | JGI IMG/M metagenome (GOLD analysis project Ga0208898, IMG submission 184513) | Aqueous microbial communities from the Delaware River and Bay under freshwater to marine salinity gradient to study organic matter... | ecosystem: Environmental > Aquatic > Marine >...
GGGTCTCGCTACAGGCGGTCTAGGGTTAGAACAGGCACAGCAACAGATTGGCCTAGGTGCGCTTCAGGGAGCTTACATTCCTCAAGCGGCTATGTTGTCTGCTTTCTCTCCTGCACTCAACGTGGCTAGCTTGGCTGACGTTGCACGTAGACAGCAGGGTGAGCTTGGTCTTGAAACACAGATGGCTAACATTTCTGGTGAGGTAGGCCGAAGGACAGCGCTGGCTAACATGTACGGTAGTTTGTACGGTGGTCTTCTGTCTGCTGGTGGTAGTCTGCTTGGTGACTTGTTTGGCATATTTAAAAAGTAGAGGATACATAAGATGGCTTACGATATAGGTGGAATGTTAGCTAGATCAGGACAAACAGTTGGTCAGGCTATTGGTGGCGGGTTTGCTGATTTAGGTGCTGGCATAGGCACGGGCATTGGTGGTATGTTGACTCGACGCAGGGAAAAACAGGCGGCACAGAACGCACAACAGCAGTTTGACCAGATTGTTGGTGCTTATCAAACTGATCCTGCTGGTATGATAGCTGAGGCGCAAAAAGCACTTATGAGTCCTGATGAGAATGTGCAACGAATGGGTCAGTTGCTGATGGATCAGGCAGAGCGCTTGACAAAAGCACAAGCTACAACAGCTAAGGAGCAAGCGTTGACAGCTCTGCAAGAGTCAATCGCAAATTCGGCTACAAGACTAGGCTTGCCTGATATTGCAGAAAGAGCGTCAAATACGACAGACCCTGAATCGCTTAGGGCAATACAAAAAGACCTACGTGAACAGGAGATAAAACAAGTTATCTCTCAGCGTGGAGAGCCCGGAAGAAAAGCACTTGCTCAGAGATACGGCATTACTTATGAGTCTTATATGTCTGACTTGACTGATGATGCCTTTCTTAAAATTATAGAAGGTCAAGAGGCAGAACTAAAGTCTTTTATACTTCCTAACGGAGAAGAAACTTTACTTGAAGTGAATAAAAAAGACGCTAAAGTAAGAGATCCTGCTGATGGGGTATTCAAGAGAGCCAGTGAGATAGGTTTACGCAGAGCGCCTAATAGACAGCAAGTAGAAAACATAGCTAACTATAGAAGCGAAAAATTAGCAGAAGCTGGAGTAAAGCACTTCCAAGAACTCCACGAGTCAACATCTCAAACAATAGCGACTCTAAACAACATTGAAGAAGTTTTACCGTTGACTGATGAAATGATAACAGGAGCAACGGCACAGCCTGAGTTATTCGTTAGACGAATCAGAAGTGAGTTGTCTGAGTTTTTAGGTATTGACGCTTCAGACCCTGCTTTGCAAAATACAGAAGCGTACATTGCACTAGCGGCTCCTCGTGTTGCTGAGATCATCAAAAACTTTGGTGCTGGTACAGGCTTGTCAGATGCTGACCGTGAGTTTGCGAACAAAGCCGCCGCTGGAGACATTGCGATGACTGCGGCTTCTATGCAAAGAATCTTAAAAATTCTCAAAAAAGCAGGAGAAAATAAAGTTGATTTGTACAACAGGACAGTAAAAGAAATGAAGGTAGCGCCCGGAGCTTACGGTTTTGTGTTGCCTTCTAGAACAAAGAGAACACCGCCAACAACGCAAGATGTTGACACTGTTGCTAATCCTCCATCCGGTTTTGTAAGGGACCAATAAGATGCAAACAGCTACTAACCCAGAAACGGGAGAAAAGGTATACTGGAACGGAGACTCTTGGGTTCCGCTTGAGACTGCTACAAACCCTAATACTGGAGAGCGTGTGGGTTTTATCAACGGTAAGTGGACTCGTTTATCCCACCCTACTGAAGAGTACGTAACTCGTATGGAAGGGTTTATGGAGCGTGTGCCTCAGAAGATTGAAGAAGGCAGACAGGAGTACGCTAAACGTGTTGAAGCGCTAGATCCTCTAGAAAGTCCAATGTTTCCTTTTGCCGCTGAAGTTACAAGTGGTGTGGCTACTGGTGCTCTAACTGCTGGTGATATACTGACAGATTACGCCATTAGTTCTATACCAAACTCTGTTCGCAAAGGCGCTGAAGAAGCGTACAACAAAATAAAGGATACTGATTGGTTTAAAGAGGCTGTTAGTTTTATAGAAATGGGGTACGATAAGTACAACGAATGGAAAACACAAAACCCCGGTAGAGAAGCGTTAATAGATAATACTATAGATTTATCTGTGTTGTTTAGTCCCAGACCTGATTTAAACATTGATGTTGCAGAGCGAAGGGCTAAAGCAAAATCTAGCAAAATCAACATACAACAGAGGCGGGACGGGATACAGGTGTTAATTAAACCTGAGTCATTTGGCGCAACTGATGTCGTTGAGGAGGGTGGCATATTAAGAACCCAGCGTTGGATTCCTGATGAAAAAAGTTCAGAGATTGTGGGTGTTCTAGAGACTATACCTAATGTAGATCCAAATAGGTCTTACACTTATAACATGAACGTTGTGTTAAATCACATTGGTAATCAGGCAGACGAACTTGAAAGGTTTATTAAGGAGGCAGGAAATCCAAAAGTAGATGCTAATGATTTAGTTGCTGAGATGTCAGAGTCTCTAGCCGCTTTCAAAGAATCTGCCGGTTTTCGTGGAATAACTCCTGATTCACAAAAAATAGTTTTAGAGCTAGCAAACGATGCTTTGTCTTTAGTTCAAAGATACGGCACTGATGCTATGGGTTTGTTAAAAGCTAGAAAAGAGTTTGACCGTTTGTTAAGTGACGCCTATACAGATGTTTTAGACCCTGCGTCTGCTACAGGTAGGGCTAAAGCGGCTAGAGTTGTTCGTGAAGTTTTAAACGAAAAACTAAAAGAAATAACTCCGGGGGACGAGGCTCACCACTTGCTTAATCAGCAACACAACGGTTACCTAGCTCTAGATAGAATGGTAAACAAGAGAAACAGAGAGTTAGACAACGCTTTGAAGCGCATGGCGCAGAGATTGAAAGATGCCGCTCTTCTTCCGTCAACTCTAGGATCTTTATATTTTACCGGTACTGCTGTTGCTGGTGTAGTTGGTGGAGTAGGTCCAGCAGTTGCGGCAGGAACAACCGGAGCTAGTTTATACGGCGCTGTAAAACTGTTATCAAAACAAAACAGGGCAAAAATGTACGCAGAAGCGTTAAAAGGTATAAACACTCTAATTAAAAAATCAGACGATCCAAATATACTGTTTCAATTAAAAGCAGATCGTTTAGTTCTACTGGACTTGATGCAACAAGAGCAGGGGTCTGAAGAAGAAGGAAGACAACAATGAACGACGACAAACACACAGTAAGCTACACATCCCACGACTACCACAGTATGTGTCAAAAGTCAAAGGAAAAGATCCGTAAGATGCAACAAATGGGAATGACTACGCCCCATGACCCGAAAGACAAGCCAGAGGACGTAGCCAAGCAAGACAGAGGTTACTCTATCCTGTTTTTCTCATAACGCACCTGAGTTGCTATAGCTCACAGTTGTTCCCTGTACAGGCCAGTTGTTGTGACCCCTCAGTCATATCGCTGGCCTCTTCTATATCCCACGATATTTCCTTTGGAAAGTCTTTAGCAAGCTGGTTGTACGTCTTCTTGTCCACAGGCTCATACGGTGCTTGTTGGTACGTGTGGTCTGAGTAAGGCAAGAAGCTGATACCTGACACCTTGTCAAACTTGTTGTACAACCACTGTCCCACCTCAAGAAACTCAGAGTCACGGTAGTAACAAGTCATAGACGGCTTGTGTTCACACCACTCATCCTGATAGATCTCCCACAGTTCCAACTGCTCCATAGCACCCATGTCTGAGGCCGTCACAGCGCCCTCTGGAGAGGCGATAGGGAAGCTGAATACCCTAGTACTGGGTGACATCACATCGTCCTCCACAGGGACACCAGCGGCCTCTAGGACGGCACAAAGTGGGTCACGAGCATCTGCACGTACTCTTCGTATGTATTGTGCAGAATAACGAGGATGGATACCACTAGCGCTGTCAACCAACTGACTAACAGTGCCTGAAGGCTTAACAGCAGTAATAGCTGTAGAGGCTTGTATTCCCAGTTTATCAGCCCACTCCTTGTTGACCTTGACTGCTTCTTGGCGCATAGCTCTGAGCCACTTCTTGAGTTCATTCTTGTCTCCTCGTCCTGAGAGCAACGGATGATCCATTATGCCTGTCAGAGATACCCCTAGTAACGCCTCCTCTTCCGTGTTTACTCTCCAAATATTTCTGAGGTATCGGAAGTCTGTGAGGGTAGCCTGAAGAGTCCCAAGGATAGTCGCAATCCGAACCTTTCGTTTGAGGCTGTTGAGTGTATCCTGTGGCCTAACAACAACTTCTGAAAGATTACAGAATTGGTAGGGTCTGAGGATGATTTCGCTACACGGATTAGTTCCGAAATCAAAGGTAGCATCTCTTCGTTCATTTCTTGAAGCTTGCTTTTGACTTGCGACTCTACTAAAGACACCTCGTTCTCCAGATCTTGATTCATATAGACTAGTCCACTCATTCAAAAAGGCTTCGAAGTCAGGCTTCTCTGTGTAACACGCAGAGTTGTTCGCCAGACCACGTTGGGGATTATCTACCCACCACTGTCCGTGTTTGCACCGTCGGAGTCTGTCGTCTGTGAGGTTACTGAGACTGATGAGGGCTGACCTTCGGACTCCTCCGACGACGACGATTTGAGCAATCTTACAGCAAAGATCGTGACACTCAACGGAGCTAAGTTTTCGTCCAGAAGCTTCCCGAAACAAGTCCACCGTGAATCGGAACAAGTCGACGAGAGGTTCAGGGCCACTTGCACGACCTCCGAAAGTTTTAAGTGGGGAACCTGCAGGTCGTACTCTACTAACGTCCCATCGGGGAATTTGACCTGAATACAGCAGTGATACCAACTCCCTAAACGATTTCGCCCATCCGATTTTCGAATCTGCAACATTGATAACTGTATCTGTTTCATGGAACTCTTCTGCCACCTCCGGTAGTTTCTGTACATATTGTCGTTCAACACTAAACCCAACACCTGTGCCGCACATAAGTACGTACATCATTTCGTCAAATGCTTTGGGATGATCTATAGGTAAGTAACTACAGTTAAACCCTGCTACGTTGTCACGGTCCAGAGCTTCCCCTGCGGTCATCAGGGCTCGCATAGAAGGCATTACGTCTAGGCTGTGGATAGCCTCGTAAACTTCCTTACGTGAGGTCTCTGGTAGCTTGTCGCCCCAGTAATTTACGTAACGACTAACTGTTTCTTCCCAAGTCTCCCTACGCTTCTCCTCTGGTAAGTACCTAGCGTAGCGACTCTTGTGTATGTACTGTTGGTATGCGTCCATCTATTCTGTTACTCCTAGTGTTTCGTTAATGATTGCCTGTGCCGCCATTTGCAAAAGCATATACACCCCGTCAGGATACTGCTCGTTGGACGCTACTTCAAACATCTCACCGTCTTCGTACATCACAACAGCCACCTTTACCTTTCGTCCCTCCTCCTCGTGTTTTAGTGCTTTGACTACAAACGCTGACAGAAACTCTGAGGTGGTGATCTCGTTCTTCTCTTCATCTTTGTTACCAAACTTACCTTCTACTACTTTCACGGTCCTACCTCCTTGATTAGCCACTCCAAGTAGACCTTAGCTTTCCGTAAATCCTCTACTCCGTTCTTGTACTCGTAGCGCCAGAGGTACTTCAGGCAGTTGCCCTTGAGGTAACCCTTGTACTCTTGCGGGTGCATGGACGCCTTGATTGCTTCAATGGCCTCTATCGCTCCCTTGTTGTAGTGATCGGGTTGTGTCACAGGGTTGTGTTTGTCGCTAGGATGATACAGTTTGCCTGTGGCTGTCTTGCGTATCCTATCCCAATCCTCTGGTTTAGCATCGTCTATTGATCCGTAACTCATAACTTCACCGTTTTTGTCTAAGTAAGTAGTCCACTCATTCTGCATACTCTTCCTCTAGTTCTTCGTGAAAGTGTTCTAGTTTCTTGAGTAGCTTATCTTCAAATCTATCCAGTATTTCTTCTGATGAAATCTGTAGTGCTTCCAGAAGATCGTCAGGATCATAAAACATCAACAACTTCTCCTTAATTTCTTCTAGTGTCAGAGACATAATCAACCAACTCCTTAAGTGTATCTATATTATACCATAAAATCTCGTGCTTGTCACACCATTCTGCCATAGTAAGTTTGGTACTTTTACTCACTTTTTGGCTAGGCTTCATCAGTACAAATATGAGTTCTTGCGCCTCTGGGAGACACTTAGAGATCGCTCTGTACTTCTGCGTATCTCCCGCTCGAAAGTATCCTTTGCACTCAATGAGATACGTCCGTCCGTTGAGTTCGTACACAAAGTCTGGTGTGTACTTTCGTTCGATCCTGTACGGGACTTGGAACGGTTCGTAGCTAAAGCCAAATGGTTGTAACTGCTTTGCGACATCTTTTTCAAACTCCGACCTAAAGTTACCCAGCTTGGATTTCCGTGACCTTCGGCTCATTAAACACCTCTGTTAAATATCTTGGACCACTTGAGTAGATAAAGGTTCTTACTTCGGGCCAACAGGTAAACTTGTAGGGACAGTAAGAACAACCAACGGCGAGCTTTCTGTTTCCACTCTTGCCATCTGGTACGGTTTCGTGGCAAACTTCTGGCGGCTCCGGTTGCTCTACTAGCTTTTTTACACGTTTAATGTGCTCCTCTATGTCGTAGCTAATCTTTTCGTAAACGGGAGCCTGTGTGTCCTCAGAGTCGTACATGAGGTACGTCAGGTGTCCGTTCTGTTTGTCCATCGCTAGCCAACCAAACTTGGTTTCTCCTTCTGAATGTGCATACCCTTTAATTTGAGCAACGTATCCAAACGGGTCATCATAAGCCAGACTTCCGTCCTTGAATTTCTTAAACCCAAAAGTTGAGACAGACTTAACATCAGTGACAACACCATCAATTTTGCAGTCCATAGAGCCTGTAATGCCCTGAACCTCACACTGTTTCTGTTCATCGGTAACCTCGTGTCCTGATAGTCTAGTTAAAAACAGAAGCATCTCTTCGATCAGATGCCCGTACATAAACTTGACGTAGGTGTTAGGAGTCATCTCCTCTTCTACGTCAGAGTTGTTCACTACGTTCCAGAGATAACGATCATCACGCCCGATGTTAGACATACGTAGCTTGCGTCCGTCACGCTTCTCTGTGAACAGGTTTGACATGAGCCGCTTGCAGTTCTCTCCGAAGAGGTCAATCTCATCTATCAGATCAACACCCTCTGGTATTTCTTTGGTAGACACTACTTTGTAAATGTCGTCTACCAATGAGTACAGTTTGTTCATTTTGAATCCTCTAAGTATTCGATGGCTCGTTCCAACATATTTATGTCATCATCAAACCCGCCTAAAGACCTGTTACATTTGTGGCATAACCATCCTCTGAAGGTTTCTTTTTCGTGGCAGTGGTCTAAAACCCACGATCCGTTTTTTGTGTTCCCTCTGCCTTTGACATCTTCCTCTGTTCCTAAGCATATCGGACAGGTGTACCCCTCTTCTGGCATACCGTGTTTTTTCTTTAGCCTGTCTCTGACCTTGCTGAGTTCGTTGTTACACTTTTTACACTCTGGCCTGAGATAGTTGCCTCCTGAGTGGCGAGAAAAGTGTTGTAGTGAGAGTTTTTGTTTACATTTGCTACACTCCTTGATTCCGTCACCTAAATCATAGTGATCGTCTTCTAGGCACAGGTCTATCTGCTCCATCAGTGTGTCTCCGACCACGTTGATCCAACTTTGTACTCTCCGTCGAGGGGGCATCTGAGGTCAAACGATATGCCAGCCGCCTTGATGCACTCAACTGCGAGCCAGCCGAACTTCTCTGCTTGTTCTGTAGCCACCTCCGATTGTATTTCGTCATGGATGTTCCCTATAAACTTGTAGTCAATCTTGTGCTGAGTAGCGTAGTCATCTAAAAGAACCAAGGCTCTCTTCATTATGATTGCGCCAGCGGCCTGTAGTAACGTGTTTAATGCACTATGTTCTGATCTGACCCAGAGTTTTCGTCCGTCCAATCCGATGAGGTATCCTTTCCTAGAAGCAGATCCAACTCGTTCTCGTAGAGTTTCAAGAGAAGGTGTATTTCGTAGAAAGCGTGTCCTAAGCGCATTGCCATCCTTTGCCGTTCCTCCGACGATGCTTCCAAGCTTTGCGTCTCCTGCCCCGTAGAGGAAAGCATAGATGAAAGTCTTTGCTTGAGGTCTCGTTGCAAGTCCAGAAGCAATTTGATTTCTGGTGTGAATGTCGTCTCTAAGCAAGACATCTGTAAACTCCTCGTCGCCCATGTAGTGAGCGAGCATCCGTAGTTCTAGTCCACTAGCGTCAACACCCACTAGCTTACGTCCCTCTGGTACTATCCAGCAGTCCCTGCACTCCTTACCAAACACAGAGTTAACTGAGGGAACCTGTGCCATGTTTGGGTTCTGGTGTGTCATACGTCCAGTTACAGCACCGTTAGTAGTGACACGTCCGTGTACCCTCCCGTCATCTTGTACGTGTTCTAGCCAAGAGTTTACTTGTGCGTACCTTTTCTGGAGCAAGAGGTATTCCAGTACTTGTTCCGCTTCGGGAACATGATGATTCTCTTTAAGCGTCTTCTCGTCAACAACTGGTTTGCCTGTCGCAGTGAGTTCCGTCCATATCGCACCCTTAGCTGTAAGCCGGTCTGCCACTTGTTGACGTGAACCCACGTTGAATACAGTGACCTTATCCTTAAGTCGTTTACCAGTTTTCTCTGAGTATCGCTCCTCAACAATCGGCGGGAAAATCGCCTGTAGATCCTCTTCAATAACATTCATTCTCTCCTTAAACTTTGCACACAGGATGTGGCACAGTCGCTGATCTAGTAGCCAACCGTTGCGTTCCTGATCCTGTATGACCCACTGTACCTGATGCTCTAGGTCAACGCTGTCCTGAGAGAAATCAGCTAGCTCCGCCTGTAGCCGCTTGTACACAGCCTCAGTCAACTCTGTGTCACGGATGCAGTAGTCGATCATCGCTGGTGTAAGCTGTGACCAATCCTCGTGGTCTCCCTTGGGAAATCCTAAGATATTGCCCCAGTTCCGCAGAGAGTGACCACCAGACCGGCTGGGGTCTGCTAGCCTAGAGAGGACAAGTGTATCAATGATCCTACTCCGGTCAAAACTAACGCCCCAAATGCGGCCCAGAACAGGTAAGTCGAAACCGATTCCATTGTGGAAAACCCAACTTGCGTCCGGACGATCCGATACATACGTTTTGAAGTCTTGTTCATTGCATATTACCTCCGATACTCCGTTGTTGCGGCACACGGCACACCAGATGGTGCTGGCGTCCAGACCGTCAGTTTCAATGTCACAAAAGACTAGGTTCAAAACTCTGTCTCCGGTGGGTTAGGGTTAGAACACTCGTGTATACGTCCGGTAAACTTGTCGTACCGTAGCCAACACGCTGGTCCTGTCTCTCCTGCGTAGCGGTTCTTGAGAATCCTGACGCACGTAGTGTTCCTTACGTCCTCGTCCTCGTGTTGCTGGTTACGTTCCATGCCGATCACGATGTCTGAGAGTTGAGCAATACTCTGGCTACCACGTAAGTCCTGTAGACTGATCCTGCCTCCGTCCTCGTGTGCAGTCCCAGAGGTACGCTTCAGGTGAGACACTAGGAACAACGTAATCCCTGTCTCTGCCACCAGTGTGCGTAGCTTTGTCATTATCTCATCAATAGCTTTGCGCTCATCCCCGTTTTCCTGAGAAGAAACCACGATGGATAAGTGGTCGAGAATGATATATCGGCAGTCACAGGCTTTTGCCATGTGCCTGACTCTCGATAGTAGCTCATCTGCTGACGTTGATCCCCAATGATCGAATAGGTAGTAACGTCCAGATCCCATTGTCGATTCCCAAAAGGGTCGTAGCTGATCCACAGGAGTTTCCTCTTCCAGATGGAGCCTCCTAGATGCCGCCACCGACATGATTCCCAGCGCTGTGGTTGCAACGTCTTCTTCAAGCGCAAGTACACCAATGTTGGCGTCTGTTCGCTGGAGAAGATCGTATTCCAGTTCCCGTATGAATTGGGACTTTCCCATACCACTACCGCTGGTGATAGTAACCAATTCGTAAGGTCTGTGTCCTCTCGTAAGTTCATTGAGTCCTTCCCACGGGTACGGGATACTCTGGACCTGTCTCTTGTTTACCAATGCGTCCCATGTGTCCGTCCCTGCTATGATTCCGTCAGGTCGGTACACCTTTGCGTCCCACCAAGCCTGTGTAAACTCCTGCACCCTGTTAGCCGTCAGCATATCGCTAGCGTCCTTCATAGGAAGTTTGCATATCTTTAGCTTGTTAGGACTGAACAGGTGCTTAACCTGATCTACTGCTATGTCTCCTGCTTTGTCTTGGTCAAAACACAGAACAACGTTGTCGTAGCCCTCCAACCACTCTAGGTTCT
>Ga0208898_1002815_pt1 | contig 10423 bp, 16 predicted proteins | sample VirMetDEL_Mar_4_FD_184513 | JGI IMG/M metagenome (GOLD analysis project Ga0208898, IMG submission 184513) | Aqueous microbial communities from the Delaware River and Bay under freshwater to marine salinity gradient to study organic matter... | ecosystem: Environmental > Aquatic > Marine >...
TAGTTGATAACTTCTTCACGGAGGAAGAGCTTGCAGCTGTGTGGGAAGATTTAGATTACTTTTTAGCTAATGGTTGTTTTACAGGTAATCACGAAGCACACGGAGCGTGTACATATAAAGAAAGCGGTAAGCCTTTGACTAATAAGCAGGGATTTTTTCCACAGGAATATGTTCCAATTACTGAAATGAAGTGTTATTCCGCTTGCTGCAAAATTTTTCAAAACGACACGGTAGAGTTTTCAAAAAAGAGTTTTGCTAATAGATCAATTCTGGCTACTACTGAGCACAATATGCTTTTCAGTCTCTACTTAAACGGAGGGGAGTATAAGAAGCATTATGATTACTCTGTGTCTACAGTGCTTTTTTGGTTAAACAAGGAACCAAAAAAATTCACTGGGGGTGATTTAATCTTGCACGATATCGATAAAAAGATTGATTACGCAAATAACCGCATGGTTATTATTCCAGGTTGGTGTGAACACGAAGTAACCCCCGTGGTTATGGACGAAGACGAAGATCCGATCAACGGTCGTTTCTGTATATCCATGTTTCTCAGTACCTAGACGCAAGTCGCAGAGTTTGACATCAAGATTTGAATTAAAATGCTTTTATAAGTGCTGCTCGTAGCGGTGAAGTGCCTGATTTAATCGACCCTCTTAAATTTCTTCGTGACTTTTTAGAGAGAGTCATGGATGCCACGAAGCTTTCTGCTGGCGAAGAGTATGTTCTTAAGACTCTTAAGTCTCAAAAAGATCTAAAAAGCGACCCAGAAGCGCAGGCTGTGGCGACTTTGCTGCAGGAGAAAAAATACGGACATAGTTTGCCCACAGCGTTTGACACCAAGATTTGAATTAAAATACTTTTATAAGTACTGCTTTTACCAGATATGGGCCGCGGTTTAAACGCATATATTGAGCGTTATGGTCAGCCCCGAAAGGCTTCCACTGGTGTTCTTCTTAGTCCTGATGGTAACGGCGGCTGGACTTACACCGGTGAAGTGCCTGAGTCGCCCAAGGACGATATTGCTTTTCTTACTAAGAAGCTTCAAGAAGGAGGCGGCGATTTTGACTTTGGGTCAGCTCGAGCAATCTTAAAAGCGGCGCGGGAAGTGGGTCTTGGTGATACAAGGACGGCTGCGCAGAGTTCTCCTGGTGAAGAAACGACGCAAGTTGGCCAGGTTCCTGGAGACGTGGTTGCTCAAGCACCTGCACCTCCTGTTAATCAATTTGGTGATCCAAATCGTCCTGGTGCTCTTGCTGGTTCTTATTTTGATTATTTAGGAACTGGCAGCCCTAGCGATCCACGCAATTTTTATATGGGCGGTGCACCAGGTCCTTATGGTGTTGGTCTTGCACGTTATGAAGGACCTATTCGCACAGGTGGATTTGGTACTCCTGCTGGGATGCCTTCTTTCTTGTCTGGTGGTCCCGAGCGTAGTTTTTACGAAACTGAGTCTGAGTACCAGGAAAGGACTCGCCCTGGTATCGGCGAAGTTTTTGGTGACGCTGGCAAGAGCGCAGCTGGTGCTTTCTTAGATTCTGTTCTTAAGGATCTGCTGGGTGGCCTCCGGCAAGCTATTCAATGATCGATCCTTTTGAAGACGGCGACGATACAGAGGTTCACTGCATAATTACGCTTGACGTTGATTGTGCGCGTGAAGTTTATGAGTCTGTGAGTTTCCGTCTTCAGAAGTGGCCCGGTGGAGATCCGCAAGAGCAGATAAGTCTCGAAAACACCAAGAATTTTTTCTACGGTGTGTATATGGAATTGCTACTGCAGAATGACCGGATATAAACGGGACACTAAAAACGTTTTGTTGTTCGGTGTCTTTTGGATGCTGAGCCTTGTTTTTGTGACTGCTTATTTGACTTTGATTAAGGGTTGATACAGTTTGATATATTAGTACACAGTGCCTTGACGATACCGTAAACATGGTTCATACTTGATTCGCCTGGGAGGGGCAACCGGGTGCGTGGGTCCAGACACGGATCTGAAGAGGAGTCTTCGCACCTTTTTGTATTGAGACCGACTGAGACTGATTTAAATAAAAAATGTCCTTATTTAACCAAGACCGTCTTTCTTTGAATAAAAACGTCTTAAGCGGCAAGCTGGTGAGACTGACTGAGACTGGTTTAAATAAAAACGTCTTAAGCGGCAGGCTGCGAAAATAAATCTCTGTGGGCAGGGCTAGGGTTAGCTAACCTAAGTCAACTACCACAGGTGCTAAGTGAGATAAGAGAAGGGGCAGAGTCAAGGAGAGGGGCAGAGTCAGAGGGAGTTAGGAGAGGTAAGGAGTACTAGGTGAAAAAGAAAAACGTCGTACGCGGCAAGCTGCTGCAAAAAAAAATCCTGTGGGGACGCGCGTCAAAACCGGCGAATGTGTGTATAGTGACATTGCGAGTAAGGGCTTTGACCTGAGGCACCTGCTCCTTCTCCTGGGTCCCCACGTTTAAGGAGAGTGAGTTGATTCGGTCCCGCACATCCAGCCGGGTCAACTGCAAGGCAAATAAACTCCGAGATGCTACACGCGCACATCTCGGAGAGTTTGCTTTACTTACCCGCCGGCTGCGAGTGTCCAGAGAATAAGTACGGACATAAGCATGCCAGGTAACAAAAGGAGGACCATAAGTCCTAGGTCAGGAAGCGTCACCGTGGGTGTTAGCTACTTCCGAAACCTTACCTACGAGCTGCCAACCAGTAAACATCGCTAGCTCAAACTGAGCAAACGCATTTAGGCTCATGTCGACTGCGCGTTTCACATCTGGGTGTGCGTAATCGTCGAAGAAGACAATACCACCTGGTTTGACCATAGGCACGTAGAGGATAATGTCTCGTGCCACAGACACAGAATCGTGGGCTCCATCGATATAAAGAAGATCAATCCAAGGTTCATCGCCGAAACGCTTGCTTAAATCAGCGTAGACGTGCTGTGAAAGACCTTTAATAATCTCGATCTTCCCGCAGTTCTTAGATTTTGCGATATTTTCGCGTGCAGTACGCTCCAGCTTGCTTAAACCAGCGTATTGTTCAGGGTTGCGGAGGTGTTCTTCGCTTCCCGTAAAGGGATCGATTGAGATCAGACTGGATTCTTCGTGATCCAGGTAAAAATCAGACCAAAAACAGCTAGATGCACCCTCGTAGACGCCAATTTCAACAATTTGTCGCTTTTTAGCCGGATCGATGTGGATGTTTTGACCCGAGTTGTTGTTTGCGATGGCGTAATCGCTATTTAAGAGAGCGTCGTACCAGCCTTCTGTGAAGTTGTAGTGATCAGCAAGCTCTTTTTTGCCTGTAGTTGGCATTTGCACGGTTGGATCAGCTTTTAGCTGACCCATTAATTCTTTAAAAGACGCCGCCGGCATGGTTTGTAAGAGAAAGCATCAGTATGCTAACAGCGATACACGCTGTGACCTTCCTAACACTTATAGTCTTTGCAATGCCCGAGTGCCGGAATCGGTAGACGGATCGGACTTAAAATCCGCTGACCTGTAAAGGTCGTGCGAGTTCAAGTCTCGCCTCGGGCACCTCACTATCAAATTGTTTCACATGGCAGCTCAACACAAAAAACACACAGAAGAACAGCTTCGAGGACTACAGGCGTACAGCAACATGGCTGTGTGCCCTCAGTGTGATTCTCGTACGTTTAAAGTTTCCGAAACAAGGAAGACAACTGACGCTCAGCGAAGACGTTATGTTTGCCAGACCTGTGATTTTCGTCAAACACGTTTTGATATCTCCTCAGAAACGTATGACGAGTTAATTGCTCTCCGTAGAAATTTCAAAGCGATGAGCAAAATTTTTACTGCTCACGTTATCGGCGAAACATTGAACGAATTAAGTGTGACCTCGGAAGGGATTCCTTGTTATAGCTGCAATTTTTTTAACAAAGCAACTGGCGACTGCTCTTTAGATATCCCTGAATGCGACACAGACGAAGCGGTAGACTGTCCGTCCTACACGAAATGTAAGTGAACACGTCAGATGAGTTTATCGACGAATACTGGTATGGAAGACAATTACGTGTGGGGGCTAAAGGCGGTAAATATTACATAAACGAAAACGGAAATAGAATCTACGTTAACGACGATCGTCGGAACCGTAAGTACAGGGGAGGGACATCTAAAAAATACAAGCCACCTACAGGCGCATTTAGCAGGTTCCTCAAGCATCAGCAGGGGCAGCTATAAACATATTTTCGAAACCTTGTACTTTGCCAATCTGATAACCCCAGGAGCTGAGCAATGTGAATATCTCGGCTCTTTGGTCTTCACTTCCTGGGTTGCTTTCGAAAACAATTAAAGGTTTGTTCTGACGAATAATAAGCTCTCCGCCTTTTAAGGCATCTAGTTCATAACCCTCGATATCTAGTTTTATCATCGTCACAGGGCCACCGTAGTTGATGTGGTCGAGAGCCAACATCGGTACTTTCTCTTCAGAGAGCACAGGTTGGTTTTTAGGCTTCTTAAACGAAGATCCACCTCCGTCTTCGCTGACCACGTACAAGGTCATGTCTTGGTGACACTTGCCGTTAGAGGTAACCCCGGCGTGTCTGGGGGTTACGTTTGTAATTTCATTTAAAAATAAATTCCCACAAAGCTGAAAGTATGTTCTCTTTTGAGCTTCAAAAGCAAAAACTTTATCGAAGTAGTCAGAGAGCAAAATGCTGTAGACACCCATGTGAGCTCCACAATCAATTAACACACCTCGTTTAGGCAGGTGCTGTTTGATTAAGTTTATAAGAGCTTGTTCTGGTACACCTACTCTGTGAGCTTGACAAAGACCAGAGTCATCCCGGTGCATTAAAAAACTTGTTTTTAGTGTAGGAACGATCAGATCAATTTCTGGTGTCCAGAAGAAAGTGCTCACATCGTTATTACTGGTGTTAGTATGCTACCAGTTGAGTAAGGAAATTGAACTCAATCCCAGTACTAGGTACAGCAATCGTTAACTGTCCTCATTGGGTATGGCGATTGTTTTATAGCATTGATTACCCTGTAGATAACTTCGTAATATTCAATAACAACGGTCGGGGTCAAATTACTCGCGAGTTAGATTTATTAGCTGCGACACCTCACAAATTTGTAAAGAAAGTGCATGTCGTTCACATGCCGGCAAACCTGGGGTGCAGCGGAGCTTGGAATTTAATTATTAAGAGCTTCATCAAAGCTCCTTACTGGGTTATCTCGAATCACGATGTGATGTACGAGCCTGGTTTTTTACAGGAGATGAACGAAAAAGCTCAGAAAGAAGAGGTTGGTGTCGTTCACGGTAAGAACGGAGGTTGGGATATTTTCTTGCTTAAAGATTGGATGGTTCAGAAGTACGGTTTATTTGATGAGAACCTTTATCCGGGTTACTGCGAAGACCTGGATTACGGTATGCGGTTTATTCATGACGACGTTGAGCGTGTTCTTTCTTTAGAGCATGATTACTACCACGGCACAAAGAAAAACGATTATTCGGACGGTAGTCAGACCTGGCGGTCAGAACCCGCCATTGCAAATGGTGTTCACTTAGCTCACGAAATGAACAAGAAGTATATGCATATGAAATGGAGCGAAGCCTGGCAGGGTCATGTGGACGGAGAAACATATAAGACACCGTTTAATTTGGATGACATGCCTGTGAGTTTCACGACTTATGACTTAGATTTCGTCCGCCGCAAGCATCTCGGTTTTTGATCATGAAGTCAGTTCGTCACCCTATTGAGAGCGCATGCTGGTCAGTCGATGATGATCCCGCAGCTCAGAGTTTCGCAGATTGGGATTATCTGCTCAAAGCTGTGCGAACAGCTGCGGATTGCCGGATTGATTGCGCTAACCCTTTTGTTAATGCTTTTCCTGGTGATCACTACCGCGTTCTGGCTGGCCTCATCTATAACCTTGATCGTTCTGCGGGTCCTCTAAAGCTCGTAGATATTGGAACTCATTTGGGTACTTCAGCTCGAACGATGCTGGATTTCTCTGATGACCAAGATGAAGTTATTACTTTTGACGTTAACGACTGGCGTAGTTACCCCACGACTTATTTAACTGATAAGGATTTTGAGTCGGGGCGTCTAGTTCAGCACATAGAAGACCTGCAGGAACCTGAGATTTTCGAGCGGTTTAAGGAGTTACTGTGTGACGCAGATTTCATTATGTGCGATGGTCCTAAAGACGGAATTTTCGAACGTAAGTTCTACAGTCTTTTATCCACACTAGACTTTCCGGAGAAGACACGGTGGTTGTTCCTGGACGACATTCGTTTCCCTAGCGAAATGCCTTCCTGGCGCATAATCGATTCTCCCAAGATCGATATCACTTCATTTGGTCACTTCAGTGGAACTGGACTGGTCAATATCTCAAAAGGATTCAAGTTCGGCTGATGCCTTTTTACTCGGCTCACACAGCAAGCGGTTATTTAATTAATAACCTTCAAACTATTCTCGACCAGAATAATATTTCTTCTTTTGGTCTGAGCAAACTTGCTGCGTTGTCGCCGACAACGACCAGAAAAATATGTTCTGATTCACGGTATATACCGTCGCCAGATGTTCTTGAAAAGATCTGCCTGACTCTTGATGTTACGCCTGGCGACGTTTTAGGAATAAAGAGTACAATAGAATTAACTGTCGCGGTAGGTTCTGGTGTTTTCTCAGGCTGATTATGCTTTAGCTGCTCGCCTGCTTGGTCAGCCCATGCCGACCACGGCTGCAGAGCAAGCAGCTATGGCACCCATGGTTTCTCGGGTGCTGCGTGACTTTATGGTGATGAGGCCGCCGTCACCTGATTATTCAGAAGAGATGTACACGGGCGCGACTCGTTCTCTAAATAATTACCCTGATACTCAGTATCCACGGGTCAAAGCTGAGATTGCTTCCCGTCTTCGGACTGAACCCGAAGAACCTTCTCGTGACGCATACTTGGCGGAACTGCTTCAGCAGATTTGTCAAAACCCCGAGCTTGTCATGGAGATGCTCATGATGCTCGATGAGATGGACGCAGAAGCAAATGCGCACATGGAGGCATTGTCTTCGCAGCGGCCCGCTGAATACGACACTCCTTCTGATGCTTCTAATTATTCGATGCTGAATGCTCCAGTTTCGAACTCGATTCCTCCCTCTGTCAAGTATCAACCACTGAGCGTATGAACCAGGTAAAGAAACAACTTCAAGAGAGGGACGTCAAACTAGAAGCCCCAATGCAGAATCCTGTGGATTTTATGCGTCGGTATTTAGCTTCTAACTTTCCACAAACTGCAGCTATGCCTTCTGTTGATCAGAAAGCAATGCAAGTTCCTGCGGCGTCAAACGATAAAGGGTTAAAATTAGAGATGAAAAAGCCACTTAGCGGTACTTCTTTCGATAACCCTGCTGGAAGCTGATGGACAAACTATTTAGAAAAGTTCTAGAAGCGATTGCGGAGATTGATGCAGCAGTAGTTGCAAAGAAAATTTCCCCTGAATCAGCGGAAATCTTACGCAAACAAGCTGTTGAGCAAGCTGAAAGGCTTAGGGCTGCGGATAAGTCTCTTCGACCCACCACTAGAGTTGCGGGGGCGAACGTTCCTGCGGGTGGGTTACGTGCAGCAGGTTTAACGGCTCTCGGAACGGGACTCACAGGGGCAGGCGTAGCAGCTTATAGCGCTTTTAATAGATTCCTGGATAATTTATCAGACAAAAAAAACAGTACTGATCCTAAATCGGCATATCTTCCTAGTCTTCGAGATCAAGGAGAAATTCGACAAGATGTCGCGAATAGAAATGCCGCTAGAGAACTAGGGAATATTTTTCTAGTTAATCCAACACGAGCAGCACAATCTTTCCTTAACATTTTTCTTGAAAATGATATTCCTTTGAAAGAATATTATGAAATGGAGGATCCCAGTCTAACCCTCACTGAAGATATACAAAAAACTGAAGATTCTGCTGCTCAATGGGGTCCACGTGAGCGAGCACTTGAAGCTACTAAGCAATCTGGACCTGTTGCTCAAGAAGAAGTGAAGGCTAACTCAGCCGCTATGCAGATGGCTATTGAGCTTTTAAAACAACGAGGTCCTTTTAACAACGGCGTGCCTACGCAAACACGGACTGAATCCGCCTCTCCTTATCAGTACTGATCATGGCATTAAACGAAACAATCCAACGCCTTTTTAGTGAGATCAATACTCCTAGTCTGAGTCTGGATCCCACGGCAGGAGTTCGACTCAATCGTTTTCCTGAAGAAGTATTACTCGCTCAAGCCCAAAGTTCAGAGCCTCAGGCTAATCAACCTCGTTTTGGATACCAAATTGGGGAATCTGTAGGAGGCACTGAGTTTACTGGGCCTGCTCCTCAGGGGTCACAACAACTTCCCATAGAAGCTTACAACGTCCCAGACGGGGTGGATCCCTTAATGGTAAATCAACAGTGGATTCAAGACCAGAGGCGGACTCAACCTCGGCCAGATCCAGAAGCAACTACTGTCCCGCGAGAGAATACACTTTCCGAAGAGCTCTCCGAAATTTTAAAAGATATTCGCGCAGGCAAGCTTGATGACAAAGCTCTTGCTAACAGACTTGCTTACCTGAAAGTTCTTCAAGAGCAAGAACAGGCAATTGAAGGTCTTAGGGCTAAGACTGCTTTAGAAAAGAGGAAAATTGACGAGAACATCGCGAAGTATCAAGCAAACGCTATACGTGAGGCCGAAGTGGCTAGAGCTCTGACGATGGTGGCATATAAAGCAAGTCGACCCGATACTGAACTTGTGCAAGCGTTTATGTCGCCCATGAGTGGATTATCATCGTTATATAAGGCTGTTGGTCCTGTTCAAGGTGCCAACATCCAGTTACCGAGGTCGAACTGATGCCACTTGGTGCAATTCTCCCCGCAATTGGCGGGGCAGCCGCTACTAGTCTTGTCGACAATATCTTCGGTCTCTTCGGTGGTGGAGGCGGAGGCGACGACGACGACACTGGCTCGGGCGGGTCCGCGCAAGGTTCTGGGTCTAGTCCTCTAGATTTTTATGCTCAGTACGGTGCTCAAGCGGCTGCAGCGCAAAACCCACTTAGCCTCGCCACTAACGAATTTGGAGCAGCTCTTCAAGGAAGCACTTACGCTAACGCTCTTTTAGCTCAAGCTCTTCAGCAAGGTTCAGCAACATCTCTCGCTGATGCCGTCACTCGTGGCAACCTCGCGTCTCAGGCTCAAGCCGGTGAAGTCGCCAATCTTCTTAACAAAGGGCTTGGTCTTCAAGAAGATCTTGGTAAAGCTCGACTCGGTGTTGCCCTTCTTGATCCTCAGTTCATGGCTCAAGCGGCCGCAGCCGCACGCCAAGGGGACAACACATTAGCTAAGAGTCTTGGAGAAACGAATCTAGGCATTCGTGCACTTCAAGAATCGTCTAAGGCAAATATTGCTCAGCAATTTGCCAAAAACCTTGGAACCCTTGCTACGACTCGGGCGACTACACAAGGTGCTCTTGCCACGGGTGCACAACGAATTGCTGGTCAACTTCAGCTCGGTGACCAAAACATCATGGGCAACCTCACTCTTAATAAAGCAAGGACGGAAAGTGACATTGCTCGAATTCGTGCCAATACCGCTGCTACCAAAGATTTAAGAGCTGACGCATCTCAACGTGCGTTTGCAGGACAACGGTGGTTCGGATGATTACGACACAAGTCTCCGATACTGATACTGTCGGGGCTTGGCTAGGTACGCTAGGTAAAACAGAGAAGGACGCTTTCTTGCACTATGTCAAGAACAGCACTAGTGAGATTGAGTCTTATTTATTCGCTCGTTTTCTCCGTCCTGGTTTTAGCGGCTCTATTGCCGACTTATCCGCATGGATCCAGGAAAAGTATCCTAAACAAGACCTACGGAAGGTGCTTCTGATCGAAATTGATAGCCTGAAAATGGATATTGATAACGTTCGGCAGATGACCCTGACCGGAATGCTGGATCACGCCACGGCGGCGACGAAAATTAGTGTCCTTCAAAAAGAACTCCGATCTCATATTCAAGCTGTTCGGCAGCTCACCGATGGTATTGATCGCCGTGGCCTTCTACTTGCTGGTGCGGATCGTTGTTTACGTGAGCTTGTAAATAGCTTCGAAGATTCACCGACGATGTCGGATCTACTTGACGAAGCTTCTATCGTTGTTTGGTCAACTATTGAACGCGAAGAAAAGTCGTGACGGATAAAGAGAGAATTATTCAGTTTATTGAGGATACTGAGTATGACCGTAATTATCTGCCACATTTTGGTTTGATCCCTGACTGGTTTATTAGATATACCGAACTCAGGGATCTCATCGTTAATTATCTAGACCGTCTCGAGGAGTCCAAGGATATTAACCAACGGGCATTTGAAGATGCCCATAAAACTGTCGTTGACTCCTAAAGCTAACTCGATCGTGTCATCTTCTTCGACGTATTCACCTCCAAAAGGAAGGATGCAAGC
>Ga0208898_1002816_pt1 | contig 10421 bp, 9 predicted proteins | sample VirMetDEL_Mar_4_FD_184513 | JGI IMG/M metagenome (GOLD analysis project Ga0208898, IMG submission 184513) | Aqueous microbial communities from the Delaware River and Bay under freshwater to marine salinity gradient to study organic matter... | ecosystem: Environmental > Aquatic > Marine > Coastal...
AGGTGGGCGCGCACGACGCTCTAGCTGGCGAGCGTACCGAGGGTGCGCAGGGTGGCGTCGAACTCGCCACGCGGCACGTCGCCGAGCACCGCGGTAGCGAGCGCGCTGAGCAACTCGTCTCCGCGTGCGATGAGCGCGAGGCCCTCCGGTGTCGCCTCAACGGGCTTTTCGCGGCGGGAACCAGCCGCGGGCGCGACGCTCACGAGGCCGGCGGCTATTGCGGCATCCACTTGCCTGCTGACGCTACTTTTGGTGAGCCCGAGGTGCGAGGCGAGCGTGTCTATGGTGATGGCGTGCTCTCCCCCGCCAAGCACACTGAGGAGCGAGTATTGCGTGAGGCTCGTGCCGAGCAGTTCGCGCAATTGCGCATCAAACTCGCGCTCGGCAACGCTCGCGGCTCTCCTGGTCGCTTGCCAGAGTTCGACGAGGTCGTCGCACGAGTAGTTGGAGGTTGCCACTCTCCCAGTATTGACGCAATCAGTTGAACGTGCAACAGTTGCATGTGCAACTGTTGCACTCGCAACCATCACCGCAGACGGCTGCCTCGACCAGTAACCGTTCACACCAAGGAGCCCCATGCACGCCCTCGTAGTTTTTGACCACCCCTATGGCCGTGAGGCTCACACCAACGTGCCGCACAACCGCAGCCTCTCGGCCGCACTGCTTGCCGAAGCTCTCGCGGGGCTCGCCGCAGCCGGGCATTCGGCAGACGTCATCGATCTGGCTGCCGACGGTTTTGATCCGGTGCTTAGCGCCGACGACCTTCGCGCGTGGCGACACGACGCCGCCGTTGACCCCCGCGTTCTCGACTACCAACAGAGGCTGGCAGCAGCAGACCATGTGGTCTTCATTTTTCCCACCTGGTGGATGTCAGCGCCGGCAGCAACCAAAGGCTTCCTTGATCGCGTGCTCACCCCGGGTTTCGCGTTCGACGAACCAACACCGGGCGGTGCACTCGTACGCAAACTTCACTCCCTGCGTGGTGTCACCGTGCTGACCCCCATGACCACTCCCACGCCGCTCTACTCGCTGTGGTTCGCACGACCAGGGCACCGGATGCTGTTCCGCGGCACCTTCGCCCTCATCGGCATTCGCAACCTCACGTGGGTAACCATAGGCCGCTCGAGCGCGCGTGGAGCCTCAAGCCGCGCGCGCGTGCTCGCGCGCACGCGCCGCCGCTTCGCGCGCTTGCGGGGCTAAACGCACAGGGCCCGGCCGAATGGCCGAGCCCTGTGCTTATAACCGAACCAGCCGGCCTGCCTGCCTTTTCAATGCCTCGACCTACTCCGCGCCAACCTTGGCCTTCGAGGTCGCCGAAGCGTTGGACTCGTAGCTCGTGTTGGTCGACTCGAAGAAGTTCACGAGCTGCAAAGTGTCGTTGGCTGCTGCCATCCACTTTGCGGGGTTCGTGACGTTGTAGTGAGCTTCGAAGCCGAGCTCTTCCAAACGACGGTCAGCCAAGTACTTGACGTACTGGTTGATGTAGTTGGCATTGAGTCCGAGGATTCCGTTGGGGAGCAGGTCGTGGTTGTACTGCTCTTCCATCTCTACGGCATCCAGAATCATTTGCTTGATCTCGGCTGCGAACTCTTCGGTCTGCAGGTCGGGGTTCTCTTCGAGCACCGTCAGGATGAGGTTGATACCGAATTTGAGGTGCAGGCTTTCGTCGCGCACAACCCAGTCCATGAGCGAACCGAAGTTTCGCAGCAGGTTGCGCTGGCGGAAGCTCAAAGCGACCATGAACCCCGAATAGAACCAGATTCCTTCGAGAACAACGTTGTAGGCAACGAGGTTGCGAATGAAGTCTTTTTTACCGTCGGTCGTAGAAATGTCGAGAGTCTGCTCGGTCATGCGACGGATGTACTTGAGCTCAAACTCTTCTTTGCGCGCCATCGACGGCACGTCGACGTGAGAGTTGTAGGCAGCCTCACGGTCGATAGGGAAGGTCTCGAGTACGTACTCGAAGCTCATGCAGTGGTTGGCTTCTTCCCACATTTGCTTGGCGAGGTACAGCGATGCCTCAGCCGCGTTCACGTAGGGGTACACGCCAAAAGCGAGAGCCTTGTTGACGAGCAACTCGTTGGGGTTGAAGTAACTCATGAGGAACGTCACGGCGTGACGCTCTTCGTCTGTCATCTTCTTGAAGTCGGCAATGTCTTCGCCGAGCTGAATCTCGTTGGGGAACCACGTGTTGGCAACGGCCTGGTCGTACAGGTCCATAGCCCACTGGTAGCGGATTGGTTTGAGTAGAAGGCCGTCTTGCAGGCCGGTTCCTAGAATTCCCATTACTGGCAGCTTTCACATTGGAGGTCGTCCATAGGGTCGACCGGTACCGAATATTCGTTGGTGTTGTCGAAGGTGCCCATTACTTGACCCCTCCGAATCCGAAGCCCTTGCGCGCAGGGGCAGCTACAGCCGCTTCGGTCGAGGCTCCTGCCTCAACCTCCACTGGGGCCTTCGACGCAGCGCCGAAGCCCTTCTTGGCACCGTCGCCGATCGACTCCGACTTGTTGACCTTCACGGTCGACTGCTCTGCAGTGTGGCGAGGCTTCATGTGTAGGTAGTACGTGGTCTTGACGCCACGTTCCCATGCACCGAAGTAGATGTCCATCATGTCGCCGAGGTCACGCGTCTCGAGGTACATGTTGCGGCTGATCGCCTGGTCAATCCACTTCTGGGCGCGAGCTGCGACCTCGAGGAACGAGTAGGGCGAGAGCTGGAAGCTCGTCTTGTAGACGGCCTTGAGGTCATCCGGAATTGCAGCAATGTTCTGGATGTCACCCTGGCTCCGCAAGATCGTCTCGCGAGTCGAGTCCCAGATGCCGAGCTTCTGGAGGTCTTTCACCAAGTTGCGGTTGACTTCGAGGAACTTACCGTTCGAAGTCGCGCGGCTGAAGATTTGCGAGAACTGCGGGTCAAGGCCCGGGGTCGTTCCTGCAACAAGACCGATGGATGCCGTCGGCGCGATGGCCATGAGCGTTGCGTTGCGCATGCCACCTGTGACCTTGGCACGCAAAGCGTCCCAGTCGAGCGTGGTCTTGCGGTTGACCTTGATCTCCATGCCACGGTCGGCTTCGGTGAGCGCGATCGAGTCGAGCGGCACCATTCCCTTCGACCAGCCGGAGCCTTCAAAGTTCTTGTAGGAACCACGGGTCTTGGCGAGCTCTGCGCTCTCGTCGATCGCCGCGTAGGAGACGTGCTCCATGATGACGTCAATGAGGTCGTAGGCCTCTTCGCTCTCGTAGCTCAAGCCGAGGCGCTCGATGATGTCGGTGAAGCCCATGACTCCCAGACCCACCGCGCGGTTCTGTTCGTTAGAGAAGTCGGCCTCTTTAACACTGGAACGCGTGATGTCGATGAGGTTGTCGAGCTGGCGAACGGCGAGGCGAGCACTCTCTTCAATCTTCTTGTAGTCGACAGCGAGTCCGCCTGCCTCAAGGTCAAGCATGTGCTGCGAGAGGTTGATCGACGCGAGGTTGCAGACGGAAACGTTGTCTTCGTCTTGCGGCAACGTGATCTCGGTGCACAGGTTGGAGAGGTGGATCGTGCCCGTGTTGTTGTTGAGCGCGCGGTTGTTGATCGTGTCTTTCCAGGTGAGCCACGGGTGGCTCGTGGTCTGGAGGGAGATCAGGATCGACTTGAACTGTTCGCGAGCTGTGATCTTTTTGAACATGTGCATTTCGCCGGCTTCAGCCATGGCGACATATTCGTTGTACCGCGCGCTGAATGCAGCACCATACAGCTCGTTGAGGTCACCAACTTCGAGCGGGTCGAAGAGGTACCAGTCGTCGTCGTTTTGAACGCGCTTCATGAACTCGTCGCTAATCCACACGGCGGTGTTGGCCGTGCGAGTGCGGCGGTAGGGGTCACCGGAGTTGTTGCGGAGTTCGAGGAACTCCGGGAAGTCCATGTGCCAGTTCTCCATGTAGAAGCACAGTGCGCCGAACTTCTTGCCACCGCGGCTCACTGCACGCAGGATCGAGTCGATCGTGTGCATGAACGGGATGGGACCGGTCGACGTCGTGTTGTTGGAGCGAATCGGCGAACCTTGAGCGCGTAGCTTGGTGACGGCGAGGCCAATGCCACCCGTTCCCTTGGTGAGCCACATGACGTCGCGAGTGGTCTTCGCGATGTGCTCCATGTCGTCTTGCATTTCCATGACGAAGCAATTGGCGAGCTGCGGATAAATGGTTCCGGCGTTGACGAGAGTGGACCCCGCGGCGAGGTACTCGAGCTTCGACATCTTCTCGTAGAAGGCGATAGCGGTGTCGTTGGGGTTGGCCTCATTGAGGCTCAGGCCCATGGCTATGCGCATCCAGAAGTACTGAGGAACTTCGAGGGCGTCACCGTTGCGGCCCTTGATGCCGTAACGGTTGTTGAGGGTTACAACACCGATGTACTTGAGAAGTTCGTCGTGAGCAGGCTCAAGGTGGGTAGCCAAGTAGTCGAGGTCAAACATTGACACGAGCCTCGGGTCGAGGAGGCCTTCGTCGACTCCACGAGTGACGTTTGCTGCAAAGTGGGAGCGGTGCAGGTCTTTGAGCTGTTCTGCGGAGGTGTAGTCACCGAGAACTCGCTTGTAAATGGTTTTGAGCAAGAGGCGAGCGGCGACGATATCGAAGGCTGGGTCGTCCTTGACGTTTTGGAGCGCGACCTGGATGACAGCTTCGTCAAGTTGCTGGGTTGTGATGCCATCGAAGAGCGTCAATTCGAGCTCCGACGCAATTTGCGTTACCCACGTGATGTTGTCGTCGAGATCTGCACTCGCGTGCTCGATCGCGAGGTTGATTTTGTTGGCGTCATACGGCTCTCGTTCGCCGTTGCGCTTAACTACTGTGATTCCCACGTGCCTGCTCCTCTAAAAACGCCAAAAAACGCCAAAAACGGCTTCGATATTCGAAATCTCGTTTAGCGGTTCAATCACTATATATCGTGCCCCTGATAGGGGTCGAATACTAGATATAGTGGGCGTGTCATCCACAGCTGTGGATAACTTCACCGACTTTTCCACAGGGCAAACCACGCCTCTGACAGCAAAAATTCGCCAAAATACGGGGCTCAACCGCAGCTAAGCTGGGATTCTCGTGAGTAGCTATTCCAACCTTCTAAAAACCCCCGGTGTTGCGCGCATCATTGCGGCACAACTGACCGCCAGGTTCCCCTTCGGCATGCTCTCGCTTGCCTACCTTCTCCACATCGAACAAAAGACCGGCTCCTATGGCTCCGCCGGTCTCGTCCTCGCCGCGACGAGCATCGGGCAAGCCATCGCCGGCCCCCTCACGAGCCGGTGGATGGGCGTGTGGGGAATGCGCAAAGTGCTCACCCTCACGCTGGTGGTGTGCGCGACATCCATCGCCACTATGGCGTTTGTCGACATGAGCGTTCCGCTCTACATGCTCGTCGGGTTTATCGGCGGACTCAGCATGCCGCCCATTCAGCCCGCGGTGCGCACCATATACCCCAAGATGGTCAACTCCAAACAGCTCACAGCCCTGTTTTCACTGGATGCCTCGGCTCAAGAAATCATCTGGGTGGCTGGCCCGGTCATCACGACGTTCGTCGCCCTGCAGATCTCGACGACGCTCGCGATTGTCACGGCGGGCGCGTTCCTGGTTGTCGGTGGCATGTGGTTCATCCTCTCGCCCGAAGTGGGGCAAGTGCGCATCCCGCGCAGCAAACGCAAGCTCGGCGTTGTGCTCACGAGGCCCGCCGTTATGCTGTCGACCATCACGGGGTTTTTGCTTGTCGGTGCGTGCGCTGCGGTCGAAGCCGCGGTTGTCGCGACGTTCGGCCACGGCGGGCTGGAAGCCGGCGTCGTGCTCGCTATCTTCGCGATCGGATCACTCGTTGGTGGCCTGTCGCTCGGTCACGTGCCGATTGGACCGTGGGCGATGACGAGGCGCATGTTCCTCGTTTTTGTTGGCATGGCGCTCGCCATGGCATCGCTCAACTTCTGGTGGTTGTCGTTCGCACTGCTCATTGCGGGAATTGGAATCGCTCCAGCTCTCGCTGTGATGTTTGCGATTGTGTCGGCAACGGTGAAATTCAGCGACACTGCTGAAGCCTACGGCTGGATCGGCACGGGGCAACTTATTGGCGCAGCACTCGGTTCGGCAGCCGCTGGATTCCTCATCGACGCCAACGGCGCGCTTGGCGGTTTTTTTGCCGCGGCCGCTTTCGCGTTTTTTGGATTCCTTATCCCGCTGTTTTTGCGCAGCTGGCACCCCGACTTGCGCGGGCGCGAACTCACGTCTCTGCCCGACACGGCACCAGTGCCCATCCAACCGAGCTAACGGCAGTGGCTGCACAATGCTGAGCATTGTGCGCCGCGCGGCGGTTTGTGGCGCGCGCGCACGTTCGTAAACGCACAATCGCCACAAACCTCAGCAGCGCACGAGCACGGCCCGGCCCGGCGCGCGGCCTAGCGCAACGGCGCGAGCACCTCGGAGAGAGCAACGAGCTCGGCGAGCGCTGCGTTCAGAGCCTTCGACTCTCTCTCGGAGGGCTCGAACACTCCGTCAACGATGCGTGCGCCAACTCCCGTCATCTCCACCGCAGTAGCGGTTTTGATGAGCCGCACCGTCGTGAGCACGGGGTCGAGAGCCATCGCCGCCCGAGTGCCCGCAGAGGTACCTCCGTAACTCACCACAGTCACGGCTTTGTTGCTCCACTCTTTCGCAAGGAAGTCGATCGCGTTTTTGAGGGCAGGTGAGTAGCTGTGGTTGTACTCGGGGGTAACAAAAATGAATGCGTCCGCGGCATCCACGCGCTTCGACCAGTCGATGGTGTGTTGCTTGGTGTACTTCCCCGCAAACGGATGATGCGGCTCATCCATAAATGGAAGTGCAAGTTCTGCGAGATCGACAAAGTCGACGTCAAACCCGTCGACTGTGTCGGCAACCCCGTGAACCCATTGCGAAACGGGTAGGCCCACTCGGCCTGGGCGTACAGAACCAACAATTATCATCACGGTAGTCATGATGTGAAGAACCGCAACGAGCTCCGGCTCATTCCCGCCACGCGCACATGAGGCGGGAGCGAGAGGGAACCGAGTTGCCGTCGAGGAGTCGCCACCTCCTACCAGCGAGGGTGCACGCTCTCACGGAAGTATCGATCATAGATGTCGACGATTTTTGTCGTGACGTCGACTCCAAAGTGCGGAACGCTGCCCGCCGAAGCATTACTTTCGGCTTGAGCGGTGTTGCGCGCACCAGGAATAACCGTGGTAACTCCGTCAAGTTGAGCAACCCATGCGAGAGCCGCGACGGCGGGCGTCAGTCCAAGCCCTGCTGCAATGTCGGCGAACTCGCCAGATGCGACGAGGCCCTTATCGAAGTCAACTCCCGAGAAGGTTTCTCCAACGTCAAAAGCCGCTCCGTCGCGGTTGTAGGTGCGATGGTCGTTGTCGGCAAAGACCGTGTCTTTCGAGTATTTGCCGGTCAAGAGACCCGAAGCGAGAGGTACGCGGGTAATGACGGCAACGCCTGCTTCGACCGCCGCGGGAAGAACGCGCTCAAGCGGCTTGAGCCTGAATGCGTTGAGAATGATTTGCACACTCGCGAGATTGGGGCGAGCTATTGCCGTGAGAGCTTCGTCGACTTTCTCAACGCTCACGCCGTACCGAGCGATTGCACCTTCATCCACGAGGGTGTCGAGGGCGTCAAATACTTCGTCGCTCGAGAAGACTTCTGTCGGCGGGCAGTGCAATTGCACGAGGTCGAGGGTGTCCACGCGCAGGTTGGTGCGCGAGCGATCGATCCACGTGCGGAAATTGGCGAGAGAGTAGTTCTCGGTCTTTTGTTCTTCGCGGCGACCCATCTTGGTTGCCACAAAAATATCCAGCCCGGGGTTGTCGGCAAGGTAACCGCCGATGATCTGTTCGCTTCTGCCGTCACCGTAGACATCGGCGGTGTCAAAGAAGGTCACCCCTTTATCGACGGATGCCGCGAGCACAGCCCTCGCGTCATCTTCGCTGACGTCACCCCAGTCGGCCCCCAACTGCCAGGTACCGAGTCCGATGACCGATACGGGTGTGCCAAGGCGTGGTGCGGTGCGTATTTCCATGACTCCAGAGTACGGGGCGCGCGGTCACGCGATGACAGCGGCGACGGCTTTAGCGAGTCTCTTTCGGATGAGGTGGTCGTTGGCGTCGACACGATGCACGCTGACGTGGCGCATTTGGGCGACGATGGTGATCCCACCGACAAAAACGAAGGGGTCGAAACTTCCGTAAACGATGTCGATGGGGACTTTAACGTTGGCGACGTCGCTCACTGTTGTTTGCGATTCGATCGAGTTTTGCAGCGACAGCACAAACGCGTTCCAGTTGCGTTCGCTCACTTCTAGGACATTTTTGATGGGCGAGAGTCGGTCAAGAAATGACGCACTCGACTTCGTGAAGGACTTGTTGACTCGAAGATATTCGTAGGCCGACAGATAGGCGCCCATCGCTGCCTTCTGAATGGGGTCGGCTATGGCCGATGGTGACACGTAGATGGGGGGCGACACCATAACCAGTCGGGAGACTTGTGACGGGTTTTGGGAGGCGTATCTGGCCGAGATGAGGCTTCCCATCGAGTGACCGACGAGTACAAACGGAGCACGAAGGTGTAGAGAGTCGATAGCGCGTGCAACAGCCTCGACATGTTCAGCAATCGTGTAGGTGGCGTTCTCTGGCGTCGGCGATTCGCCGAAGCCAAGGAGGTCCATGGCGATGACCCTGTGTTTGCCTGTGAGAAGTGGCGTGAGTTCTTTGAAGGTTGTCGAGGACGACGCGATTCCGTGAATGAGGATGACGACGGGGCCCTCGCCCTCGTCGACAGCGATGTGGAGGAGCGGCACGTTGCGCCGCCGCCAATTCCGGAACCAACCCATGTCTCAATTATCGCCGCTGAGCCTGAAGCGCGACTGAGTGACGCTCAAATCGTGACATTCGTTGGGTAGCGCTTTGTTTGCCAGCGGCGATACCGTGACCGTATGAAGCGCTCAGTGAAAGCAACAGCAACAGCCGTTCCAGCCTTCGTGCTCGCACTCGGGCTTTCGCTCTCGGGGTGCTCGGCGGCGTCCACGATGAGTAGCGGAGACTACGCAAGCGAGGAGTCGTTCAGCCAGAGCGACTCCGGGGGAAGCGATTCTATTGAGCCTCAACTGGCTGTCGAACACTTCGACGGCGTCACGGCGGTCACCGACAATCGAGAGGTCATCACCACCGGGCAGGTGACGATTACGGCCGAAGAGCCGATCGTTGCAGCCGATGAAGCGATCCGTATCACCGCGGCCGCCGGTGGCCGAGTTGATGCCCGCACCGAGCAAGCCCCCGTTAATGGTGATAAGGGAAGTGCCACGCTCACGTTGCGGTTGCCGTCGGCGACACTCACGGCATCCATCGACAAATTGAAGAAGCTCGGTGACGTCGAGCAGATTTCCTTGGCAAGCCTGGATGTGACAACTCAAGCTCGAGACATCGATGCACGAATCACTGCCCTTGAGGCCGCAGTCGGCAGACTACTTGCGTTGCTCTCCACAGCTTCAGACACGAAAACTCTTATCGAACTCGAAACGGCCGTCTCAGAGCGTCAAGCTGAGCTTGAGAGCCTCACGTCGCAGCGCCGGTACCTGAGCGACCAAGTGAGTCTGTCGACTATTGAACTCACTCTCATTTCTGTCGCTGATGCACCCATCGACGAGCCCGTGAACTTCTGGACGGGGCTTTCCACGGGCTGGTCTTCTCTCGTGGCTGCCGCTAGCGGCCTCCTCATCGTTGTGGGTGTTTTGCTGCCGTGGCTTGTTGTTGGCGGGATCATCGCTGCCGCAATAGTTGTGATTGTTCGGCTTCAGAAGCGCACAGCACGGCCGCAGCCGACACCTCTACCGGCGGCGGCGCCTTCGGCGACCGAGGCAGACGCCTCCAAAAAATAGGGAGCCCGCACGAGCGCTGTTAGGCTCAATCCATGCCCGTTCGCATAGAAAAAGTCGATCTCCCCGGGATCGGCACGAGACATGACGTCATCACCGAAGGTGGGCGCCGCATTGGCGTTGTTGCGCACCGTACGGGCGAGCGCGAAATTGCAGTTTTTGACGTCTCCGATCCCGATGCCTGTAGGGCGTCAGTGAGCCTCACCGATGGTGAGGCTGCGGCCCTCGCCGACGTTTTGGGAACGTCGGTGCTCATGAGCGAACTTGCGAACATTCGTGAACAAGCCGCGGGGCTCGCCACCGAACAATTGGTGCTTCCAGCAAGCTCACCATTTGCCGGAGGAGTACTTGGCGACACTAAAGCACGCACACGCACGAGTACGTCAATTGTCGCGATTGTCCGCGGCGCAGACGTGATCCCCTCCCCCGGGCCTGACGCGCCACTATTCGCGGGCGACACTATCGTCGCTGTTGGAACGCGCACTGGCCTCGACGCCCTAGCAACT
>Ga0208898_1002820_pt1 | contig 10412 bp, 11 predicted proteins | sample VirMetDEL_Mar_4_FD_184513 | JGI IMG/M metagenome (GOLD analysis project Ga0208898, IMG submission 184513) | Aqueous microbial communities from the Delaware River and Bay under freshwater to marine salinity gradient to study organic matter... | ecosystem: Environmental > Aquatic > Marine >...
CTTTTAATATTTTCCTAATTAAATCTTTCATAATTTATTTTAATGATAATAAATAACGTAATTGGTTTAATTCTGCCATCATCTCATCTTTAAGGTTCAACAAATCAGAATCTAACTTATTATTTAATTTATCATTTAATGATACCAAAAACACTAAATTTTTTTCAAAAAACTCATTTAATTCCAATGAAGATGTGTTTTTAAGTTCAATAACACCTGTTTCATTATCAAATTCAACACGACCATATTTACCCATGTAAATTTCCATAAATGAATCTATTAGTTCACCCAATGATTCATATTTTTCACCATAAGCAATATGTCTTGCATGTGATTTGGTTTGCCAATGTAAAACCCTAAGTTGTTCTTGTAAACCTATTAATTGTATTAATAATTCATTTCCCATAACATATAATTTTTTATCTAAATAATCTTGCATAACCCAATGAACTCAAAACTCGTTTAACTTCTTCAGGATATTCGTATAAATACCAGTTTTCAACATCTTCTTCATATCCAAACATAGGTATGTTAATTAATTCAAAATCTAATTGACCCTCTGAATCTTGTAATTCTATTGGTAATTGGTTTAAGTCCTCATAGTGAGGTGTGGCATAAATAACATAATCACCCTTTTCCCACTCAACAACACCGTTATATAAACTATAACAAATCTCCCAACCATACCTATAAAAACATTTTTTGAAGGTGTCTTCCATAATTTTGTGAACTCTTTCTTCATAAGCTGAAGAAAATGTCATTCTATCAGGTTCGTCTTCAAGGGATGGCATTGGAGTTTTTGCTGGAACATCTTTTGTCCACCCAAAATCATTAAACTCTTCTTTTAATATTTTTTTAATTAAGTTTTTCATAGTTTGTTAATTAAATCCATAAGATAATGTGGTTTTAGTTTTCTCATTTTTTTAGCCCCATCAACGTCACCTAACTTTTCTATTTCATCAGAGTATTTTTTAGTTAAATCCATAACATCTTTTAAGTAACCATTTACAAATACCCTATCAGACTCACGAGGACCTCTAACATCATCTGTATAACCCTCATCTTCTGTTTGGGCGATTTCAATTTCATCTTCGGGTTTCATTTTATTAAAAATATCTCTAACATCTACACCCCAAGATAACTCCTCCTTTAATATTTTTTTAATTAAGTTTTTCATAGTTTTTAATATTAATACCCTATATACTCATCTATCATATCCATAACACCTTCAACAGTATTAGGTATGTGTTCTTCCCACATGGTAAAATATTCGTCATCATCTTCAGGATAGATTATACCGACTTGGTAACCGTTTTCATCTAATTTTACAGATACACCCATAGGTCCACCCATACCATCATAAGCATCTTCATTCCATATATTTAATACACGACCATCAGTTTCATCTACAGTCACATATTCATATTTTTCTTTAACATACTCACCAACAACATTTAATGGTGGTATTTCTTTAGCCCACCCAAAATCATTAAATTCTTCCTTTAATATTTTTTTAATTAAGTTTTTCATAATTTATTCTTTTTCAATAACCATTTTACGTTTCCCTTTTTCTGATGTATCATAAACAACAAAATGGAATTCAGGGTACATTCTATTTAATTCTGATTCAATAAATTCTTCTACCGCCTTAACATTTCTAACATCATCATCAGAAAAACCAACAGACATTTTTTTATAATCACTATTTACCAAAGTTTTTGCGTTCTTAAATATTTTTCTAACAAAATGTTCGATAGCAACCTTCTTAGCATGTTCAGGGTTAGCAGCCCCACCACTTGTCTCCAAACCAAATCTTTTTCCAAATTCCTCAGAAGATACAGGGTAATATTCACCATCATGGTCCAAATAATATTCTATTGTTTGTTCATCATTCAATGATTCAGTTTCTTTAAGGTTTTTCTTGATGTTGGCAACCATTGTAGATTTTTCCTCATCAGTTAATACCATATCAATAAAAAGTTTAACACCATCTCTTAAAACTTGTGGTTTATGACCTCTAGCCGTATTAATACCAAAAGGGTTTGCGTAAATTAAAGCCTCCTTAAATTTTTCAGCACTTGGTGCGAAACTACCACTTTGGATTGCTTTTCTTGCATCAACAATAAATGGTTTTGAATCCCTAAAATCTTTGAACGCTAATACAGGGTCGTTATTTCTTAATCTGTAATCAGGACTAGTTCTTACATGTGCAAAATCTTCCGTTGAAACATCGACAGGTTTCCACTCACCACCTTCTTTTTTATCCATCTTAATTGTTGTTGGCATATATAAAATGTTATCATCCCAATCAAATATATAAGATCTTAATGTTGTTTCTAATAAACTACTTCTAAGTTTTTTGTATTGACTTTCTGTTAAAATATACTTTTTCATAAAAAATTTAATATTATATATAATAAATATCGTTTAAATGATAAAAAAATTAAATTTAATTTGTGGCTTTAAATAGTATTACTTATATTTGTGTATATAAAGATAGAAAAATTATAAACCCATAAAAAAAAACATCATGACAAAACACATTCACATATTAAGTTTAATATTCTCATCAAGTTGTTTAATCTCTTCTTTTATTTTTAGTAAAGATTTATTTACCATTTGTGGTTGGTTTACAGCTACAATGGCTTCTTTTTCAACACTTTTATACTTTATGATAACAGAAATCAATAAAAAAGATTAAAGCATAAAAAAAGGTGTAATTAATTACACCTTTTTATTTATTTATCGATAATATATTACCCTCTTTTAGCTTGTCCAGCTGCAGAACCTGCATCTCTTAAAGCTTTCATCATTTTAACCAATTTATGGTTAGGGTTCTTTTTCTCTAATTCATCAATGTACCCTTCTAAAGCTGCCATACCTCCAGCTGCTGCAATCACACCTGAAATTAAACCACCAACTGCTACTGGGTCAACCTCATTAATAGGTTCAACTGATTCACCTCTTCTAGCTTTACCAGCTGCAGAACCAGCATCTCTTAAAGCTTTCATCATTTTAACCAATTTATGATTAGGATTCTTTTTCTCTAATTCATCGATGTATCCTTCTAAAGTTGCCATACCTCCAGCTGCTGCAATCACACCTGAAATTAAACTACCTACCGCTACTGGGTCAGCTTCGTTTATTGTTTCTTTTTTGTTTTCTGTCACAAATGATTCAACAACCATTTCTAACTGTTCTTTTGTTACTTTATATCTTGTTTTCATAATGAATTATTTATTATAATTTATAATTTTATTGAAGAAGTCCATCTCTTCTTTTAATATTTCTTTGTTTGTTGTATTATATAAAGATTCAGTTAACTCAGAAATAGATTCTTTAACATCATCCTTTTCTTCTTTATCGACTGCTTCAACTTTGTAAGTTTTACCATCGATAGTAAAAGTTGGTTTACCTTCTTTTCTAGCGTCAGCTAATTTCTCAGTAAATTCATTACCTTCTTCCATTTCTTCAGTTTCTTCTTCTAATTCTACTTCAGAATCAACCTCTTCAGTTTCTTCTCCCATGTTCATAGAATAACCACATTCATTACAAGTACCTTCAACCATCATACCTGTACCACATTCAGAACACATTTTTTTGTTTTCGTTCATGTTGTCTCCCATGTAATCACCTTCTTTCATTTCATCTTGGTATACAATGGTAGTGTCGTTAGCTTTACACTCACCATCTTTATGTAATGAATCCATTTGTTCTTTAGATAAAACTATTTTATCGTTTTCTTTAATTAACCCAACTTCTTTCATTGTTGATTCAACAACAATGTTTAATTGTTTTCTTGTTATAATTTTTGACATAATTTCTTTTTTTATATATAAATATCTAGTTAAAACAAAAAAACTTTATTTTTCATAAATAAATTTAATATTACCACAATCCCATATTCTATCAAAACCCCTTTCTTGCATTATTTGCCACTCTGTTTTATTTGGATCGAAACCCTCTTTAACTAAAATATTTTTTCTAAAACTATATCTATGATACTTTTTATCATTACTTGAACGATAGAAATACCAATAATTGGGTGGTGTATATGAATCAAATTTCATCCCGTTTTTATGATATACGGATTTCTCAAAATCATAACTACTTAATCTTAAATCAACATACGAAATTAATTTATTTGGTTTATATTCTTTAATGAAATTTTTAAATAATTTAGAAAAACCACCCACAACATTATAATTCATTTTAGAAGCGAATCTACTTATCTCCCATGTAGGTTTTCCTTTAGTTATTTTTCTTTTACTAAAAGACATACTGGATACTAATAAATCACCATAAAAAAGACCATAAGAAACACTATCTTTAGTTTTACCACCACCTAAATGATTTTGTTCCATAAAAATTTTTTTTTCTTTATTTGTTATGGTTTTTATAACACATTTTCTGGCATAAACCTTATTTTCATTTAACCCTAATTTATTTTTAATTATAGATAATACAATTTCTCCTTTATTCAATATATCATCCTCAGAAAAATGAATCAATTCAACACCATTAGTAAAACATTGTTTTGTTTTATCTAAATGATAATTTTTATATTTACCATTTAATTCACCATGCCAATATAAACCATTTATTTCTATACCTAACTTGTGTTTAGGTATATAAATATCTAACTCTTTTGGTGATATAATTTTTCTAGTATTAGTTATAAATGATATATTGTGTTTATTGAGGAAATCGGTGATAAATATTTCTAATTTATTATTCTTAACATTAGTAAAACATTTAGTACACTTGGGTATAATGCCACTACCTAATAATGTGGATGTAAATATATTATCACATTGTAAACACTTAAAGGTGTAAGGTTTACTAGTATTACCATCTTTATTACAGGTATAATTATCTAATAATAGTAAATTATTATTTTTTAATTTTGGTAATAATTCATTTAGATATTTTTTTCTTACAGTGTTTTTTTGTTTTTCGTTAGATTTTTCCCTGTCACGATTCTCCATCGTTTTTTGGTGTATTTCTTTAACCATCCATACATGTTCAACACCATATTTTTCGATATTAGTTTTCTTAAATGACTTTATCCTTTTATTTATGATTTCAGGTTTTTTACCCCATATAACTCTACACTCATGTGAACATATAGTTTTTTTATCTTTTTTTCTAACTTCAAATTTATTATTACAAACCAAACATTCCCTCACTTCTCTTACGTTGGGGTCTTTTTGTTTACCTGTTTTTATATTACCATTTCTAGCATGTTCAAAATAACAATTTCTTGAACAAAATTTTTTATCTCTGAATTTATATTCAGTCACAAAATCTGTTTTACAACATTGGCATGTTAAAGTTATTTTCATAGTAAAATATTTATATAAGTAATACCTACATATATAAATATAATCTAAACATAAAAAAAGTCCACATAAATGTGGACTTAGTTATTTTTTTTTATTCTTTAATTAAATATCATCGAATGATGCTCCAGTAGAAGTAACATTAAATTCTAAGATTATGAATTCTAACGATGGTACAGGTTTAATGAATATCTTACCTCTTAATTCATTTCTATCGATTTCTTCAGGGTCATTAGACAATTGAACTCTAAAGTCAGCTAAACCTCTTTCTCTTTTAATGTTTTCCAAAATTGGGTTAACAAGTGTTAAGAATTGGTTTCTTACAATTTGGTCGTTTTGTTCGAATAACAATCTTACTGCTACCGCCGAAATTAATTTTCTAGTTTGTAATAATAACCTTCTAATATTTAATCTATCTAATGAAGAATCTTTAACTTGTAAGTTTTTATTACCCCAAATTACAACTCCTTGGTCAGAGAATGTAGCCATTGGGTTAATTCTTCCCTCATATAGAGTATCTCTATCTTCTTCAGTTAATTTAACTCTAGCTTGGATAGCGTTAGTTAAACCTCTTGTATAACCAGCTGAAGCGAACCATGGGAATGATACGTTATCAGTTAACGCGATATTTCTAACAACTTCGTATGTTGGTGGTAACCAAACGTTAACAGAGTTTTCAGAATCTCTACTTTGAATCCATGGCCAATAAGTGGCTGTATAGTTTGAGTCGATATCTGCTACTTCTAATAAGTCGACCATATCTTCTGCTGTATAAGTATCTACTGTTGTAAACCCTAAACCAGTTAATTGTGTCTTTTTATTATAAGTAACACCTTCAGGTGATGATACAATATAAACCGAATCAGCTCTTTCTTCTTCAATCATATCAACAGTTAACGCAACTAGATCTTGGTTTTCATTATAATCAAGTCCAGGTGTAGCAAAAACGTTAATGTTAACAGCTTCAGGATTAGCAAAAGTTCTAATACCTTCTAAGTAAGCGTAGTAATCAGAAGTACCGTTTGTTGTACCAACAGTTTCAAATTCTAAATTAGCTAAACCAGTAGTAAACCCAGCTTTACCTCTTTTATATGTATCTGTATTTGTTCTAGTATCTCTGTATGAATTCCATCCATCAAACCCTAAATAAGGTGCGAATGTGAATTTTCTAGAGAAGATTGATTCGTAATTTGTTCCTTGGATACCAGATTCTGTTCTGAATTCAGATTCACCAACAACGAAATCACCGGCTATAGTAGCTCCACTATCCATATGGAAACCTTGTGTTGTTGCTGTCCACTGATTAGGTGAAGAGTCATTAGTATAACCTTTCCAATTAAATAAGTTTTGGTCAATACCAACAGTATCAGAGAAACCTAAATATACTTTTTTAATTCTTTCTTGTGTTGGTTGGTAGATTGATTTGTAAACAGGTGCTGGAGGTAAAACACCAGCATCATAATCTCTAACAATATAACCATCAAAACCTGCTGGGAATGCGTCAATCGGTGCATCAGGGTTTTGAACAATCATAATATATCTACTTCTTAATTCAAACTCACCATCTGCTGAACCAATTCTTCTTGCGATATAATTATCGTCATTAGGATCCATTGTACATTTACGGAATGATTCTATAATAGATGGTCTAGCATCGTTATCATAAAACTCCCTAACTAAAACATCAAATTGTTTAGTGTCAGGTCTAATATTTACAATAGATATTTTAATTTCTTTGTTTGCTGAATTACCATCAGAAATAGAAATAAACTTAAATAATTTATCAACAATATTACCACGTAATTCAGAAACAACCCAAGGAGTTTCAGGTGTTTGCCATTGTTGTTTATAATTACTAAAAGTATTTCCTGATACTAAAGATGTATTTAAACCTAAAATATATCCATTATCTATTAATTCTTCTAATTTATTACCATATAGTTCTTCAACAAATACTAATGTATCTTTATCAAAGAAATCAACACCCAATACTCTAGTAATATAATTTCTCTTAGTTTTATCTAAAGAAACATCGTATTTTACTACTGAACCTGTTGATGTACTTGTTGCTGATAAAGCAAAATCTTCTAAAGGGTCTGTAGCCACACTTCCTGGGTCCATAACTAAAGCACTCGTTCTAAATGTTAAAACATCAGACTCAACATCTCCCCTTGATCTTAACATAGCTAATACCATACCTTCAACACCATCATAAGGTTGAGCTGTATAAGTTGTTACCGTACCTGATGTTGTACCAGTTAAAGAATCACCACCTGTGTTAACAATAGTTGCTGATATACCATCAAAAGAAACACCTACCTTATCAAAAACAATACCTTCAGGGTAAGTTGTTGTAACTCCAGGTACATCTGTTTCTGTTAGATAAATAGAACCATTATCTAAAAGACCTAAAGTATCTAATTGAGTTATTTCAGCAGCTCCAGGTCCACTAAATGTATAAGTGTCTCCTGTATAAGTAGCTGTCCATGTTAAATTACTTGTTGTAGTAATTGTAGATGGGTCATAATTAGCGTCCGCAGTTATTAACCAATGGTTTCCTGCGTCATAACCTGTTAAACCTAGTACTCTAGTAACAAACAATTGGTTAGATTGTGATAAGTAGCTTTTCGCAATATAAGGTAACTCATATTTAGGTTTAAGAGAATCCCCACCAAATTTTTTAGGGTTTAACCCCCCAAAAATAGATGTGAACTCTTCGTAATTAGTAATAAAAATAGGTTCGAAAGCCGGACCTTTTGTTGTTTCACCAACAACACCTAAAGTTGTAACACCAACTTGTTGTGCTACGAAACTTAAATCTTTTTCTGATGTAAATACACCCGGTGATACAAAAATTTTATTGTCTGATGCCATTTAATTAATTTTTTTTTAAATTCGTTATTTTATTAATAAATATTAAGAAAAAATGCAAAAGTTATTTTTTATGGTTTAAACCATAAAAAAAGTGTGAAAAAAAGATACTTTTATCATACTTATTTATAAAAGCTATATGAAAAGAGATAAAAACTTAAAAATAACACCACAAACACATCAAATATTAAAAGAATATTGTGAAAAAAATGGTTTGAAGATGTTCGCTTTTGTTGAAAAGTTAATCAAAGAAAAGTGTAAACCTAAAACAGATTTGTATGGTGATGAATTATAATTATTTATTTTTATTTCTTGTTACAAAAACAAAATCCCCATCATAACAATATTCATTATCAACAAAGTTGTCCGTTAAACAATACATATAAGGTTCTGGGTGTGATAACATAATATTTGCCAATCTTTGTTCATCTATGTTTTCTAATTTATTACCATTTTTATCATACCATACATACCAATCCCTATTAATTGTAAATACAGATGGGTATTGAAAGTTATTCATGAAGTTTAACCCTTCATTAACACTATTAAACGACATTAATATAATTTGTTTCATAATATTTAATTTCTAGTTATTCTTTGAATCCATACAGTGTTTTCAACGGACTCACCTGTGTTATAAACTATTACGTGATATGCTGGATAAGTAACATCATTTTCTGCGGTTATAAATACTTCTAATCTATTACCAGCACTAACACCAGCCGTATAAACATCATAATTAACACCTGTTGATACAATAAATGTGTTCTGTGTCGAACCACCAACTAAATAGGCTAAACTTCTCATATCACCACTACCACCAGGAGCAACTTTCATTTGAAATTCTAAGTCATTACCCGTTTCATCCCAATTAAATAATACATTCGTATCTTCAAAAATCGGTCTAGTGTCAACTGAATTAGATATTGAATAGTAAAAGTTTTCAACTGTTGAGTTACTATCACCACCAGCAGTTGTACCAGTAACCACTTGACCATTTGAATCAAAACCTAAATTACCAACAGGTGTACCACCACCAATTGTACCGATATTAAGTGTACCACTAACATCCAAATTACCATTTGGTATTCCTACATCTTGATTACCATCTATGTTTATAGCGGTTCTAGATGTACCACCACTATCTGTAGTACTAATGATAATATCAGCATCATGTTCTTCATTTCTAATAAATAAAGCGTCTATATTAGCTGTTGAAACATACCCTAAAAAACCTTTTCGTTCTGTAGGGTCCCAAAACTCAACATAGTTATTGTTTGTTGCTGATGTAGTTTCTAACCTAAGTATTGAACTGTCACCCTTTACATGTAATTCTGCTTGTGGTGTTTCTGTACCAATACCCATATTACCTGTACCAGCTTGTATGAATATCCCTTCTGTTGTTACACCTGTATTTGTAGTAAATAATAAATCTCTGTTATTTGAGATAAATCTAGTATCACCACCAGCATTCTGTATTTTAGATGTTAATGTAACTCCTCCTGGGTTATAGAATTCAAGTGCGGATTGTCCAGCACTACCATCTGAGAATAAATGTACTTCACCACCATTATTACCATCTTTAACAATTAATCGAGTATCTTCATCTAAACCTTGAAATGTTAAATCCCCATTAACTGATACAGTAGTATCTAAAGGTACAACACCATCACCACCATAAATACCACTACCTGTATTACCACTAACAACATTACCACTACTATCTATACCTAAATTAGCAACTGATGTTGTTCCACCTATTGTAGTTATATTAAGTGTTGTGGCAGTTAAACTACCATCTACAATGGTATCACTATCTATAAATGTGTCATACCCAGCATTACCAATAAACACTCTATCTTGATTATCCACACCAATTAGAGATACATTAGCATCAGCAACTGTTCTACCTTGTAAGAAATAAGAATTATCTCTTAAATTAATATGTCCATTAAATACATTTATAGCTGAGTTTGATGTAATACTAGTAGCTGTTAGTGTGTTAAGTGTTGTATCACCTGTAACATCTAAATTACCATTAATTGTTAAACCACTAACTTGATTAATAGTAGTACTAAGTGAACCACCATTATCATCAGTTATCGTAAATGTATTATTATCATTATATGTAAACCCTGTGGTAGTTATACCCACATCAGTTCTAATAACTTCTTGAGGTTTATCATCACTATTACCAAC
>Ga0208898_1002821_pt1 | contig 10410 bp, 20 predicted proteins | sample VirMetDEL_Mar_4_FD_184513 | JGI IMG/M metagenome (GOLD analysis project Ga0208898, IMG submission 184513) | Aqueous microbial communities from the Delaware River and Bay under freshwater to marine salinity gradient to study organic matter... | ecosystem: Environmental > Aquatic > Marine >...
CATCTTCTTCATCATCATCGGTTTCAATAGCATTTAACAACCCAGCATTTTCAATCAAACTCCATACTCGTTTTTTCCAAAGATCCATTTCAATATCTTCTACGATACAATCAAATCCATTTTTCTGAGTAATTTCACCTAACATATCTATTAACTCTAAAGCTAATACATTTAATTCACCCCCTAACTCAAAATTAGTACCATATTTTTTAGACCCATTAGTACCTTCTTTATACATTTTTTTAATTTTGAGCCATTTAGGTGTGATAACATCTTTTACAATTTCTGACATAACTATTTATTTTTTATAATTTTAAAACTAACAATCAAATATCCAATACCTAAAAGTAGAGCTAAGAAGGCAAAAAACATTTCACCAAATGCATCACTAAATTTGATGATATTTTGAGTTAAACCTAATGCTGTAAATAAACTCAATCCAAAACTAACTACAGCTCCTACTAAATACTTTAAATTAATCTTTAACATAACTTTTATTTTTTAATTTCTTATACCATAAAGATATGAACAATATCTCGGGTAGCCAAATAATCCCCAACATTTCTTTTAAAAAAAGATAGGGAAACTTTCGTTTCCCTAAATATTACTTTACATAATGATTTTTATTATAAATCCATTTTTTCATCAGCATAGTTGTAATAATCTTCTATAAAATCTTCTGCTGTAAAATCTTCGTATTGTTCTTCACCATTTAAACGAATATCATTTTCTAATGATCTTTTATAAGCATTAACCATGAATTCAGGTTCATCTTGTAACATAAGCATTGCTTGAGACATTGCAGTTTGAACTTTATTTTCGTTTAAGAATTTTTGCCATTTAGCATTGTAATCTTCATTTACTTCATCACCTCCACTCATAAAATCATATCTTAAATCTGATAATTGGTCCATAAGTTTTTCTTGAGCATCACGGATACCATTCATTAAAGAAACATTAACCCATTCATCATTTACAGTATCATAAATGTAAATGTAATTAGCACTATAACTATCTCCTTGTTCAGCTACTCGCATCATTGCTTCAATAAAATCATCTGTTAATTCAGTTTGATCAGCTGGTTTTTCATTTTTTGCTTCAATTTCTCCTGTTTCAGAATCTAAGTATGAAATATAACCCATAGAAGCAATCTCTCTTGCTTTTTCAAAGGATGAATAATATTTATCTAAACCTTTACCTAAACTTTCAGGATAACCATCATAATGATTATAAGTAGATGTTAACACTTGGTTTCCTGCTGCATCTGTTGAAATAAATCCTATTAATGCTCTTGTTGCCATAATTTATTATATATTTTATTTTATTATAAATATTATATTTTAATTTTCTATTGCGCCTTTTAATCTTTTTCGTTTCAAAACAGCAAATTGAGCTGATCTCTGAATTATTTTATTTATAAACATTTCAGCACCTTCTCTAGATCTAAAAATCTGTTTAGTTGTGAGTTTATAACCATCTTTAGTATTACGATATACCCTAAATTGAGTTTTAACATTATCATCAATTTCAACTTCAATTACATATTGTTGATACCTTAATATCTTCCAGGAAATATTTTTGTTGTATACCTTTAAAAAGTTATAGATAAATCTTAAAATATTTTTAGTTTTGTATATTATATTATTCATTATCTATATTTTTTAGGTTTGAAATCACCTTCTTTATGCGATTTAATTACATGACACATTTTACACAATAACTGGTAATTGCTTGGTTGTTCGCCTTCAAGAGTACCTTTAATACCAGGATTAATATGGTCAACGTCCATTGCTGTAATAATAGATTTAAAATTTTCTTGACCATATTGTTTTACCATATCCAACCCACAATGCTCACAAATTAAATCCCCATCTAATATTTTTTCCACTTTATACATTAACCAAGGGCGGGATGGAGCATTGGAAGCGTATTGTTTGTATTTATTATGAAGATTACAGAACTTATATCTTTGAGATTTATTATAAAATTCTGTTTCATTATTACACCAACTAACTGCACACATAACTATTTGTTTAATTCTTTTCTTACTTGTTGTACGTGTTTACAACCTTTTTCTCTATCTTTTGCTCTCCAAAATCCTGAGCAATTGCATGTCAGTTTTAAACCATTTTGTTTTACAGAATAAAACTTACCTTTAGAAGAATCAGATTCAAACTCCCAAACACCTTTAATTTCAGGTTTATCTCCAATTTCAGGCTTAACCCATTCGATATCATTTAAAGTAGTTTTTGGATGAACTTCTTGCCAAGTAGGAACTATATAAGTTTTTCCATCCTGTCTTGATTTATATAATCTGGGAGATAGTATTGGGTGAACATATTCATATTTGAATTTTCTAACACCTGTATATCTTCCTAAACCTTTGGGGTTATATTTGAAAGGTTTACCTTCAGGCCAAGGAATGATTCTACTTCTCAACATTCCATGTTTATTATAATTATCAAATTTATACAATGACATATTCTTAACTTAAATTTTCTAAAATTACACCATCAAACCCACCATCAATAGCCATATGAACAGCTTCATATCTACTAAACTCATCTTTACATCTAGAGTAAATTAAGTAATTATACTTTTCAGCATATTCTTTAAGGATTTGTGTTTCTTCCTCATAGGTAACACTAAATAGGTCATAATCTTCACCTAATTTTTCTTCCAAAACCTTAACACAACCAATTGTTTTAATATTTTTCATAACCTTTATTTTTTAATTTCTTATACCATAAAGGTACGATGAGGATTTCAGGTAGCCAAACAATACAGTGGAAGTGTTTTTAAAACAACTCTTTAAGTTGTTCTTCTTCTACCATATTTTTCAGTTTTTTAGAATATAATTCATCTTCAGCATATACTTTATCTAATAACTGATAAAATTCTTCTTCAGATTTACATTTACTAGCATAAGTACTATACCAAAACGCATAGTCTAAAATACTTTCTTCCCAATTATTATAGTAAGCGTGACCATACTGGGTTCCTCTAGCTAAGTTGATTCTAACTTTAGCTTCTTTTTGACCAAAACTATTATGATTTTCAGTAAAGATTTTAGATGTAAAATTCCCAGTTTCTAATTTAGCTTGAGCTAAAGTAATATGGGGGTAAGGTAAATTAATTTCATCTAACATACTGATAAATTTATCTTCAGAAAATTCATTTTGTGAATTAACTAATAAAACATCTTCAGCTGTTATAATATAATTATCTTCTTTTTCACTGGTTGCTCCTATAAAACCAAATAAAAGTAAAAATATTGCTAAACCTTTTAAAATTTTACTAAGATGAGGGATTGGTTCATATTGTAAAGTTGATTGATTGTACTTGTAAATTTTCATAACTATTTATTTTTAAGTTTTTGAATAACATCTCTTATTTCAGCACAACGTTCATATTCTTCATGGTATGCGTGGATGTGGATATTTTTTTCTAATGTATCTATAAAATCTTTTCTATCAATTGTTAAATCCACAATTAAATCTTCATCTTCAATTAATATCTTTAAAACATAAATAAAGCGCTTTTTTGTTTCTAAATTATCAAATATTTTATCAACTACAGCTTTAGATATGTTTAAATCCTTATTGTAAATAAGATTTTCAAATTCTTTATAGCTCCCTACATTTACAGAATATACCATCTAAAATCACATTTGAAATAAATATATGAAAGGTATTTTAAAATTCCAAACTTAGGTGTGGGTGAGGATTAAAATAGATCAAGAAAATCTTTATTAATAGGTTTATTTCTGAGTTGATCTTCTTTTTCTTTTTGTTTTAATATTTTAGTTGCTAATTTTTCTAAATGTTTTGATTTTTGCTTATCGTAATCATTGACAAGGTCATCGTGTTTCTTATTTTTTATATTTCGGGTACGTTTCTTTTTCATATATAAGATACTAAGTCTAACCCATCATCTTCATCATCACCTAAACCTAATTCTTTTAATCGTTGAGCTGTATAATCATCTAGTTCCCAATCAGTTTTCCCTTGATTTATAGGTTTATGATCTTCTAACCCTTCAATTTGTTTATCAGTAAATACATCTCCAATAGTAAGGTAATAACAATTATAACATAGAAACTCTATATTTTCCTTTCTATAGTTTTTCTTATTTTTATCTTTAAAATGTAGTATTAATGGTATTTTATAATCTAATACTCTACGTTCATGAAACCCACAATTTGAACATTCTTCCTTTAAATATCCTTCACTTACTAGTCTATATTTAATTTTTTCAGGGGAAAATGAGGCAGCATTTGCTCTACCTTCAATTATATCTATTAATGCAGGTTCTTTGCCACTGCCTCTTAAAAATTTAGGTATACCTTTACCTGATTGGTTTAAATGTTCATCAAATAAAGTATCATATTCTTCTTTATCTGATTTATAGAATTTCATCCATTTTTTTAGATGGTGGTATGAACAGTTAAGATATCGGGCAGCAGCTCTCACAGAAAGAGTTTGAGACATAGCAGCTTTAATTTGTTCTTTTGTAAATGGTTTAGCTTTTGGCATAACTATTTTTTCTTTTTCCTACTTATTTCTTTCTCGACTTGCTGAGAAATTTTTTGATGATATTGGTATTGTTCTGATGTCATTATTTGAATATCATTCCAAGTATCATCCCCACTACCGTTTACAGTAGTGACAGCTCTATAAGCTTCTACAGTTGAACAATTAACACAGTCTTTATAACCATATTGAGTTAATCTAAGTTTAGGCATATCCTGCCCACAACTAACACAAGGTATCATTTCTATATCCATAATTATTCGTTAAAATCTTGAGGAAATCTATAATTTATATACATCCAAAGTTCTTTAGCGTTTTGAAAAGTATATTCTTTCCCGTCTTCATCTGTAAAAGGAGTTATTTCATCATTTTCTCCTATACGATCAAAAATATACCACCAAATTAGGTTCGTAGCTTCTTCACCATATAAAAGTTTAAAGGTATGTTCTAAAACGAACCAAAGTGGCTCCGTCACTTGCCCTAACTCAATCCTTCCAATTTCATATAATTTATTTTCAGTTTCAAATGCTTCTTCTAATCGTTGAATAAAAACAACAAAAATAATTTCTTCAGTCACATCCATACTATCATTGACAATGACTTCAGATCCTAGTATCTTTTTAAATAATTTTTTTACATCATTAATTCCTTCAAATTCCATGCCTATGATTTAACTTTTTCTCCCACATCAAATATTTTCTTAAATTCTTCAACTGGTAGTTTTTTCATTTGACTAGCTATTATATATGCTTCTTCAAGATTAGGAGCATCAAAAATGTATATCGCTTCTTGGGTATTATCTTTTAAACTATAGAATTTGTATTTATGCATTTTACATTTTTTTTATAAGTGATTGAATTTCAATACATTTATCATAATCTTCTTTATCAGCATAGTACTGCATAATACGTTCTAATACCGATTTAAAATTTGATTTTTCTAATTTTATAATTAATGATAAATTTAAGATATTAAATAATTCAACCTTATCCAAATTATTTTCAATAGCATCATCAATAGCTTTTAAACTATCTTTTAACACAAAGTCTACAAATTCTTTCTTTGAAGCTAGATTAATAATATCTTCTCTATTTCGGTAAGAGAGTTCAATATTAGTCACTTCCCTTTTTTTGGTATTATCTTTTTCCATATTAAGGGGTTTGGTTAGTTATAAATATTAACACTTTATTAAATCATTCTGATATTCGGTTAAAGAGTTAATTTCAATTTTTAAATTACCTAATTCAAACTCTCCTATCTCACCACTATCTTTTATAATGTCATTTAACTGTTGTATAATTTGAAAATCCTGTTGTGTAAAATTATTCCCATCTATCTCAACTATAATATCTTCACCTTCATTAAACCAAGGTTCCAAAACTTGCTCTAATTGTGGATTTGAATTAACCAATTTACAAGATTTTTTATAAACAGGACTAAGGATTGGATGTTGATATTCATCATTTTTAATCCAAGAACCCCATTTACGTAGATAGTATTTTGCTGCTTTGTCTTTCATATCATGAAATTTTTCATCTTTTGTAATTTGTTCTATTCCATCTTGAAACATTCCTCCTCTACAAGTTAAATGATAAACTAAAGCATCTCTACTTTGAATTAATTCCATTCCATTTAAAATAAACCTATTAAATATATCAGAATCTTCATGGTATGAATGAAATATTTCATCATGCATTCCTATTTTCATAATTTCATTTCTATAACAAGCCCAAGGAGCAAATATTCCATTGGTAATTTGATCTTTTTGTTCAATTTGTATTTGAGAGACAAAATTATTAAATTCTTCTTCTTTAAAATCTTCAGGATACATACCAAAACCTTTTACTATCTTTTCTTTCCCTTCAGGATGTAAAGGTGGTTCTATTCTAGTACCAGCTATAACAGTTTTAGGTTTTAGATGTTTTGCTATATTAATATCAAATCCTTTTCCCATAAACATATCAGCATGAAACATACATACTATTTTATTTGAAGCAGCTTCAATGCATCTATTATAACCTACAGCTATACCTTGGGGTTCATTATTTGGGTTAACTAAATATTTAATATTATTTTGTTTTAACCATTCTATAGTTCCATCATTATCTTGATCTACCCATACTAAAATTTCATTATCTAAAGTTGAGTTTTGTTTAATACTATTAACTGATGATTTTAAATATCTTAAATTATTTTTGCTGGGGATGCAGAATGTTATTTTATCCATTTATTCTATTTATCAGATTATTAATTGATTTTTGATATATTTTTTCTTTTTGTTCGTTTATTTCTCTTTGATCATCTTTTTTCAAAAGATATGGAGTAAAAGATTTATACATTTCTTTGTCTGAGAATTTAAAATCTTGGATTGTAACTATATCCTTTATTCTGTATTGAATTAATTGATGTTTTCTTTTTAATGCTTCAGCTCCCATCATAATATATGTGTCAATCCCACCATATAGAGTATAATCCTCTGGGATTCCAAACAATTTTAGAGTTTTTGCTGTAAATAAATTTCCAAAACCTCCTCCAAGTTTTACAGTTGGAGTTGCAACCAACCCAGGATCTTTATCAGGATAAAAATATTTTTCAAAATCAGATTTGTACCAACCATCATAATTATAAGGAAAATCTAATTGGTCTTCATTAACTAAAACATCCCAACTACTATCCCATAATTTTGTAGTTGAGGGAGAAATTATGAAATGATTATTTTGATTTTTAAGTATTTCAAAAGCATCAAATAATACTTTCCAATAAGTATAAGGATAGTTTATATCTGGGTCTATCCAAACATAATAATCTTTATCTGTTAAAATATCATCTATATTTTTCTTTAAGGCTTCGGTTGTGGACTTTACCTCTCCAATCCTGGGTTTCACATCAATTATATCTTCTAGAGTTTTACAACTAACTTTAAAATGCTCAATATAGTATTCTTTGGGTAATTTTGAATTTTCCCAATCTATAATTTTATCACTTAAATTAAGAGTAGGTATTAGAGTTATTTCATTTAATATATTTTTAGACAAATGAATCATTGTTAATCTATGAAGTCTAACTTGGTGTCTAAATTCTCCAACTTCATGAGGCATTATATGTGTTCCAATATAAATCATATTTTTGGTTTTATATATTGTATAATTCTTTTAATTGATTCTTTTCTATTTGTATAGGGGTACCCTTCATAGTATTATGTAAATTATCTTCATGTATAACCCAACCCCACATAGGATGATTAGTTTCAATAGATGTTGAGGGAACATCCCAATGAGTCATCCCATAAGGAGTTTGAAAGTTATCTATAGTTGTTTTTCTACTCACAAAAGGTCCTCTAGGAAATGGAAAATAAGTTATACTATTATGGTCGAAATAATTTAAACAAATACCATTTGTTAATGTTATCCATTCATAATATTTTAAATAATGTTTAACTGTTTGATTATAATAAGAACTTACAAAATCATCATTATCTACTCTACTAATATATAATTCATTAATATTATTTTTTCTTTTATCTAGATAAGTTGATTTTATCAAATCAATTGAATTAATAACTGAATTTTTTGTAAAGAAAAAAGTTAAAAATGGGTATTGTTGTGAAAAATCTAGTAATTGGTTTTTATATTCAGTAGGAGTTTCTTCATCACACATTATAAAATTATGGTGATTTTTATCGGTTTGATTGTTAAAAGAAGGGATATAATATTTTTCAAATAATTTTATTCTTTTTTTCATCCATGAAGGATTTCCTTTATAAAGATTATTTATATCTTTTCCCTCAAGACGTTTATTAAAATTAGTTATAATAATATGATTATCCATTTATTGTTTTACAATTTTTAAATACTGGAAATTCTGTTAGATCTCTATAACCATTAGTCTCCCCTATATCATGATTATGTTCAGGGTAGTTTTGTAATAAACATAATCCGTGAGCTGCTTCTTGGGGTGTCATGTACATATTCCATCCTAACTGTTCAATTGAATCTTCTTTATAATATTTTTCACTTCTACCTTCATATCTAGCCTTTTTAAACCAATCAACTGCTTCTTTATTATCAGTTAATATCATACCCCCTTTACCAATTCCCAAATGTTTTTTAATGTGAAAAGATAAACCCATATAACTTCCAGGGATGTACATATTTGAAGTTAACCTTTTGGCAGCATCATAAATAGGATAAGGTTTTAATTGATATACCCCAACCCAATGATTAGTTTTTTCTCTTTTATCAAATACAACATCCCCACCTGCATGTATTATACTCATAGGAACTGATAGGTATGTTTTTGATGGAATAGTAACTTCTTTAACTTCTAAATATTTACATATTAAAAATAAAGCATTAGTGCAACTATCAACTGATACAGCATAAGGAGCTCCCGTGTATGAAGCAACTTCTTCTTCAAACATCTGTACTATTTTATAAGGGTTATGTTTATAAATGGGCATAATTTGTTAAATTTGAATTATAAAAGTGATCTATTATATTATTTGGTAATTGATCAAACGAAGTATATTTATAATTTCTACTCATATTAATTTTACTATTAAGATTAATACTATTAATATCCACATCATTTATTCCAAATGTCATAAATATTTCATTTAAATATTCTAAATCTGATGTCATATTTTCAAAACTTATTCTAATCCAATTGGGGTTTTGCTTAAGCCACTGCTCAAATATATTATACCATTTTTCTGCACCATCAATATGAGAAATTAAGGTGTGTATAGGTTTGTTATTAGCTAGTGATAAAAGTAATGTTTTAGGATTTCTAAAAATAATACCTTTTTTATCTACATCTAAGTTTAAAAAAACTTCGCTATTGTGGATTAACATACTGTTTACTTCCCCATAGTAAGTTTTTTTAAATCTTTTATAGGGATCACCAAAAGGTTCATGAAGAACTGTCCATGTATTAGATTTATTCATATGGGTACTTAAAAACGTAGTACCACATCTACCTGTTCCTGTTATTGCAAAATTTTTCATATTAAACTAATTATAAATTCTAAGTTATGTAATAATTTTTATTTAGATCCAAACGTGTTGGATATCTTTAGGGTTAGTATAATGTGATAAATTTTGTTCTTTAAAATTATAATAAGGATTTTGAATCCATTCATAAACCTTATCTAATTCTATAAAATTTTGGGAGGTGTTTCTATCAGCATCCATTAAATAATATTCTGAAAATATATTAAAAGAACTATTTAATAAAGGTCTTTCTTTGCTTTTATTTTTTATTATAATACCTAAACCACCATCACTCTCTGTAGTAGTACAAATGTGAATTTCTGGATGGTATTTTAAAAAATATGGGACAACTTTCCAAGCAGTTTGACATTGTTTATTTTCTAACTGAGCATCATAATTTGGAGGAAGAGTATCATGTAAGAATATCATTCCATTATCATTTAAATGGTTTATAGAATTTAAAGTATCATTTTTTACAAAATCTGCTAAATGATTCGCATCTACAAAAATAACATCCCATTTAAAATCTTTATCTAAATCTAACATTCCTGATTCTAGTTTATAGAAAAAATCATCTGTAGACATTGTATAATGAGCAGACTCCATATTTAAATCTACTGAGTGTTTTACATCACATTTAATATGATTAAATACTGAGTTGTAATCTCTAAGACCTAATTCTAAATATGACGTATAACCTTGATGGTCAAATAATTGTGATATTATATCTCTTCTATTCATTTTTAATTTTTTAATTTAGCTAAACCAAAACCATCAATTCCATGATTATTTCCATTATAAAGCATATATATTTCATTTTTATGTTCAAATACAAATGGATAACAAACCATTTCACTATCCCACCCTTTTTTGGAAACATCTAAATT
>Ga0208898_1002828_pt1 | contig 10395 bp, 12 predicted proteins | sample VirMetDEL_Mar_4_FD_184513 | JGI IMG/M metagenome (GOLD analysis project Ga0208898, IMG submission 184513) | Aqueous microbial communities from the Delaware River and Bay under freshwater to marine salinity gradient to study organic matter... | ecosystem: Environmental > Aquatic > Marine >...
AACATGCTAAATAACAAAGAAACTCCAGAGCATGAAAGAGCAGAGTATTACTTAGAATCTTTTGAGCTACTGAGGACAAGTATTGAACATCTTCCAGAAGAAGAGCAAAGAGTTATTGCAGACAATACAGATGACATAACAGCAATAGTGGAAACAGTAAAAAAGGCACAGGGTGTATAATTATAATAATACATACTCGTATGATATAATACCTTAAACAAAACATGAGGATTTATATGAAAAATACAATAATTGCATCATTTTTACTTTTGATGAGTACAACTGTTTTTGCTCAAGGAAAGTATTATTTGAGCTATGAAATAAGTGATAATGAACTGGATGGCATTAATGTCGTCAGTGGAGCATCACTTGATAAAGATGATACGGGTTATGCTATTCTCGGTGGAATTCATGTCAATGATAATCTAGATATAGAATTAGGTTACAAAGACTTTGGTGAAGCTTCATTATCTGGTGTTTCAGGTAACCAGTTTACATATCGAGGAACAACCTATCAATTTAATGCAACTGCAACTCTTAGCTATGAGGGAGATGCATATTTAATTGGTTTAAAACCTAAATACAAAATAAATGATAATATTTCTTTGTATGGAAGATTAGGTGTAAACATGTGGGATGTAACACTTAATGCAGCATCAGGTACAGCTTCAGCATCTGCTGATGATGATGGCCATGATTTCTATTATGGTGTCGGAATAGCTACTTCTTTTGCTGGACTAAATATTGGTTTAGCACATACCATATATGAGTTTGATTCTGATGAAGTAGACTCAACTGCATTATCATTATCTTACACACTTAACTTCTAAATTATTATAGAGAGGGTAATTATTACCCTCTCTTTTTATCCATATTCATCAGACCTTTTCCATAAAATCAAATTCTGATACATCAAGGGAAGTTTAAACAATAAAAAAAGCACAGGGTATGTAAAGTAACTTTATTTTACTCATCATAATAAAGACAGTAACTTATATGAATTGATAAACTTTATTGTTCTTCAAATGGTCTTATCTTAACTTTACAAAAAGACTACTCTAGCCACACACTTTCTTGTTACTATATTTCTTATGGATATTCATGAAATAGACAAAAAGTATGACTCTGCTTTTCAAAGAGATAAGCTTGATAAAAGAATATATGCAAACTCTCTTGAGAAACTTGTTGCCGAGGGTTTTCAATATGATGGGATTTTATGCAGAGAAGGAAATTTACCTCTCAGAGGGCTATTAGATGATGATTATTTAAATCACTTTCAAGAATCGATTGGACGAATACCAAAGCCTAATGAGATAGAACTATATCGTGAATGGGTAGATTATATTTATGGATACTATACTCTGTCTAATCAAGTATGTACTCATTCATTTGATGAAATCATGAAGTTATTGAAAAATACTTCAATAATTGAAGCATCCAAAAATATAGAAATTATAAATAAACCACTACCATATTCTCCTAATGGGATAGTTGATAGAGTATCATTTTATTTTAATAACAATCTTTATGAATTCTTTTGTCAAAATGAACATGATTTAGAATCAGATGAAAAAAAGTATAATGAGGATATTTTTTCTGTAATTAACGAAGTTAATAACGATAAAGAATTATTAGTAGCTATTAAAAAGCTCAATAAAAAATATAAAAGATTTTGGAATGATAATAAGTATTCTGACGATAAGGTCCACAGCTTTCGTCTTAGGCAATCAGATATCTTACTGGGCCAAGGTGAATTTAAGTTCTTTTTCAATGAAGAAGAGGTCTATAGCAACAGTTACTTCAATTATATTAAATTTATTGGAGAGGAGGATTATGATGATGGACAGTATAAAAATAAATGGTCTGATATTAAAAGATGGCATGACTCTACGGTCGTATATTTACTCTATGGGTATATTCCAGGCACAGATGAAGAAAAATACTACAATCTATTAAAAGATAAAGCATGTTTTTTAAAAGATAATATACCTCCTTCAAAGTGGTCTGTGAATATAGAGCATGTACTTGATGAGCTGAAGTTCACTCAAAAGGAACTTAAGAAGTCTAATGAGTCAAAACCACTAGAAACTGAACCTACAGATGAACAAGTAATTAAAAAAATATTAAAATATTTTAATCCATTCCAGTAAGTTATTTTTTATTCAGGGGGACTGAGTGGGGGACTGTATAAGTCAGATATTATGAAAGCATTTTAAATATTGATGAATTTGGCTATTGACACCTCCCCGCCCGAGTAGTACCTTTAATATTATATAGTTCATTAATGTTCTAGAAATAATTATAAGGTATTTATTTCTAAAGATATTTTGACCTATATGGGTGATTATCGATTTATCTCAGCAATAGCCCTTTGGGGGACTGGCTGGGGGACTGATATAAAACCACATGAGGTTACCATAATTGACAGTACGATTTACAAAATACAAAATTGATAATCTTAAAGCTAAGCATATACCTTACAAAGTTTGGGATAGCCAAGGAAACGGATTACACATAAGGGTTCAGCCATCTGGAACTAAAACATGGAGAGTTAAGTATCGAATGTTTGGCAAAGAAAAAGCAGTTACTCTTGGTAGATATCCTGATATCACAATTGCTGAGGCAAGGTTACAGAGCTTAAAAGAAAAATTACAAGTGAAAGAGGGTATCGATGTTTCTCATGAAAAGAAACTAGAGAAACAAAAAATAAACTTACCTGAAGTTGAAGATGACCTTATATCTTTCAAAAATATTTGTATTAATTGGGCTGAACAAAAGTCAAAGGAAAATAAGGTTAAGGGTGGTGAAGCATTAAATAGATTTAAAAAGTATGTTTTCCCAATGTTTAAGGATACACCTATCAAAAGAATCAAGACACACATGCTAGAGGAATTGTGTTTAGAAATAAGAAATGAATATGGATTTTATGAAACAGCTAGAAAGGTGAGACAGGATTTTATTAATGTTTACAAGTTTGCAGTTAAAAGAGAGCATATGGAAAATAATATTGCTAGAGATATAGATTTGATTAAGAGGATTAAAGAAGTTGAATCACATCCAGCAATTACGGATAAAAAGAAAACAGAGGACTTTGGTAAGGTAATTTCACTTCTTAACAGAAATAATGAGGATATAGTTTTATCGACAGCTATTAGGTTGTTACCTCATGTATTTGCTAGACCTAGTGAGTTAAGAAGAATGAGGTGGAATGATATTGATTTCACAAATGCTGAATGGACTTATCAGATGACTAAGATTACAAATGGATTTACACAAAAGATTGATAGGTTAGTTCCATTGTCTCCTCAAGTATTAGAAATGTTAAGAAAATTATACACTGGCACTAAAGACTTCGAGTTTTGTTTTCCAGCAAATACAAAGACAGGTTATATAAATAAAAAACATTTATCTGATTCAGTTGATAGGGCTGGTGTTGATAGAAGTATACAATCCATTCATGGCTATAGGGCAAGTTTCAGAACTTATGCCGATGAGGTATTAGGCTTCAGACCTGAGATATGTAGACAACAATTAGGACACAAAGTCTATGATAAGAATGGTGTAGCATATAATAGAACATTGTTCTTAGATGAACGAGTTGATATGATGAATCAATGGTCTAATTGGTTAGAAGAATTGTCTAACAAAGTAGTGGAGAATTATTTTGTCAGAAAACAGCAAACAATATCTTAAAGACTTACAAAAACATGTTGATTTAAACGTTGCTGAGTACCCTAAATTCAAAACAAAAAAATCTTTGGAGTACATGCTTAAGCTTTTTACAATACTGACTAAAAATAAGTTACCTATTCCAGAAGAGCTCCAGAATATAATTGCAGAAGCTATTACAAAAGGTTGGTTAAAAAACACTTTACCTAAAAAAAGTGGTGCACCTGAAAAATCATTAGAAAGTTTTAAGATGTTAGAAGACCTATATAAACAAATGAGTGATAGCAAATATACCAAAAAACATGGACTAGATAGCCTTCACAAAAATGTACTCCATTTTGCAAAGAAACATAATAAAACAGAAAGTAAAATTTATAAAACAAGAGATAAATATGGAGATGCCTTTGCTAATGTACAAATAGATGCTTACAATTTCTTTAAAACTAAAACAACAAAGAATCAAAAAGATATACTAAAGTCATTCTTTATCACCAAACCTAATAGACTTACACCTTTGATGATTGACTTTAAAAATAAAAATCCAAACTCAATAAAAAATCGAAGAAAAAAGAGTACCCCTTAACCCCCTTTAGTTACAAGAGCAATAGTATATATATTTATCCACACACCGTAGGGGAAAAATAAGTTAGAATATAATTATGAGAAAATATTGTTTACAAGGTATACCAAAAGTAAAAAAAGATGATTGGAAACAGCTCGTTAAAAAAACCTACCAAGAGATAGAATCATCTATTCAAAGACTAGAAAAAGAAATTTCTCCTGTTGAACTTACATCATCTCAAATAGCAAGTGTCAACAAAATAATAGATTTAGCAAAACATTACTATATTAACTGGATTGAAAATAATTTTCATCATATGTATAAACCTAGGGAAGTCTTTCGTGGTTTTGGGAGCACCTATGATGATGCTACTAAATATTTAAACAGATTCTTTGATATAGTACGTAATGAAAATCTATCTTGGGTACTAGTTAATAGTTTAAGTCATAGCTTTGACAGAGCCAGAAATCTTAAAGATGAACATCATGGTTATGAAGCACAGGAACGTGAATACCAGAGACTAAAACCACTTTATTTAAAATTTCCAAATATTCAAAAGTGGGAAAGATTCACACAAAAAAGTAATGATATTTTTCTTTATCATCATGATGATGAATGGTCTAGAGCTAACTCTGCTCTACTTAAACAATACAAAAAAGCATTAAAACAAAAAACACAAGATGATAAGAAAGCAAGAACTAAAGGTTTAGCAAGTGCCTATCAAGATAAAACTAGAGAACTAGCCACTAGTGTTAAAAATGCTCTTAAAAAACAGTTGGTATCAGATGAATGCCCTTACTGTGGTAATTCACTAGGAACAGTTCCTCATGCAGACCATATATATCCTGTTGCTGAAGGGGGATTATCTACAATACAAAACATGATTTACATATGTAAGTCATGCAATATGAAAAAAAGTGATAAGACTCTAAGACAGTTTATTACTGAAAATAATATGGATAGAGAATTTATTGAGAATAACCTAAGTAGGCTTGATAAAAAGTTTTAATTTAATTAAATACTTAACCCCCTTTAGTTATAAGACCACTAATATATATCCATACATACACCGTAGGGGTTAAATCTATTGTCCTATGTTGTACAATCCAAATATGAGTAAAGTATCTTTAAACAAACATAACTAAAATGAACAGCAAGTTACCTTATGACAACACAAGTATAAAAAGCATATGTATGTATGCTATGAAATTACACAGTAAATCATTAGAGGATATTGTTGGTAATAAAAATGTAGTTTTTAACAAAAAAAATAAAGGAAATATAGGAAACTTCATACAAGAACATTGGTTTTATATAAAACCTGATAATAAAAAAGACCAAGATTTTGATTTAGCAGGTTTAGAACTTAAATGCACTCCATTAAAAATGCTAAAGAATAATTCTCTTACAATCAAGGAGCCACTATCAATATGTGCTATCAACCTAACCCAACTGGACACTGAAACGTGGAATACCTCTTACTTAAAGCATAAGATAAATAATATTCTTATTATTTTTCACATACCAAACCAAATATTTTTAAAAACAGTAATAAATAAAAGCACTCTTTTTGAATTAAAAAACTATGAAGAGCTTATTAAGAATGATTGGTTGGTTATATTTCAAAAAAATAAACTTGGGCTATCTCATACTTTATCTGCAAAAGATACTCGATACTTATGCACTGCACCTAAATCAAGTGATAGTACATTCAAAGTTAAACAACCAAACAGTGATAAACCAGCTAAACAACTTGGCTTCAGATTCAAAACTGCATTTATGAGAACAATTTATGAGCAAAGCAAAAACCCCTTAAAATATAACTCACTGCTATCTGATGATAACCAAATCATATCTACTAAGACAGAAGAGCAAATTACTCTGACTAACTATAAGTCAATCTTACTAGAAAAGCTTAATAATGAAGCTAATAAGAGTCTAGGAGAATTATGTAAAAAAAACAATTTATCTTTGAGTAAAGCTAAAGACTCTATAGCAAGACTATTAAATAAATTTTTAGGTTTTAAAAACTATAAAGCTAGAATATTGGAATTGGAGCTTGAGGGTATAAACATTAAAGTTGTAAGACACAACAATGAATATTATCCGTATGAATCTATGTCATTTCCCTCAGAAAAAATTAAAGAATTAGAAAAATCTTCATGGGAATTATCTAAATTGTCTGAATATCTAAACACATTACTTATTATTCCACTGTATCAGTCCAGTAGAGATACAAATATTGATAGCCTTGTTTTAGGAAAGTCGTTTTTCTGGACACCAAACGATAACCAGTGGGATGGGATTAAAAATGAATGGGAAATGTATAGAGATGAATTCATTAACGGTAAAGCTAAAGTATCATTAATTAAAAGAGGAAATAAAACATTTGAGTCTTTAGGTATTACAAAATCTAAAGACACCTCATATATACATATGAGGCCTCATGGGGCAAAGAACTCAGATAGAGATGAAGATAGTCATGGCAATTCTTTTTGTAAACAAAGTTTTTGGTTAAATCAAAGATTTATCCAAGAAATATTAAATCAAGCTAATTCTTAGACAGCATATTTGACAAAGTAGAACCAAGCTTTTCGACCACACCAACAACAAGAGCATTGCCCATAAAAAAAGCACGTTTGTTATCAGTTACATTTGCATGTTCAGTAAAATTATCAGGAAACATATTAAGTCTTTCCAACTCAACAGGAAGTAATCTCCTTAATTTCTTTTTGTGCTCAACTACATGTTTAAATCTTGATGGAGTTGAGCCTCCCTCAGAAGTTATAATGGTTCGAGAAGGGGAGTTATTATTATCTGGAAAAATCATATTACCTTCACTAAAAGTATACTTATGACCTTCTTTAGAAACTCTAGGTATTTTCTTTGCTGATTTATGCTTAGTCCAAATCGGTAATTCATCTTTTGAAATAATAAATTCACTGGGTATATTGCCTTTGTAAAGAATACTATTAAGAGTTAGCCTTTTGCCTTGATAATCTGGTGTAGTTTTATAACTTGTTACAATACCATCTCTCATCAAACCTGCATTATCATATGAAAAACTAAAGCTTTTAGAAATCTTTTCAATACTATCAGATAAATCATGCTCTTTAGGTATTAGGCTCTCATTATCAATCTCTGCATTAAATGTAGCACCTATAATTCCTTTTGTTTGGATAATATCTTTAATAGAAAGTTTCTTTTGATTTTTATCAATAAATGAATTCTTTTTATAACCAAATAGAAATAATCTTCTCCTCCTTTGAGGGAAGCCATATTCAGCAGCATTAATTACTCTCCATTCAACATTATAATTTAGTAACGACAAGCTCTTTAGCATTACTGCAAAATCTCTACCACGTTGATTAACGGGTGACTTAATAAGCCTGTCTACATTTTCTAATAATAGATAGGGAGGGGCTTTTTTCTCAAGCATTGATAAGATTCTCTCAATTTCCCACCATAAGACCCCTTTTTGACCAATCAAACCTTTTGAGTTTCTTAGTGAGTTTGCTACAGAGTAATCTTGGCAAGGAAAACCTCCTGTCAATAAGTCACATTTTTGCTTTAGATGCTCACTTGTTATATCAGATATGGAGAAATCAAAATGTCCACTGCTACCAAACCTATCTTCATAGACTAAATTAGCATGTTGTATTTTAGTACCTGGTTCCCATTGATTGCTATAGATGACTTTGAAAGGAATTTTATTTTTAAGCTGTTCTTTATAGAAAGTTGTGGCTGACATTCCATCATAGCCCTCTAGGCCAAGCCTAAATCCTCCTACTCCAGCAAAAAGCTCGATTGTTTTAATCTCTTTCATGAATATAATAATTATATACTAAATGAATAAATTACTTTCCAAAATATGAATACAACTAGAGTCAGAGTTAGAAAACAAAATAACGGTACATACTTACCAACTATTACTAAAAAACAAGATGAATATTTCTCACCATCTAATTCAGCTCCTGAATGGTTGCCATATATAGTAGGCAATACCATATTAATTGGACTTGTTGTTTATCTTAGCTACGATAAATATATTACTAATCCATCATCTAGCTTATGGGAAATATTTTCTAGTAATTTGATATGGCTATCAATAGGTTGTGTTATTGCTTACATCTTGCACCCTAAGGAGGGATAATAAGACTATGAAATATATATTAACAATTACTCTAGCTTTATTTATATCTTCAAATGTCATTGCTGATGACAAACTTTATATGGAAGATGCAAAAGAAATGGCAACTGCTGTCTATGTTAGTAAATTTTACTTAGCAAATGGTGAGTTTGGTTACAATTTATATGCTGATGCATATCCTCGAGGTCAATTAGAAGCAAAAGCATCAGAATTATGTGGTGCTAAAGGATATGTATTAATTAGAGAAGAGACAATCGATAGGTCTCGAAGACAAATCATTCAATGTAATGAATAAATTACTTCCCATATTATTGGTTGTTGTGTTGAGTGGGTGTGGTGGAGAATTAAAAACACCTCTTGAGAATTGTGCAGATGATAAGATGGGGTTATCTATTCAATATGAATCTTATTATAATGATATATTAACAATGCCTAAAAAAGAGTTTATAAAAAAATACACAAAGTTTGATGATATAGTGATGTATAACTCGGCAGAGCTTCATGCAATTGTTTATAAACAAAACAGTAAGATAAGAGGACTATCTCTCAAGAGTAAACTAGAATACAAAGAATATGAAAAATATTTCAAAAAATGTGAGAGAGAAAGAAAAGGCTACCCTGCAACATTTGATGCTAAATGGAAATAAACTACTTCCTGAATTAATTGCTCTACATTTATTTCTAGAGACTAAATAACTACATAGTTCGATAATACTCTTAATGAACATACATAGGAGTTAACTATGCACGTAGTTGAAAATACAACTGAAAAAACTTTATTGAGAATGAAACATTTAACTGACAAACTCTCATTAAGTAAATCAACAATATGGTTATGGATTAGAAATAATGACTTCCCGAAGCCAAATAAAATTAATGGAGTATCAGTCTGGAAGAAAGACACCATAGATGAATGGATTGCAGAACATACAGACAAGAGAGAGGAGAACTAAGATGAAGTATCTCCAGCTCCCTTGCAATTGGTTTGAACAACCTATCATACGACAAGCAATAAGAAAAGATGAGGGCTTTGGTTTTAAAGTTATTGCTAATCTACTTCTCAAAATTGGTAATGAATTTCAAATGGGAGATTGGGTTAAGTCAGGATATAACTTTGACCAAGTTCCATTTAGTTATGACATGACAATTAAAGATTGGAAAGGTGTGTGTATGGTTACAGATGATGAGGATAAAAAATTTTGGGAATTATTATCTGAATCTGCAAAGCTTGGTTTACTTTCATTTAAGAAATCAGAATACAGTATGATAATAACTTTACCTCAGGTAGCCGATATGCAAGATGAAACAAACAGGAAGAAGACAAAAAAATTGTTTGGTAAACCTAGACTGTCAGCAGATGAAATGAAAGCTATTGCAGAGGGTAAGTCTGGAAACATTCTAGAACAGACTAGAGAAGAAGATATTAAACAAAACTCTGGGCTAGTTAAGGATAGTAATAAAAGGGAATTAATTCCAAACACAGATGAACATTTCAATGCATATGAAAGAAGAAACAATCGTTACTTTCAAGCTAAGTACGGAGAATAAATGAGATTAGCAGATACACACAAAGAACAATTGTTTTGTGAACATTATGCACAAACAGGTAATGCAACTAAATCAGCAGAAATTGTTGGATATATTAATAACTCAAGACAAATGGGTTATTACTTAAAGAACAAACACAAACATTTAATTCAACAAAAAGCATTTGAAAGTCTACACACAGGAGTGCCATGTGCAATTCAAGTCTTACAAGACTTAATGCAGAATTCCAAGTCTGACATGGTTAAGTTTAATGTAGCTTGTTACATTCTAAAGCTATGTGGTTACGATAAGAAATCATTGAAAGACTTAGAGCAAGAACGAAAAGACAAAGTATTTGATAACATGCTAAATAACAAAGAAACTCCAGAGCATGAAAGAGCAGAGTATTACTTAGAATCTTTTGAGCTACTGAGGACAAGTATTGAACATCTTCCAGAAGAAGAGCAAAGAGTTATTGCAGACAATA
>Ga0208898_1002829_pt1 | contig 10390 bp, 22 predicted proteins | sample VirMetDEL_Mar_4_FD_184513 | JGI IMG/M metagenome (GOLD analysis project Ga0208898, IMG submission 184513) | Aqueous microbial communities from the Delaware River and Bay under freshwater to marine salinity gradient to study organic matter... | ecosystem: Environmental > Aquatic > Marine >...
CAAGGAATCCCAAACGGCTTCGAGGGCATTGGGGGAAGCGGCTTTAAAATCAGCCGGACCCCAACCCTCGGGATCCCGAGGATCCTCGACCATAGCCTCCCAAAGAGCGCGATATAGATCGCGATCTACTCCCTCGTGACATTCTGCAATTTGATCCAAAGACCAAAGAGCCAAACGAGCCGGACAATCCATTCTATTTACTCCTTCGGGCCGTTGCGACCCCGTTCCCTTTCGGGAAAGGGTAACGGTATCGAAAGCGAAAATCAACCCCCCAACGAAAAAAAATGTAAAAAAGTTGGCACGATTATTGCATTTATTAAATTGCAAGAATCGTGCCAACCGTTTGGGGGGCCGTGGGAGCGGACCCCTATCAAGGTAAGGGGTCAAAGCCGATCGCCCGTTACAGGCCATCCTAGAGCGTGAGAATCGTGCCAAAAAATAAGACTCAATACAGGCTAGTTTTTTGTTTCGCCTTATTTTCGCCTCTCCCCGCGGGCTAAGGCTCTGTATTGCGATATGCGGGTTTGGCACGATTATTGCTAGAGGGTCGATAAAAATAATGACTCGGAGTCATGCAACTCGGAGTCACTTGACTCCCCGAGGGGATTGTGCTACTATGGGCGTTTCCCCTCGGTGTTCCCCGAGGGGCAGGTATGCAAGAATCGTGCCAACCCCGCGGGGAGTGGTGGTAAATCCCCTCGGGGTAAAAAGCCCCGTGGGGATTTCCCCTCGGGGTAAAAAGCCCCGTGGGGAAAAACCTACTTTGTAGCTTTAAAGCTACAAATTAGATTTCGTCCCCCCGGGGAAGGCTTGAATGAGCTTCCCCCAGCTCTTACTGGCTCACCTTAGCTCTTCCGCGAGCTTCCCTTAGTGCTTCCGCTTCCCGCAGGGCGTCCCCGCAGGAGCCCGCGCCGAACGGGGAGTGCTTACCGACCTGCGAGTGCGGGCTGCTCTATACAATATCGGTCCCCCGCAGGGCCGCCCCGCAGGGGGCCGATCGAACTAGGGGGGACTTGATATAATATCCAGACTTGCTCCCCTCGGGGCAGTCCCGCGGGGTATGACTAGCAGTTCCCGCGGGGCTGTCAAGCCTGAATATTGCAAAAAAAGATGACGGTGGGTTACAATATGTTTTAATAATACAGGTTGCGTGGCTCGGATTATGCGCCGGGTAGTCATTTTACGCCAATCAACTCAAAGCCAAATAAGCCAGAGGTCTGAAACCCACCTGTGTTCGATTTCACGCCAAAAAATCCAGCATTTCAGCTTGACATTCACTCAGTTATATGCAAACATCCGGATAAATAGATACAGACAGCCAGATAATTCAATTTCCTTTTTGTTTTCAAATACTTACCCTCGAAAAAGCCCATGGCAAACCCATGGCGAAACGCATGGCAAAATGCCCTAGAACCCTTTGGCAATACCTTCCGGAACCCCTTGGCAATACCTTCCGGAACCCTAAAATAAAAACCCCTTGAATATCAATTACTTACAGCATCGACTCAGAATAGGGCATATTGTACAAACGTGAGACAAAATGTCTCATTTAGCTCTCCAGCGGCAAACTTAGAATGACTTCCTTAGCAAAATCAACTACTTAGCGGACCCGAACCAAAGTTGCACAATCCATACAATGTTCTCCAGCACACCCTGTCTCTCTTACCCCTAAATCTCCACATATGTTTACTTTGGTTAGGGTACTGTAAGTATATGATTCTATTAAGGAACTCATTTGGAAAAACTAAAGTGTGACAAAAAGTCACAGGTAGCAATCCTCCATCCTTGTGCCATACTGAGACCATGAACAGACCGCAGCCGATCCAAACCCCGGCCGTATTACGACGAAATCTCCGACGCTATCTCAAAGGCGAATCCTCTCCGCAGGTTCTCAACGCGGTGGCCCAAGCAGAAAAGACCGGCATCGACATTCACGAGTTCGCCCTCTCCGGGCGCTCGACTCGACGCTGCCGAAAAGTCCCCCACGTCCCGAAGGCCGTCCTAGCCCAGTCCGCTCGAATCGCCTACTGGTGCATCCTACTCCCCGAGGCAGAGCGCGCGATCCCTGATGCGTGGATAACCACACCGGACCCTATGCCACGCAAGGATTTCGCGTATGGCCTCGGTTTACCGTTCCCGGGACGCATTTACGACCTCCTCGCCCCGACCATCAAGTCCGAGGACGACGCGCGCCTTATTGCATACACACCCCCAAAAAACGATGGGTTTTCGCCCCTCTTCAAACCCCCTCGAACTTGGGGCGAATCGACTGTATATGGCCGAGGCGGCTGCCCGCCCGGAATCTTCAATCCTTGGCTCCCCGATAGCTTTCTCGACGACCATGTGCTAATAGATGGAGACCCATCATTCGGAGTCCATCTGGCGTGGCAATCCTTCTGGACTCGCGACTCTCTGGACCGCAAGCCGAAAGACCACATGGAACAGCCCGAAGAAGATACAGCCTCAAAAATTTTGAGTATTTTCGACTAAAGGGGTTGCGGGCGCTGACCGATTCGGTAGAGTGTCCAAAAAGGAGACACCCCATGCACTTCATCAATCCGACCGATTTGACCATTGCTCAGACCGCCGAACACTTCGGCTGTGAGGACATTCTCCTCGACGCGATCACGATGCTCCGGAATCAGGACGCCTGCTTCGAGCATATCAACGCCTCGAAGGTCAAAGCCACCAAGCGAAAGCTACTGGGATTCTTCAAGTTCAAGAGTCGAGAGATTTCACTCACCTGCCACCCCCGGCAGTCCGAGGGTGAGGCCCGCAACACCTTTCTGCATGAGTGCGCTCACATGCTGGATTTCTACACGCGCTCGACTTCGGATCACAGCGAGCATTGGAGGCGGTGGGCTCGATTCCTCGGATGCACCCCTCGATCCACCACCGTCGATCAGGTTTGGATGGACGCCTACCACAAGGCCAACAAGCTACGAGTAACCATGGCGTGTCTCGCCTGCGGACAGACGTGGGAGCGCCAGCGACGGCGAGACTTCGGCGGGGGGACGCACAATGGCTGCCGAGAGGGTCAAGTCGTCAATGTGTTCGCCAACGCCACCGAGGCCCGGAAATTTTCTCACTATCGGAACCATTTTTCTCGCTCAAAGACTGGCATTCTTCGACCGATTGCCCTATAGTCCGGCCATCGACGGAGGAGACAGTCATGTGGGATATGGAACAGACTTACCGGATCGCGGACATGCTCAAGGAGCGGCAGCCGAACCTCGACTTTCGAGTTCGTATCTCGCATCGACCCGGCTCGTCCGGCCCCCACATCGCCATCTACGAGAATGGCACCTGCATCGGCCACGTCAATCGAGGAGACTTCAAGTGAGCGCCAGCGATAACGTCTACTTCAACCTGCACAAAAGGCTCTTCAGCATCAAGCTGAGCGGAAAGGTTCGCGAGCATTCGGACTCAGTATTCGTACTGCCGAACCACGCCAAGGTAGAGTTCGTGGTTTCGGAGCCGGGACGCCAGCGAGTGCTGCGCGAGCAGAGAAAGAACGTCCACGCCTACGTTCGCGGGCTGGCGTATACCAACAAAGACCAGTACTTCCGGAGGCCGTCCGAAACCCCCCTCCACACTCCGGATGAAGTAGTCCAAGCCCTCCTGCGGATCCACGGCAAACCGACTCGTGTGAGTTACAATCCGTACAAGGGTTCGACGTTCTACAACGAAAAGACCGGAGAGCCGGTTCGGGCTGCGGACGCAGTAATGATGTGGGCATACGAAACACCGCGTGTCTTCGCGTGGGGAGCGAGCAGTTGACAAAAGAGCAGAAACTGGTAGAACGTCTGGAGTATTTCGCAGAAGATGGCGTTGAATCCTTAAAGGATTTGGCGTGTCAACTGCGAAAAGGGTTGCCAGAGCCGGAATACTGGCACGCGGCAAGTGCCGCCGACGAAGCAGCAAACCAACTGGAAAAAGCCGCAGCCGCTTGCGGCGCATTGTTCAATGTGCTAAGTCAGATTGAACGCAACAAAATCTCAAGAAGGAGATAATGGTGATTGACGAACGTGGCGCATTGCTTGACCTGATTTCTGATCTCTCGAAGGACGCCCGAGGCTTTCGGGATCGGAACGACTACAGCGATCTGACGATCGAGCAGTTGCAGGCAATCGCAGACGACTACTACAGGCAGTCTCTCGAAGAGCGGTATATGGATCAGTGCCAACTGCACGGCATTCCGTTCACCCAACAGCAGATCTACCGCATGAACATTGCCGAGCTGGAACACCGACTCGCCAACATGCCGTGAGAAAGAAAATGGACAAGATCAAGGCGATCAAGAAAGCGTCGCGCGAACTTTTTCGCGATATGCCGAAAGGCGGTCGGCACGTCTCAAAGCGAGACAAGGCCCGGCGGCGCAAAGCCAAGCACGCGAAGCGTGAGAAGGGAGAGTGGTGATGTTCAAGCTGAAAGTGCTTCAGCATTTCCGAAATTCCCACGAGCCCGATGGGCCGTTCTGCGAACGAGGCAAGCTGATGGTCAGAGAAGCCTTGTCTCAGGACGGCGTTGTGATCGAGCTGGAGAATCCCGAGAAAGCGCGAGTCACGTCTGCGGTTCTGGAGCCCGAGGAGGCCAAAAAGGTTTTGGCTGAGTTGAACGAGATCATTCAGAAGTGGGTTACGAATCCCGAGGTCATGCCATAATGCACGGTATGGAAACATTCCTCATCGGAGCGTTCGGCGGCGCAGCAGCGGCGCTGACATTGAGCAAGCTAAATCAGTTTGCACAACGCTGGCAATCGGCCGAGTCTGCGATCATGGCGCACGATGCCATGCTCGCGATTGTGGCCAAAAAGGTGGGTCTGCCGGTTCCGGAAGACCCCAACCACACGGAAGGACAATACCTTTGACCACCGACGAAGTGACGATCTACGACGTAATCTCCCTCTTCGAGCATATGACTGACCAAGCAGTTCATAATGCCGATCCGATCGGAATGACCGAGCTGGTCGAGCATGGCTACGAGATCATGCGTGATCTCGACCGCGAGATGCCGGGGGACGGGCTCGAATTTCGAGATCGCATCGCACGGTCGATCGACCGACTGTGCGAGCGAATCGAAGAAGAGACTGAACCCATTGACTTTGAGTGAGCGTGAAGTGGGCGAACTACAAGAACGTCTGAGACAGTTGGAGCATAAGGTCCGAAACGACCGGCAAATGCTGAGTCTTCTCGAAGGCGAAGTAGACGACATTTGTTCAAAACTCACCGCCCTGAAGGTTCAGGTCTACACGTCCATTGCGGCCTTGATGACCTTCGGAGCAGTAGTCGGCTGGGCAGTCAGCCTGATGACGGGTAGGTAAAATGCGATTGAAATCTCTCGGCGTACTGGCCATGGTTGCCGTTGGTTTGTCTCTACCGGCGACGTTCGATCTCGACGTGTGCAGTAAGGGCACGCTGGTTGACGTGAACACCGGAAAGATTGTGTGCGTCGGGCCAGTCGTCCAGAGAGGAAAGGAGGTCAACCTCGATGAACTAATATCAGACTGCTACGAGCAAAACCCGAAGTGGACCGGAGTAGTCGCGTTCCACCCAAATGGAATGGAGTGCTACTGATGGAAAGCTACCGAGACGCCCTCGCTTACACAGTATACAAAGGGGAACGAAGAGACGACCGAACCGGAGTCGGCACTCGAAGTGTATTCGGGCTGTCGATGAGGTTCGAGAATGTATCGGAAGAGTTCCCTTTGCTGACAGGTAAGCGTACTCATTGGCCTAGCATCATCGCGGAGCTTTGCTGGTTTCTTCGAGGAGACACCAACGTCGAGTTTCTGCACGATCATGGATGCACGATCTGGGATGAGTGGGCCGATGAGAATGGCGACTTGGGACCGATCTACGGAGCGCAATGGCGAGACTTTGAAGGTGTCGATCAGATACTCAAACTTCAGCAGAACCTTATCGACGATCCGTTCAGTCGTAGGCATGTGGTGTCGGCTTGGAATCCAGCAGACCTACACCTCATGGCTCTTCCACCCTGCCATCGCTCTTTTCAGGTCTATCTCACAAGCAGCAATGCTCTGGACATGCTGGTAGACATGCGATCTGCCGATATGTTTCTAGGAGTCCCGTTCAATATCGCCAGCTATGCGGCGCTGATGCACATCCTAGCTTGGCCGATAAACGCCACGCCTCGAAACCTGACGTTGAATATCGGAGACGCGCATGTGTACCAGAATCATGTAGATCAGACCTGCGAGTTGCTGGAACGCACTTGGCCCAAGCTGCCGACTCTCAAGATGCACCGGGGCTTCGCGCACGCAAGCACACACATGCCGAAAGACTTCGAGATCATCAACTACAATCCGTTGCCGGGCATAACGGCAGAGGTCGCGATCTGATGCCGATCTTCAGGCATCTTCAACCCGGCGGGGATGCGGTCAGTCACGAATGGCGCTTCGTCCCTGAGTCCGACGTATCGCCCGGCTATGGTATTGGAGTCGAACTATTGCCTCTATCTGAAACTTCAGGTATTCTATGTTCCGAAGCTGATGTGCAAAAAGTCTGCTTGGATTTGCTGGACGAGGAAGCGCCTCAATCTGATCTGGACTTGTGCGTCATCGAGAACTTCGATAATTGTCACGAGACAGAACTTGTCTCGACCGGCCTACCGGGCTGGGTTCAGGTACGAGCCTGCGACGGGGCAGATTGCTCCGACTGGTCAAATCCGAAACCAGTACCAGAATTTGCCGTTGACACCTTGCTATGGCTGGCGATTGTGCTATGCTTTTTGCTTAACGCGGTCTTTTCAAAGAAATGATAGCTTGGGGGGTGGTTTGGGAGGAATAGCCCAAAAGGCAAGAAATAACGGCGAACCCGAAAAATCACCCCCCAAGCATAGGAGACACAATGATTAAGCATTTCGGACCTTGGATGAAAGACCGAATGAACGCCATGCAAAACTCCGAAAACTGGACTGAACTCAATCGCAAGTCGGACGACGGGTACGAAGCTCGACTTTTCGCCAACGCCTCCACGCAGCAGATGGTCCTCTGGATCGACGACGGAGAGGGCCGCGCCCTGTGGTGGGAAGGCACCAAGTCCGAAGACGGCTGGACGACGACCGCATGGGCAGGCTCCCAATTCCCCGACGAGGAAGCCGAAGCGACTGAGATCGTCGAAAAAATGTTCGCAGATCCAGACGAGGATTGAGGAAATGATCTCAGTAATTTCAAATGAATCGTGTAGTCATCCCACCAACGAAGTGTCCAATATTTCCTTCACGCTCGAAAACGGATGGGCCGTATCCATCGGCATGTCCGCTTCCCACTACTGCACTCCGCGCACGCGGCAGGGACTCAATCCTGAACGAGAATACGTGGAGATTGCGGTCATTCTACCGAATGGTTGTTGGGGAACGAGAGGAGCAGTCAAAGAGGTTCTGGGATATGAGCCCGAGGACGATGTTGCCGCGAACCTCACGGCTGACGAGGTTGCGCGAATCATCGCGCACGTTCAGAATCTATAGTAAAAGGAATAATAAAATGATGAAGTCTTATAGTCGCGATGAACTGGAAGAAATTCTCAGGCTACACGGGCTCTGGGTTGATAAAAGCGAAGGTGGCAAACGCGCGAACCTGGCTGGCGCGAACCTGCGCGACGCGGACCTGACCGACGCGGACCTCGACGGCGCGAATCTCCGTGGGGCGGATCTTCGCGGGGCAAATCTCCGCGGGGCGGACCTGACCGGCGCGGACCTTCGCCGAGCGGACCTCCAAGGCGCGGACCTTTCCGACGCGCACCTGACCGGCGCGGACCTGACCTTCGCGAACCTGACCGACGCGAACTTGGACTACGCGAGCCTGATCAGTGCGAACCTGACCGGCGCGAACCTGAACGGAGCGGACCTGACCGGCGCGAACCTGGCCGACGCGGACCTGACCGGCGCGGACCTTCGCAGCGCGGATCTTCGCAGCGCGGATCTGTCTGACGCAAACCTGACCGACGCTCTACTTGACGCGGGCACTCGTTTCTAAAATACGCACCCGTAGCTCAGTTGGATAGAGCGGCTGCCTTCTAAGCAGCGGGTCGCAGGTTCGAGTCCTGCCGGGTGCGCCATGACCCAAACTTTAGGTTTTACAACCCAAAAGAAAGGTGGAAAGCATGAAGCCTCTAAAGGAAAGCGGAAGGTTCTGGGCTGCTAAATCTTTGCTAGTTGGAAAGGTTGGAGAACATGCACACTGGAAAGTTTATAGTGAACTAGAGACTGGAAACGTCATTGAGTATTACGAAGACGGGGAGTGCAAGAAGGAGCTAGGTCTACCGTGGGAACCAGAACTATTGGTTGCTATTGGCGAAGCGATCTGCGCTCTAGGGGAGAAGAAACAATGAAGAAGTCTGACGTAAAGAAATGGGTGAAAGCACTCCGCTCCGGTGAGTACTTCCAGGGTACAGGAAGTCTCTGCAAGAAAGATGAGATCAGCGGTGGCTGCGAATACTGCTGCTTGGGAGTGGCTTGCGACATCCTGACTGAAGACGATTGGGTTAATCCTCCACACTGGACCGTATGGAGCATTGGTAAACACGAAGAGTTCGACATACCTAGCCATGACGATAAGAAAGGCTGGGGATACTCGAATACATCATCCTTCCCAAGCCTAAAAAACCTCAAGAAGATGGGGCTCGATGTAGCTTACGCACAGGAGCTTGCCGAACTGAATGACAAGGGATGGTCGTTCGAGAAGATCGCCAATAAAATCGAAAAAGATTTGCTTTAAGGACTAACAAAATTATGAAGGCATATAGTCGCGACGAACTGAAAGAAATTCTCAGACTCCACGGACTCTGGGTTGATAAAAGCGAAGGTGGCGAACGCGCGAACCTGAGCTCCGCGAACCTGACCAGCGCGAACCTGATCTTCGCGGACCTGACCGGCGCGAACCTGTACGGCGCGGGCCTGCGCGGCGCGAACCTGACCGGCGCGGACCTGTCCGGCGCGGACCTGACCGGCGCGTTCCTGCGCGGCGCGAACCTGACCGGCGCGAACCTGAACGACGCGGACCTGACCGGCGCGGACCTGACCTTCGCGAACTTGGACGACGCGGACCTGTCCGGCGCGGACCTGACCGGCGCGGATCTGACCAACGCGAACCTCGCCAATGCTCTGATCGACGAGCGAACTCGTTTCTAGGAAGGGCAAAAAGGAGTAACAAAATAATGACGCGTTTTTCTCTAAAGTAACCCTTGCGCGGGCCGAAGAGTGCTGTATTATGACTGAGAAAGGAGATCGACATGAGAAAGCAGATTGACTGGAACGCCGAGGCCGCGAAGGCTAAGAAAATGACCAACGCTCAGCTATGGTATGCCCAGCGCGACGCAGCAGAGACGGCGCGGCTCTGGAACAACCCGGACACAGACCCCGACGGCAACTACGGGTTCTACATGGATCAGGCCAGCGTATACAGCGCAGAGCGGAAGAGAAGGAGGAACGCATGAACATTTTTTACCTTCACCCCGACCCGAAGATCGCTGCGCAGATGCAATGCGACAAGCACGTCGTCAAGATGATCTTGGAGACGGCGCAGATCCTCTCGACCGCTCACCGCGAGCTGGACGGCGACAACGTGCCGGACACGCTCTACAAGGCGACGCACAAGAACCACCCGTGTAGCAAGTGGGTCCGCACGTCCGCCGCGAACTACGCGTGGGCCTACCGGCACTTCGTCGCCCTGTGCGACGAATACACCCACCGCTACGGCAAGGTCCACTTGACCGATCAAAAGCTGCGTGGCGTCCTATGCGCGCCGCCTCGAAACATCCAACACGGTTTTTGGTTCCGCCCCCCGCCCCAATGTATGCCCGACGATTACAAGCAGGACGACGCGGTAGATGCGTACCGTGCGTACTACCAGTCGCCGGAGAAGCAGCGGTTCGCAACGTGGGACAAGGGCCGACCTGCCCCGACATGGTACGTCTTTGAAAAGTTCTAAAAACCCTTGCGCCGGCCGATAGGTTTTGTATACTGAGAAAAGGATGGGCTGGCAATCTCCTTGGGTGGCACCGAAGGCCGGCAGGCGGAAACGCTAGGACGATCCCCCGGGTGGTAGACCGGGGGGCGTCCGATCTTTGAAACGATCTTGGAGGTAGAAAAGTGGCACGAGATATGCTAAGCACTTGCCCGGAGAACCTGAAGGCAAGGCATGAATCGAAAGTCAAGAGGTTGACTGAAGCGCCGAAAACCAGATCCGTGGCGATCAAGCTGAAGTGCTTGGAATGCTGCGCATGGCAGGAAGCTGAAGTCCGGCGCTGCCAGATCACCGACTGCGCCCTGTGGGGCCTTGGGGGACAGAAGTGAACTACGATAAACTGAAAGACTTGCCGCTACTCACGGCTGAAGAAGAGAAGACGGCTACGCGCGAGGAGCTGATTCA
>Ga0208898_1002843_pt1 | contig 10360 bp, 14 predicted proteins | sample VirMetDEL_Mar_4_FD_184513 | JGI IMG/M metagenome (GOLD analysis project Ga0208898, IMG submission 184513) | Aqueous microbial communities from the Delaware River and Bay under freshwater to marine salinity gradient to study organic matter... | ecosystem: Environmental > Aquatic > Marine >...
GGACAAACCTCTCCTACTTATGGATTTACAGTTAATACAACAGGATTAACAACAGGACAGGCATTAACTACTAGCACATCGCCATATACAGGTGTAAATTGGGAGATTATAGATGATGCGTTTACAGGAACTATAGATGCTAGTGTTACTATTTCTACAGTATTGCCTGGAGGATGTCCTGCGCCAACTCCTACCCCAACACCTACTCCAACACCAACACCTGTTTCAGTTTGGTATGAAATGACAGATTGTTCTGATAGTTCAACAATCTATTCTCAAGAATATACTCAAGGAGATTTTGCAATCAATGAGAGAGTGACTATGATTGGTGGAATAACAGCAGTCATTACAAGTGAGTTATTAGCTGACCCAGGCGGCTTCTTATATGCAATAACATCTACAGGACAAACAGGATGCCCATAATATGCAATACACAGATAAATCACAAATACCTAGACTAACTGAGAAAGGATTTAAGATAGTTAAATGCCCACAAGATACTTGGGAATTAATTATGGATGCTTACAGGCTTCTAAAGCCAACAGAGCAAGAGGAGAAGTTTGAGGGCAAAGATTATTATATTCAAGGAGGAGAAACTAACTTGCTAGACTTTGGTCAGTTGCCACAGATTAAGAAACGAATACACAATGACCTATTGCCAATGCATCAAGAATGGTGTGGCAAAGAAATAGAGCCTAGTTTCATTTATGGAATAAGAAGCTATAAAAGAGGAGCTACCCTTAAAAATCACACAGACATAGTAACTACACATCACATAGCCTCCATAATAATTGTTGACAAGGATTTAAGATGTGGCTGTCAAAACAAAGAGTTTGGTAGTGATTGGGCTTTAGACTTTCAGACACACGATGGAGAGTGGCATAAGATTTATGCAGAGGTTAGGGATATGATTATGTATGAATCTGCTATATGTGAACACGGAAGGACAGAACCATTTGAAGGAACTTATTTCAACAACTTCTTTGTGCATTATAAATTTAAAGAATGATTACTATTCCTGTTGCTGTAGCAAACGACTGGTTTAAAAAGCAAATAGATTTTTTTCAGTACCAACACTTTGAAGTCTATGGCAAAGAGGCTATGCAAAAAGCTATTATTCCTATAGTCAAAAGGAACTATATAAATGAATCAATAAAAGAAGATGTAGATTGGAATCTAAAACTACCTTACAAGATGGTAGACTCTATTTTGGATTTATATAGTTTAGATAAGGATTGGCTAATTCCCACGAATGTTTTTACAGCAGCAAAGCAAATCATAGAGGACTTACCTGATAATGAGATTGTAGAAATAATAGATTCAGATTTAGTACACTTAAAAAAATATGATGGGGTAGAGCCAAGTTATGATGAAGTTATAGCAGATGCTTTTTATGAGGACTGGCATTTAAAAACCTCTACTAGAAATAGCGAGAATTTTTATGTTATAAGAAAGTATTTGAAGCATAACGACTTTAAATATATGAATGGAGGCTTTAATGTTATAGCAAGAGTAGATACAATGAAAGCTATAATAGATGAAATCATAGAAATAAGTATTAGAATATGTTTTGAACAAAAAGGCAACAATCATAGCTGGTGGCAAGCAATGTATGGACTTAATGTAGCTTGTCATAATAATAAGATAAAAATGATTGATGGCAAAAACTGCTACTATCCTAATATAAACAAACTAAGAGATGAGCATCACATAGCACACTACTGTTGTGATAGCTATATGGATAAAAGAAATATGAATGGCTTAGAGCCTGAAAAGTTCCCTAACAACAAATTTTACAATCAAGCTAAGAAATGGTTAAAGAGTGTATAGTATTAGCTCATAGTGAAGATGAAAAGACTAGCAAAATGCTTGTTGACTGCATAGCAGCTTTAAAGAAGCAAGGTTTTAGAGTTATAGTAACAGACCACTTCATAAATAAAGAAGCCTATGAGCTTGCTGATGCTTATGTTTACAATTACGAGAATCCTATTCTAAGACCCGAGCAATACAGCCAGTACAATCTAAACCACATAACAGAAAAAATAGTAAATGGCTATAAAGTTTGGAATCCTGTTACAACCTTTGCAGCGTATGCTATTATAGAACTAATTAAAAAAGGATTAGAAGCAGTAAAGTCTAGTAAGTGCTTAGTATTAAACTATGATTGGCATATTAAAGGAAGCATAGATAATCTATTTGAATATGATACAGATGGAGTATTTTTTAAATATGCAGATGACAAGTCTTATTACACATCTATTTTTTTAGCCAATAAAAGGCTTCTAAGCAACTTAAATGAAATAAATAGCATTGATGACTATGCGAAGAATTTAAAGTACTTAGAATGGTTTTTTTATGACTTGTATCAAGATAAGAACATAACAGTATTAGACAAGCCTCCTTTAGAAAAGTTTAATCACGACTTGAATTATAGGGTTTCAAATATAAAAACAAATAATAAGTTTTATAAAACAAAAGAAAATAGCGTTATATATATAAATGGAGATAAAATAGATGAATACACTTTGCATAACAGTTATAGACTGTTTGATGGAGATAAAGAGTTATTTGTAAATCTAGGAGAAGAATATTTTAAATATCATATAGCTACAAAATGTTAGAAAATATATTACAAACACTTAGCCTAGCAAAAGGAGAAACAGAGAATATTAGAATAGCTCAAGGTAAATATCATTTGCCTGACACATTTAAGGAGGCATTTAAAACAATTAAAAAAGAAATGAAATGGCAAGAACCTACTCAGCAGAATATGTAACTAAATTAAAGCTAGATTACAAAGAAGCCACTAAGAATTTAGATGAATTTCAAAAAGAATATACTAAGCTAGAAAAGCAAGTACAAGACCAAAACAATGCTACTTCTAAAAGCATTAAGAATATTGAGAAATCCTCAAGTTCAGCAGCCAAAGGAATTAAAGGCATTGGCAATGCTATTAAAGCAGCAGGTATTGGATTGGCTATTGCAGCATTTGCTAAACTTACAGAGGTGTTTAATCAAAACCAAAAAGTAGCAGACTTTTTTAATACTACTTTTGAGGTTCTTAGCTTAACCTTTAATGATTTCTTTAATTTCTTACAAAGAAACATTGGAGCAGTTAGTGGCTATTTTAAAGCAATATTTGATGACCCTATACAATCTATAAAAGATTTTAGTTCTGCTATATATGATGGCATTGTAGCTAGATTAAAACAAGGATTAGAGGCTTTAGGAATGTTTGGTAGTGCAGCGGTTAAGTTTTTTGCAGGAGATTTTGCTGGAGCTTTTCAAACAGCTAAAGATGCTTCTAAGGAATTATTTGATGTAGTTACAGGAGAAGATGGCGGTTATGAAAAAATAAAAGAATCTGTTAAAGGTGCTGTGCAAGGAATAAAAGAATACGTTAAAAGCACTATTGATACTGCTGCTTCTATGGTCGAGTTAAACAAACAAGCTAGGCTAAATGAAGTAATAAATCAAGGATTGATTGAGAAATACGATAGACAAGCTGAGAAACTAAGACAAGTAAGAGACGATGAAGCTAATACTATACAAGAAAGAATAGAAGCTAATGAAAAATTAGGCAGGGTGCTAGATGAGCAAGAAAAAAAGATGCTTGAAAATGCACAAGCTAGAATCAAAGCAGCAGAATTAGAACTATCTAAGAATCAAGAGAATATAGATGCTCAAATAGAATATCAAGAAGCATTAAATGAACAAGCAGCAATAGAAGCTCAAATAGAAGGCTTTCGCTCTGAGCAACTAATGAATAGAATGTCTTTACAAAGAGAGCTTAGTGATATGACTAAAGAAGATGCTGTAGAAGAAGCAGAGGTATTTGAGTGGACTCAAGAGGCTAAAAATGAAGCAATACAACAAGGAGTAGCAGGTGCAGTAGCTCTAGTGGGAGAAAACTCTAAGTTTGCTAAGGGAATAGCAATAGCAAATGCAATTAGAGATACATACGCTGGAGCATCCAAAGCCTTAGCGCAAGGAGGCATATTTGGTGCTATAGGCGCAGCTAGTATAATAGCTTCAGGATTAGCGAATGTAAGAGCAATCACACAAACAGATGACCCAGCAGCTCCTTCTTATGCATCTTATTCAGGAGGCGGTGCTAGTATTACTCCTCCAACAGTTGAAGCACAAGCACCTGACTTTAATGTAGTAGGTGTAGGGGGTACAAATCAGTTAGCAGATGCCATAGCAGGGCAACAAGCTAAACCACAAAGAGCCTATGTAGTAAGCAACGATGTTACAACAGCACAAGGGCTAGAAAGAAACATAGTAGAGGGTGCTAGTATTTAAAATGCAAATTAATTTAAGATAAACGTTATATAATTATGAGAATAGTAGAACTAATCTTAGACGAAGAACAAGAAGCAGCAGGAATCGAAGCTATCTCTGTTGTAGAAAACCCAGCTATAGAAGAGGATTTTGTTGCTTTAAAAGCAGAAGAAATAAAACTAGCAGAGGTAAATAAAGAAAAGCGTATCCTTATGGGTGCGTTATTAGTGCCTAACAAGCCCATATACAGACGTTCAGGAGAAGATGAGTACTATATATACTTTTCAAAAGATACTGTCTTAAAAGCCTCTCAAATGTATTTAATGAAGGGCAATCAAAACAACTCAACATTAGAACACCAATACGAACTATCAGGACTTAGCTTAGTAGAATCTTGGATAGTAGAAGATGAGGTACACGATAAGAGCAGAAAATATGGTATGGAAGTGCCTATTGGAACTTGGATGGGTGCTGTAAAGGTAAACAATGATGATGTTTGGGAAAACTATGTTAAAACAGGAAAGGTAAAAGGCTTTTCTATTGAGGGATATTTTGCTGATAAAATGGAAAGACCTCAAGATGCTGTAGGAATGAGCAAAGAAGAATTAGAAGCACAAGATATTATTAATAAACTCACAGATTTACTAAAAGATTAAATAATTTACGATGAAACCAGAACTACAAAAAATCTTTACAAAGCTATCAGAGGAGAAACTTGAGAAAGTGGAGTTGGCTACTATCAATGAAGTTATAAAAAGTTTAAATCAATTAGAAACAGAAATTAAAGGAGAGGGAAGATTATATGAATCCTTTAAGAAAACATATTATGATGTAGCTGAGTTAAGTAGTGAAATAATTAGTTTGCAAGCAAAAAAGGATAAATTAATAAAACCTTATAAAAATATAATACCTCAAATCAAGAAAAAACTATCTGAATTAACTAAGGAATTAAATAAAACTGAATCAGATGCAAAAACAACAATCGCAAAAATGAAAGATTTAGGAATAGAAAATAAGGACATAGATTTAAGAAAAATAGAAATTTTAAAAAATGAAATTAAAAAATTAGATTTTAATTTCTTAAATGAACTTCCTTTTTAAAAACACAGCAAGCTAATGGCTAAGATTCAAATATCAAACTATAGAAAAAAGCCAAAGGTTAGCAGACCTAGTGTTCATTCTAAAACTAAGATGAGCAGCTTAAAATCTTCAAAGAACTATAAGAAAAAATACAGAGGGCAAGGTAGATGATAAAAAACACTTCATACAAGGTACAAGCAGATGTAGATACTGATGAGATAAGAAACCAGTATCAGATAGAGGAGGGAGCTTATGTTACTACCTCAACAGGGGTCTATACTGTTTGGAATGGAGAATGGAGAAAGATTTATCCTCAAGGTGGTGCTTATAGTGGATTAGGATGGGGTAGATATATGGACACAGAGTATACAGAGGCAAGTCCATTTTCTTTAGCTGCTGACACTTTAACTATATTGCCAAATAATAAAGGCAATGTAATAACAAGCGATTCTTTTGTTGACTATTATGAGAATGATGCAAATCAAAAAATAAAAGGCGACAACCTTAATGATGTTTATATACTTACTGTGCAATTTAGAGCGCAATCGCCAAACGCTAATCAAACGCATTTAGATTTAACTATTGAGAATGGTGGTGGGAATATACAAAACCTTGAAATTGCTTTAGCATATATAAAGGGAAATTCAACACCACAGTTTTTCCATAATGTATTCCATTATTATATAGACCAAAACTTCTTGGATAATGGCGCATCAGTTGGTATTAATTCTCACGGAGGTACATCGACTATTTGGGATATAGAATACTTTATACAAAAAACACAGAATTATGCGTAAAGAACACAAAACACCTAGTAGAACATCTCCAAAAGGAAGTAGTAGAGGTTGCCTTTGTAAGGACTCAAACACCTATTCTAAGAAATGTTGTGATGGCTCTTTATGGGCTCAAGGCATAGGAAAAATATATGGTAACAATTAAAATTTAAGAAATGATTAAAAAAGAAATTGCAGAGAAGCTATTTAAGGCTGAGCTAAAACAAGAGAAGATAGAGCTTGCTTTGGTAGATGATTTTACCAATCAATTTGAGCAACTGCTAGATGTTCAAGAAAAAGCAGGATTAGATTTAATTGATGCTGCAAGAAAAGCTGAGGTTCGTTTTAAAAAAGCAGAAGCAGACGCAAGCAATGCTTTAAAAACAGCAGCAAAACTAGAGTCCTCTTTTAAAGAATTAGGAATAGATATTCCAACTATAGTGCAAAATAAGATTAATAGTGTAAAGTCTATTCAAAAAGAATTAGCCTCATATTCATCTAATATCAAAAAGATATATGCTATGTTCTAGTAGCGAAAATGCAAAATACAAATCAATAATCGTTATATAAATATGAAAAATCCAACAGAAATGCTAAAGGAAATTAAAAACCTTCTAGGCATTGAGCTTTCTGAGGAAGTTAAAGAGCAAGAAGTTACTACTGAACAAGTAGAAGCTAGTGCTGAAGCAACTGAAGAAACTAAATTAGCTCAAATGAGCCTAGAAAACGGAACAGTTTTAGAAGCTGAGGCTTTTGAATCAGGAAATGAAGTGTTCATCGTTACAGAAGATGAGCGTGTACCCGTACCAGTAGGAGAGTACCAAATGGAAGATGGTAAAATCCTAGTAGTATCAGAGGAAGGAATGATAGCAGAAATCAAAGAAGCAGAAGTTGAAGAAGAAGTAGAAGCTGCTGTTGAATATGCTACAAAAGAAGAATTAGCTGAGATTCGTTCAATGGTTGAAGAAATAGCAGCTATGATTAAAGAAAAAAAGGAAATGGCTGAAGAACAAGCAAAAGAAGAAGCACAATTAAAAGAAGAACTATCTGCTCCTGCTGTTGCTCCATTGAAGCACAATCCTGAAACAGAAACAAAAAAACCTCAAGTGTTATTTAGCCAAAAAAGAGCTATAAGCACTCGAGATAGAGTATTTGAAAAAATCGCAAACCTTAAATAAAAAATAAAAAATGGCAACTACAACTAGTATTACCAGTACTTATGCTGGCGAATTTGCAGGGAAATATATCGCTGCTGCACTATTATCTTCTCCAACATTAGAGCAAGGTAATATCGAAATTAAACCTAATGTAAAATACAAAGAGGTTATTAAAAAAGTAGCTACTGATTCAAACGTTATCAAAGATGCTACTTGTGACTTTACTGACACAGCTACAATCACTCTAACTGAAAGAATCCTTCAGCCAGAAGAATTCCAAGTAAACTTAGAGCTTTGTAAGAAAGATTTTCACTCAGATTGGGAAGCTGTACAAATGGGATATTCTGCATTTGACAACCTACCTCCTGCATTTAGTGATTTCTTAATTGCACACGTTGCTGGGTTAGTAGCTGAAAAAAATGAGCAAAACATTTGGGGTGGTGTTACAGGTACTGCTGGAGAATTTGATGGATTAACAGTTTTAATGGCTGCTGATGCTGATGTAAATGATGCTGCTAACGGAGGAGAAACTGCTTTCTCATCTTCTAACATCGTAACTTTGCTTTCTAACGTAGTAGATGCTTTACCAACTGCTGTTTATGGCAAAGAAGATTTAGGTATTTATGTTCCTAGAGCTGCTTGGCAATCTTACATCCGCCACTTAGGAGGATATGCAGCAAATGGTGTTGGTGCTTCTGGTACAGATACTAAAGGTTCTCAATGGTACAATCAAGGTAACGCTCTTTCTTTTGAAGGAATTAAAGTTATTCTTGCACCTGGAATGCCTTCAGACCACATCGTAGCAGGTCAAAAATCTAACCTTTACTTTGGTACTGGTCTTTTATCTGACCACCAAGAAGTTAAATTGTTAGATATGGCTGATTTAGATGGTTCTCAAAACGTAAGAGTAGTGATGAGATTTACTGCAGGTGTACAGTACGGAATTGGTAGCGATTTAAGTTTGCTGACTTTAGCATAACAAAAAAAATAATTGTCTAATATAAAGGGTGGGTTAGGACAATTCCTGCCTGCCCTTTTTTAATACTAAAAAAATATGGCTTGTGCACTAACATCTGGAAGGTCGCTACCTTGTAAGTCAGCAGTAGGCGGATTAAAAACTGTTTACTTTGCTGATTATGGAACACTAGGTACGGCTACCATTTCCGCAGGAGAGATTACAGCCTTAGCAGGAACACCTACTTGGTATCAGTATGACATCAAAGGTAATTCTAGCTTAGAGACTACAATCAATTCCTCAAGAGAAAATGGTACTACCTTTTATACTCAGACCTTGAATCTTACTCTAACTTATTTAGATAAGTCTACTCAAGAAGAAATTAAATTACTAGCTGCTGCTAGACCTCACGTTGCTATTGAGGATTACAATGGAAACTTTTTCCTAGTAGGACTTGAGCACGGAGCGGAGGTTACTAATGGTAGTATCGTCAGCGGGGCAGCAATGGCTGACCTCTCAGGATTCACTTTGACACTTGAAGCTATGGAAACAGCTCCAGCTTACTTTGTTACTTCAACAGTAATTACAAGTGATGCTTCAGGTACTCAGATTGACCCTGATGCTTAATTGATGTTTTGATGAGAAAGAGGCTAGCAGAAATGTTAGCCTTTTTTTTTGCTCCTATGCAAAATAATTAAGTTTTATCGTTATATATGTATGAAGATACTTACGACTAGCACATCTGCTCAGACTTTAAGATTTGTACCTAGAGAATATGTTACTAGTGCAACATTGTTTTTAAGAGATGATAGCACTAATGTTGTAACTAATCAAACAGTTAGTTTAGTACAAGATGGGGATGAACTAGTATATACAGCTAGTTTTAATCTTATTGAAGGCAGATTCTATGATTTTAATTTTGTTGTAGACCCTAATTTATTTGAACAAAACACTTTAACTTGGGATATGAACTATGATAATTGGGAAGCATCACAAGGTGCAGCTTTATCCCTTTATAAAGATAAAATATTCTGTACTGACCAAACTCTTGACCAAACAGAGGATGAATATTACAGCGTAAATAAAAATGTGTATGTTTCAGAGAATACATACGATAATGATTACATAATAATATGAGAAAAGTAAATAATTACAGGACTGCTCCAAAATCAGCACCTAAATCTGAGGTACATCTGGTAAACCTCAGCACATATACTTCTCCTAAAATAAAAGAAGTAAGAGGCAAAGAATGGGTGTCTTATGGAGAGGATAACAATTACTTTCAATATTTGATAGATAGATACAATGGCTCTCCTACAAATAACGCTGCTATCAATGGTTTGTCTGAAATGATTTATGGAAAAGGATTAGATGCTACTGATTCTAGCAAAAAACCAGATGAATATGCACAAGCTATAACATTGCTTAAAAAAGATTGCGTTAGAAAACTAGTATATGACTTAAAATTGATGGGAAGCTGTGCAATGCAAGTTATTTATTCTAAGGATAGAACTAAAATAGCACAAGTAGAGCATTTTCCTATTGAAACATTAAGAGCAGAAAAATGTAATGAAGAAGGAGATATAGAAGCCTATTATTATTTTAAGGACTGGGCTAATATTAAAACAAGTGATGAGCCAAAAAGAATACCTTGCTTTGGTTATAGCAAAGAATCAATAGAGATATATGTAGTTAAGCCTTACAGAGCAGGATTCTATTACTACTCGCCTGTAGATTATCAAGGAGGTTTGCAATATAGTGAGCTAGAAGAAGAAATTAGCAACTATCACTTAAACAACATAATGAATGGTCTAGCTCCATCTATGTTAATCAACTTCAATAACGGAGTACCAAATGAAGAGCAAAGAAGATTAATAGAAAATAAAATCTATGAAAAGTTCTCTGGCACATCTAACGCAGGTAAGTTTATCCTTAGCTTTAATGATAATGCAGATGCTCAAGCTAATATAGAGCCAGTACAATTATCTGATGCTCATAATCAATATCAATTCCTATCTGATGAAAGCTCAAGAAAGATTCTAGTAAGCCATAGAATCGTTTCTCCTATGCTTTTAGGTATCAAGGATAACACAGGGCTAGGGAACAACGCA
>Ga0208898_1002845_pt1 | contig 10358 bp, 9 predicted proteins | sample VirMetDEL_Mar_4_FD_184513 | JGI IMG/M metagenome (GOLD analysis project Ga0208898, IMG submission 184513) | Aqueous microbial communities from the Delaware River and Bay under freshwater to marine salinity gradient to study organic matter... | ecosystem: Environmental > Aquatic > Marine > Coastal...
TCAACGAACGGTTTACCCCCAATTACTTTAAATTCACCCGATTTTGGTTTTTGGGGAATGTCAATAGTAATTTTAGCAGCAATCATATCTGCTAATCTATCAAGTGAAGCTAAATCACCTGATTTACGAGCCATTGAAATAATTTTCTTTACTAACTCACGTTTTTTCTCGAATGAGATATCTTCAGTTACTACTGTTTGAATATAACCGAATATTTCTTCTTTTTCTTTATCGTTTAATTCTGAGGGAAGGTATTTATAGAATTCTTCGGGAGATACTTTAGCTGCTTTACGAGCATTAGTTCCGCTCATACCTCCACCAGCGGTCATTATTGCTTTAACTTTCATATTAGGGTATTTGTCTTCTACCCCAGTAGTTCTAGCTTTAATATCTGCAATATCGCCTTCATCTCCTTCTCGGAAACCTATTACAAAATAGACAATTTCATCTGGGTGTTCTTTAGCGTATCGCATGATATCACCAATAGGGCCTTTAGATGAAGGTTGAATTTCAACAAATGAAGGAAGATAGTTTTTATAGATTTCCCAAATTAGGATAGCTTCTTCTTGAGAAATACCATTGCGTTCTCCTGGTCCCACATAGATTATAAATTTATCTATTTCGGGGAATTGCTTAAGTGCTTTTTGAACAACTTCAAGATGGCCCTGTGTAGGGGGTTTAAAACCTCCTCCATATACAGCAGTTACTAGTTTATCATCTAATAACTCTGAAACTAGAGCTTTGGTGAGTTGATTCATTTATTGCTTAAGCTTTTGGATTTTTTCTTTAGCAATAGCTTTTTTCTCTTCAATGTCTTTTTTAGCACCACGGAAAGCTTCCATAGCATCTTCCATTTCCTCAAGTGAATCTTGGAATGCTTTTAGAGCTTCAGTTCCCGCTCTACGAGCATCTGATTTTTGTTTGTAAACACCTAAGATGTTTTTAACATCTAATCCACCTTTGATTTGAAGAGCGAATTCAGGAAGAGACAATTCGTAAACTACGTCTTCCATTTCTGAATCTTTGGTTGGTTTTTCTACAATAAAGAATTTACCAATTTCGTCTACGGGGATGCCTTCCATTTCTTTTACCATTTCGGCTTCTTCGATCTCGTTTAATAAATCTGTTAATTTCATTTTGATAAGAATTGTTTTAGTTTTGATTGGGCTTCTTCGGGTGAAACAATATGTTGAAGCGATTGTTCAACATTTTCTTTCTTCATTAAATCTCTGATTTCTTGCTCCGTTTTTTCTTTTTGTTTTTTAGAGCGTTCTTCCTCTTTAGGTGTTTTTGGTTTGGTATCTTTAGGAAGATAAGGATCGATATACTTGTCAATAATATCGTCCAAATTTTGTGAATCAGATAATTTCTTATCTTTTGTAGTTGCTACAAAATTATTACCAAACAAATTAAGATAAGGGATAAAGTTTTTAGTTACATTAGCCCATGTTTGCATAACGATAAAAGGCATTAAACTTCTATCTTCACCTTTAGAGCGTTCAAATCGGTCTTCATTTTTGCGCAGTGATTTCTCTAATGAAGAGTAAACATAGACCATGAACACATCATAACCTGCATTTTCGAGATCAGATTTTAATCCCTCAGTTTTCTTATATGAAGCGGCAGTGCCGTCAATTACAATATCTTCGCGTTTTTCGATTTCCTGGGATAGGGCTGCTTGATAGGTTTTAGAAGCATCAGACATTGCTCTGCCTGCTTTACTTCTTGCATCCGCATCTGCTTTTTTAAGATCTAAAGATACACCTAAATCTTTAAGGTTTTTAATAAAGTAATCATCAATATTCATTACCTTTAAACCTAAACCAGAGATAATGTCCCCTACAATTGAGGATTTACCAGCGCCCGGAGCACCAGCCAAAATTACAGCTTTAGGATTATCAGGACCCTCTAAAAGTAGTTGTATTAAAGAAATCATCAAACGCGCGTTTTGTAATAAATATTACAGCTTTCTTTTTACTTGCGTTTTAAATTCAGTAAATATTGGTTTGTGAGTTGGATTTTCTAAATCGAACAACTTTTTAACTGTTTTAAAAATATCAAGGTTTTCTTCTTGGGTACGATCTGATTCAATCATCTCCCATCCTTTACCTTGCATTTTACCAGTTGCACCTTTACGTTTGTTAGATTTTAACCAAAGCAAACCAAATCGGTCAGCTTTTTTGCCATAACACTCCTCATACATTTTACCATAAACCGCAGCTTGTAGTTCGTAAGTAGTATGAATATTATTAGATGTTTTAAAATCAACAACCCAAAGTTCACCATCAATTTCACAGATTATATCACAAGTACCTGCTACTTTAAGCTCATCTGAAAATAGGTGTACTTCAGTTTCGATTAGTGTAGGATTGTATTCTTCCCACCACTCAACAAAACGTAAAAACATTTGCCATACATCTGGGTGATAAAGAGGACGACCATGAGGTCCTAGGAAGTTTAGTTCTTCTCCGTTTAAAAATGCTTCAATCATCTCGTGAACCGCTGTTCCTTCTTCACCCGCTTTTTTAACAATATAGTCAGCAGAATAACCTACTTTTTTAAGCCAGTCTTCGAAAAATTTTCCTTTAGGATAAACCCCTAAAACATAAGTTACTGATGGGTAATAGGCACCATTACGTCTGTAATAGCGTGAATCTGGCATTGTGATTTGTTTCGCATCTTCCGAAATCTCTAAAATCCTATCGTAGGACTTTTTGATGTTTCTTTTACTCATAAAAATAGTCTTTTTTCTAAGAGCCCTGAAAAAGTTAGGGGGTATGTCTCTTGGATTAATTTAGTGAAATTTTCAAAACCCATTTCACCCGGGTCTTTATCTTGCATATCTACCAAATACACTTCTTTACCTTCGTTTAGTAATTGCTCACAGAACGTTAGTGCTTGTTTTTGAGCGTCTTTATCCAACGCAATATAAATCTTCTCGACACTCGATGTGACGATTTTTTTCATTAATTTAGACTGTATATTCTTGCCTAACAACGGTATAACGTTGCGCTTTATGGCCAACGCATCGAATGGTCCTTCACACAGTATAAGTGGTATATTCCAGTTTATAAACAATTCAAATGGAATAATATCTCTTGATACAGATGGGTTTCTATATTTTACGTAAGGATCCTTTTCAAACGAACGTCCTGTAAAATAGTTTAGTTGCCCGTTTGCATCGTAAGAAGGAATGATAACCATTTTAGCATAGCGACCTGATGAGCAATATCCAATATTATATTTTAAAATATCGTCTTCTGTTAGGCCTCTATTTTTAAGGTAAGCAAGTGCTTGTCTACCTTCAACATCTACAGATTTTAGACTTTCGAATGTTTCGAATTCTTTAGGAAGTTGGACCTGTTCTTGAACTTGAACCTCAGTTTCGGGACCAACATATTTTACAATGACTCTTAATTCAGCCATTTTATCATCAGATGCTCCGGCTTGTTTAAATACTTGGTATAACTTTTTACCTTTCTTATCACATACCCAACAATGCCATGGATTATCTCCGTTTTTATTTTCTGTAAAGTTGATCTCTAGTTTTGGTTTATGGTGATTGCAATAAGGGCAATTATAAGCCTTATTACCTCGGGCAGTTGATTTGCCTGTTCCTAGCACTGAATTAGTCAGTGCGACTAGAGATTGATTTACCATAACCGTTAATATAATATCCTAATCTTGGATATCAAAGTCTTTGGTAAAGAACTTTCCGAGAATGTTATCATTAAAAAATTCATCAGATTTTTCTAAAACTTGATAAATAAACAAATGTTTTGTTTCTTGGTAAGTTAACAATTTTTTTGTAGGAGCACAAACTAATATTTCACGTTTAAAATTTTCTTTAGGTTCTGTCTCTAATAGTTCTTTTAGATGTTTATTTGAACCCCAATACGTTTGCCAGTTTGATTCCTTAACTGCGAGTTTATACGCTGGTTTACGGCCTATTACATTTGTGTATTCGGCTAGTTCTTTTTTAGTAAGTTTTACTTTAGTTGTATTTTGAAGTATTTTTTTACCAATGTAAGTTTTGCCTGTGGGAATATGAACTATTCTATAGACAAATCCGTAGGTTTGAGAGGGGAAGTCAGAAATTCCCTTAACTTCTTCATTTTTATATGTCCACATTTTCTTATCGGTCTAAGTTAATCAATATTGTTGTATCGGTTGTAGGCGATACAGGTAATGGTTGAGATAACTTAGCTACAGCCAACAACTCTTGATTGTCATTATACAACCCTACAGTAGTAACGTAAGGACTAAAATACGAGGCCGTAGCAAAATTCTCCAAATATTGACCCGGAGTATAGAATGTACCAATTGAGCTTGAGATAGCCACGCTACCTGAAGAAATTGATGGATTAAGCGTAAAATTGAACTCGTTTTCCCTCATTGTACACTTATACTGTGTTTCGTAGATAGTATAAGATGATGAGAAAGAACAAGTTACATTTGATGATGTTATAAAATTGGTTACGAATGTTAAATCCCCAACACCATATTCTGCGGTTCCATAAACACCAGTTCCGTATACATCACCAACACCAGCAGTATCATCTATAATTACTGCTATACCATGTTGATAAAATATATTACCACAAATTTGATTTGAAGCTGAGAGGATTAGGTTTCCTTCTCCATCATCAAAAATAGAACCACTTTCAGCAGTAATAGTAAATGAATTAGGTAAGATATATTCACCAAATAATCTACCAGGGATTGAGATTACCCCAACTACAGAATTGGAAGCTGTGGGAAAATACTTCTGGTATGTTAAAGATGTTTGGGGGTAGTTAAAATATTTGCCCGTTGATTGGCTACTTCCAACTAATCTGTCTCCTTCGGTATCAGCTCCAGGTACTAAACTTCCTGTGGTTACATTGTCACCATAGCTAGAAGAAAGATAATTTGAGTAATAAAGTTCCTTTACAGAATCGTAGACTAATCTTTGATATTGAGTTGATACCTGTCCTGTAGTAGGATCCGTATTAGGATCAAACAAACTAGAAGTGTTTAACCCTAAAAATCTATCAATAGAGACATTAGAACCTGTTAGAGCGGCAGCCCCTTCGAAGTTAAACGCTTTGCTAACTTCAAAAGGGGTTACAATTATATCAGACGTTAAAAATTGCTTGTATGCGCTCATTCATTTTAGAAATCTAATTTAACTCTAACGAGAGCTTCTTTTGTAAAATCTTTTAATAATGGTCTTGATAATTTAGCTACAGCTAACAATTCATTTGTATCATTATACAAACCTACAGTTGTAATATAAGTCTGTGGAGAGTTAATGAAGCTAGAATATAATACTTCACCGGTTGAACCTGAGATATATGATGGGTTTTCCGAATAGTTAAATTCTGAGCTTCTTGCTCTTACAAAGATATAATCTGAAGTAATAGTTTCTTCTGAGTTTAATCTAAATGAAGATGAACCACTAATTGCCTGGAATAGAGATCTGTTAGGGGTTACAGTAGGTGCAGCCGAACCAGTAGAGGAACCACTGTATTGGAATCCAATACCACCATTGGTTAAAGAATCCGCTAATGCTAATGGGTTTAAGATAATAGTACCAATATCAGGTAATAACCAACCATAAGAACCAGAGTTTGCTGAGTATCCTTCTGAAGTGTTTCTTGAAGAAATGGTTGCTTTTGTACCTTGTGAACCAGTAATCAATTGGAATACTCTACCGGCTTCGTTGAATTGAACTGATGAAACGTAAGAGCTGTTATCAGTTAATGAAATTGAACCTGACGATCCTGAGATGTTTAGTGTTAAAGATCCTAAAAATAATTTTTCTTTGTATCTTGCTCTATCAACAGAGAGGGCAAAGAATTCAGATGATGTAATGCTTGCAAAAGCAAAATTAGTATTTTCATCTCCGATTACTAAATTTTGATATTGACCAAAAATAGTTGATGTAGGAGATTTTCCATCTACTGAAGTATTGTAAACGGCACTACCACTACCATTCGAGTTACCATAAGCAAGAGCAAATTGAACAGCAGCGTTTGCATCGTTTGATTCAGTTTGATATACATTTAAGTAATAGTCCCCAGAAGAACCAGCTTCTTGAGTTGAGGAGGTATAAAAAGATGTTAATGTAGGTGTACCTCCAGACCACAATGTAGCTGAAATGGAATCAGCTGATACTACAAAATCGTCGGCTTCTAATCTTTTAAAGGACATAATCTATGTTTTAGGATACTCTGTTCAAGGTTAATGGAACTGTTGATCTAGCACCACTATCTCTACCTTCAATAGTTAAAGTAGCGTATAAAGCTGTGTTAGTTCCAAATAATGTGTTTACTGTGGTACCTCTCATATTTAATGAAGTACCAATTACTGTTCTAGATACATTAGTACCTAAAGTAGTTGTTTGATTAAGTGCTTGGGCTTGTTCAGTATTAATACCTACTCCTTCAAATGAAGACATTAATCTAACATCGGAAATAGTGAATGAATAACCACTTGCTTCGTAAGTATTGCCTCCTAAATAATTCAATGTTTGAGGCGTAATTACTTTAGACTCACCTTGTTTGATTGAGATACTTGGGTCAACGGCAAGAATAGGTAATTTAGCAGTACCACGAGGTAATGTTACTAATTTGTATTTCATTGCTTGAGTTTCCTGAGGGAAAGCCTCTAGCAAAGGCATATTTTGGAGGGCTTCTCCATAATAAGCTGAACCCGAAGGGTGGTTTGGATTATATAAAGTATAATCAATTTCATCATCAGCTAAAGAGAATTGAGTAATTGAAAAAGTTCCATCACCTCTAGCCAACAATTCTCTACCTTTTGTAGTTAAGATAGCATCTACTGTTACTACTGAATTGTTTAAGTATCCCATTTTGTATTAAATGTTTTATTATAAATATGTATATTTTTTAGCTTTGTAGTTCTTTAACTATTTCTTCAAGTGAAGATGATAAAGTAGATGTAATATATTTAGGTTTTAATACACCTGCACTACTAGCTCCAGCAGGTTTATTTACTTCTAAAATTACATAAGAAGGATCATCAACATATCTTCTTACTAAGAAATAGTCTGTATTAGTTCCTGATGGGATTGTTCCATCTAAGTTTAATACTATGTTACCTGCAGATGATTGGGTGACTGATCTAACTTCATAGGATAATGTTTCAGTTCCTTCAAATCTAACTTCATCTTTTTCTTCAATGATAAAAGGTAATGTAATAGGGTTAAATCCACTTCTTACAATATTTTTCTGTGTTTGACCGTAGAATGAATTTAAACCGTTAAGTCCACTAGAAGCAGTTAATTGAGTACCACCAGATCCAGTAGCCCAGAATGAGGTACATTTACCATTGTTAGGGAATGGAGCTTGATTTACTCTAAAATATGATTGACTACTTAAAATAACTTCTGCAGGTTCTCCAGTTTGGGTAGATTGTTGTTGGAATGTAGATACTACAATTCTGTATTGGGTAGAGGTAGTAGCCGCACTATCAGTATATGAAGATCCTCCTTGTAAAGAAGACTTGTGATTAATTTGGAATGTTTTTACTGTACTCCACCCGGCACCTTGGTTTCTTTGAATAGCATAAGTTACTGTTGCTGGGGATAGGGTTAAAGCTGTTATTCCGGCCAGTACAGTTAATGTTACTGTGGGTGAAGGGTTTGTTGTGATTGGAGAATAGATATTTGAAGAGAATGAACCTGAATCTCCTAGAATTGTGGGTGATTGATAGGTTAATACTAATGGATAACTATCAAAACGATTAAATGATTGATTAGGAGATTTTAATGTTAATAATTGGAAGTCGGCAATAGATGGATTTGGGGTTAAATCACCACTTACAAAATCTAAACTGCCTGTGTATCCAAAAGAAACTACGTCTCCATTATTATCATAGCTTGCTGTTTGAGTATAAACAATAGGTTCAATTCTGTAGCCACTTTTAAATATAGGCCATTCACCATTGATAGCTCCTAAATTAATACCAAATTCATCGTCACTATTTAAAGCAACAATGGCTGTTTTATCTTCCTCAAACGATTGTCTAATAATACCTAAATTAATACCTTCATCATCATTTGTAGGTTTAATAGTATTACCTTCCGCATCTACAATATATCTAACATTTGCTGCTGTTCTATCTTCTAAATTATTTCCCCATTCAGGTGAAGTACCTCCTACCCAGTTAAAGTAAACAAAATAGTTCTCAGGATTACTTACGTTAGGAGTTTTACCAAAAGAAACGTCTCCATCAGTCCATTCATTAAATACAGCGGATTGTAATTCTTTACCAATGTATCTTGAATTTACAACACCTGCTGTTGTATAATTAGATTGTTGTACTGTTGCTCTTGTTGCACTACCACTTAAAATTGATTGTTCATTAACGGCTATAATAGCATTAGATGTATAATCAACATCCATGTAAAAGTCGTTTACACGAGCTTCTACAGCATTTCCTGCTAATACATTACAATCACTGTATTGGAAGTTAGCTGTCAGATAGGGTTCTAAAACAACTTGATTTGAAGCAATATTAGTCCCCGCAACTTGATTTACTTCCCAACTACCACTTCTAACTTGAATATCATAAGATAAACCATTACCAATAATCATAGACATACTTTCAACACTATTCATAGTATAACTTCCGGAAATAGCGTATGTAGTAAAAGCGGTCCCGATGGGTACAGTCCATGAATCTGAAGCTACGTATGTTGTACCTGCGTATGCTTGTAAAAGCAATTGACCATTACCAGCACTACCCGCAGGGGTACGTGCTTGGAAAGAACAAGTAAATGATTGAGCTAAAACATTGTTTGGTCTATCTAAAGTATACCAAGTATCAGAAACTAAAGTATGAAGAGATGCAGTCCAAAACTGGATAGTATCATAATCTGTAGCTGCTATGGTTCTTAGCAAATTAGCAGATGCATTTAAATTTTCATTCTTAACATTATTATCAGCTAATATAAAATTAGATTGAGATGCTTTAAAATTAAGAGTAGAAAAATCAAAAGCTAATGCTTGTTGACTAATTGAATCATTAGCAAAACCAAATCCTATAGAACTATTAGGAGTAGGAGGATTCCAAGTAAACGATTGAGTGACACTATTCCAGAAACCTGGGGAGTTTTCAAAATCATTACTATTTAGATAAGAAGGAATAATTTCAGTATCAGAACCAGTCAAATAAGCAGTAAATAAGCTTTCTCCAGCTACTGATTGGGATACTCTATATCTTATTTCGATTTTAATATCTTCAGAAATCCACGGGTTCCAAAGACCATTACCATTATCTATTGAAGAAGAAGTTACTGAGGGGATTGAAAAGTTTAATACTCTTTCAGTTTCAGTACCAGGAGTAACAGTATAAATTCCACCTATAGGGAGTCCACCTTGACATCCTTGAGGACCATACAAATATGCAATACCCTGAGATGAAGTAAATAAATTATTAGGCACTACATAAAAAAGATAATAATCAGAATATTCTGCTATACTTTCAATAATAAATTCTTGAATTCCTTTATCAGAAAAACGAATACGTAATATTTTTAATTCTTGTAAAGACAAGGTATTATCAATTGACTGTAAGTCAGTGCGATTGATTTTTATTGCCTTGATACCTTGGGTATTGTTTACTGTTCCTGCCATTATAACGCTGATCCTGAATCGTATAATAAATATAATTCTCCTGAAGGTGGTACCACATTAGCATTTAAAAATTCAGGAGCTAAACTATGTAAGAATAAACTTGAAGAATAACTTACATATACTGTATTAGCTGTTAAAAATATATCACAACCTGGGTTTAAAGATTGTGTAGTTACTGTTAATATTGAACCACTTAATTCTCCATCAAAGAATTCATGTTGAGAAGATGCTGTATAAGGTACTAGACCTAAAACAGTATCATTTATCCCTGTCCAACTTTGAGTAATTGGTGAAATATTAAATCCTGGTCCTCGGGAAGCCGTAACTCCACCTAGATCCGGCATTGTACCACCATTGCTACCCGTTACTGTGTAAATGTTATCAACAGTAATTGTACCTGTTATTTCTAAGTCTTGAGATGTAAGTGGAGAGTTCCAAGTACTTCCGCTATAGAAAGAAGTTGTTGTTTGAGTATCAAGTTGTGGGGTTGGATACTTATTTCTTTCTAGTAAATGTTGTTTGATTACAATTCCAGATGCTAGTGATGATCTTGCAGGAACATAATCTTTGATCATTTTAAATAATGAGTTATCAAAATATTTGATAAGTCTCACCATGTCTACATAATCGAAGTTTTTAGTATATTTTTCGAAATATTGATCTCTTAAAGTATCTAAAGCAGGGTAAGTTTCAGCTGAAGATGATACTAATCTT
>Ga0208898_1002846_pt1 | contig 10358 bp, 11 predicted proteins | sample VirMetDEL_Mar_4_FD_184513 | JGI IMG/M metagenome (GOLD analysis project Ga0208898, IMG submission 184513) | Aqueous microbial communities from the Delaware River and Bay under freshwater to marine salinity gradient to study organic matter... | ecosystem: Environmental > Aquatic > Marine >...
ATTGGGAAGATTTTCCCTGAAAATGGCTCGGCTAGGCACTATCAGGAATGAAACAAATTGAAATGGCTCAATTGGGAGAGATTGCCCGAGTCAGGGACGAATCGAGTATAAGGGGTGTGCCAGAACCGCGAATTCACACAAAACTCAATGATTTGCCTTCTTATGGCGAACAAATGATTAAGTTTTGCGAGGAAATCGGCTTTGAACTTATGCCTTGGCAGCAATGGCTGGCTCATCACTCACTTAAATACAAACCTGATGGCCGATGGGCTCACCCAGTAGTTACTTTGCTTTGCGCTCGTCAGCAAGGTAAATCAACCTTTATGGCGCTTCAAATCTTATTTAGAATCTATGTATTGAAAGAAAAGTTGCAAGTTCATACGGCTCATAAACTAACTACCTCAGCAGAGCTCTTCTATAAGATTTATGCAATTATTGAACAGAATCCTAGGTTAGCTGCTGAATTTACTAAGAAGTTGGAGAGCAAGGGATTTCAAGAGCTGCAATTTACTGAAGGCCGCCGATACATTGTCCGGGCAAATAACTCAGCTGGTCGAGGCATAGCAGCCCCAGAAACGATACACCTAGACGAAGCTCGAGAGTATAAAGATGAAGATGTCTGGTCTGCCTTGCGATATACCCAAATGGCTTCAGCCAATCCTCAAATATGGGTTTATTCAAATGCTGGAGATCAACACAGCATAGTTCTAAATAAACTTAGGGAGAGAGCAATGGCCGCCATCTTTGGCGGTAATGACGATATTGGTTGGTTTGAATGGTCAGCGCCTCAAGGCATTAAGTTTGATAATTCACCAGACTTTTGGCTAGGTGTCTGCCAAGCTAATCCATCACTTGGAATAACAGTTCACCCAGATAATATCCGAGCCGTATTGTCAGACCCCGAAGATATTGTGCGCACAGAAGTTTTATGTCAATGGGTCAATACGATTAACCCAGTTATCAATCCGTCTCAATGGGAGAGTTGCAAAGTTGAGGGCTTGCGACTTAACCCTGAAGCTGATACTTGGTTTGCTATTGATCTAAGCCCTAGTAGAAAAGAAGCGGCGCTAGTTGCTAGCCAGAGACTTGAGGGCGATAAGTTCCAAGTCATACTTCTCCAGACTTGGCATAACCCCGCCAATCTGGATGATAAAGCAATGGCTAATGATGTAGCGGAATGGGTGCGAAAGTATCCAGTTCAGTTGGTTGCCTATTCAGCCAAAACCGCCTCGGCAGTAGCTTCGCGATTAGCTCCTGCTGGAATTAGGGTTGAGCCGATAGATGGCCTTGACTATGCACAAAGCTGCGATGAGTTATTGGGAGCTATCTCATCTCAGCGGTTGGCTCACTCGGGACAAGATGAGCTGACAAAGCAATGCCTATCCGCCGTCAAACTCCCTTTCGGTGACGGCGGCTGGGTAATGGGTCGCAAGGTAAGTAATACCACAATCTGCGGAGCAATTGCCTCAGCCTTAGCGACACACTATGCAACGATGGCTGAAAGCGGAGTAGATATTCAAATAGTGTAAGTAGGCTCGCTTACAATGTAAGCAATGGGTGCTATAAGAGATTTTCTATTTCCAACAGTCGAAGCAAAAAAATCGGCTATTGATGTCCAAGCTGCATTAACCCCAGTTCAAATTCAAGACCAAATCTATAATATTTTAGGTGGGGCAACTAGCACCACTAGAGCAATTGCAATGTCCGTTCCATCGGTTGCTAGAGCTAGAAATATTATCTGCGGAACTATCGGCTCATTACCTTTAACAACTTTTAATCGCATAACTGGGCAATATGTAGATCCGCACCGCGTTATTAATCAGCCTGACCCAAGAGTTGCAGGATTTGTTATTTACAACTGGTTGGCCGAAGATATTTGGCTATATGGGGTGGGTTACGGAATCGTCCAAGAAATGTATTCTGCCACAGATGGCGGCAGAGTAAGAGCTTGGACTCGGGTTAGTCCAGACAGAGTAACTGTTGAAACAAATTCAATCAACACAGAAATTACTGGTTATCGCGTTGATGGTTATCAAGTGCCAATGAATGGCGTTGGCTCAATCATTCGATTTGATGGCCCAGATGAGGGATTACTACACAGAGCTGGTAAAACAATTACTGCAGCAGTTTATCTTGAAAACGCAGCAGTTAATTATGCTAAAGAGCCTTCTCCAACTATGGTTCTAAAATCAAATGGGACTAATCTAACTGCTGAAAGAATCTCGGCGTTATTATCGGCTTGGAAAACTGCTCGCCAATCTCGCTCTACTGCATTTCTAAATGCTGATGTAGATTTGAAAGAATTTGGCTTTGATCCTAAGTCGATGCAACTAGCTGAAGCTCGCCAATATGTAGCGCTGGAGTTGGCTAGAGCTTGCGGCATCCCTGCCTACTTCTTGAGCGCCGAGCAAACTTCAATGACTTACTCAAACGCAGTTACAGAGCGGCGCTCACTAGTTGATTTCTCACTTCGCCCAATCCTTAAGGCAATTGAGGAACGCTTATCGTTACCGGACTTTGTTCCTAATCCAGTAATGGTGCGCTTTGCACTTGACGATTTCTTACGCGGTAACGCATTAGAGAGAGCGCAAGTTTATGAAATCCTAAACCGCATTGGCGCGATGAGCGTTGAGCAAATTCAGCGAGAAGAGGACTTAATACCAAATGAAGGTTAATATGCCAATGGCAGTTACTGCTGCCGACACAATTAAAAGAACAATTACTGGGACTATCGTTACTTGGAATGAGCAAGGAAACACCTCAGTAGGCCCAACAGTATTTGCAGCAGATAGCATTGAGATTAAGCCAGTTAAGTTGCTTCTTGAGCACGACCGCACTCGGCCAATTGGCAAAATGGTGTCTCACAATGTAACAAGCTCTGGAATTGAAGCCACTTTTAAGATTGCTAACACTATGGCTGGAGAAGATGCCCTAGTCGAAGCAACTGAAGGATTACGCGATGGCTTTAGCGTAGGAGCTCAAATAAATGAATGGACAAATGTCAAAGGCGTAATGCAGATTACATCAGCTATTCTCGATGAGGTCAGCCTTGTCACAGATCCCGCCATCGATTCAGCCAGAGTCGCTGAAGTTGTAGCAGCATCAGAAAACGAAGAAGTAAAAGAAGATTCTGATTTGGCAACCGCTGATTCAGACAAACCAACCGAAGGAGACCAAGTGTCTGACACTACCGCTCCTGCTCCTGCCGTTGAAGAAGCGGTAGAAGCAGCCAAAGTAGAAGCTGCAGCTCCAAAGCCAGCCTTCTACACAGCACCTCGCCTTGAATTTACAAAGGCGAAGTATCTTGAAAACAGCATCCGCGCCGCTCTTGGCGATGATGATGCTCGCTCTTATGTTCGCGCTGCAGATGACACAACTGACAACGCGGGCTTTATTCCAACACCACAAAGCACCACATTAATAAATGGTGTTGCTAATGGTGATCGCGGATTTATCGATGCGCTTTCTCGCGAAACCCTAGCGGCTAGCGGAATGACTTTCGAGCTGCCTCGCATCAATACCGCGCCAACTGTGGCCTTGACAAATGAAGCAGCTGGCCCATCCGAAACAGATATGGCAACTGCTTATATTTCCGTAGATGTTAAAAAGTTCGCAGGCCAGCAGACCGTCAGCGTTGAGCTCATTGACAGGTCGAGTCCTGCGTTCTTCTCAGAGCTTGTTCGTCAAATGGAGTTTGCATACGCAAAGGCAACTGACGCTTACGCAGTAACTCGCGCTTCTGCAACAGCAACCGCTTCAACTGCTAAGGCTGGAGCAACAGCTGCTGACTATCTTGCTTTCTTTGCTAATGCTGCAAAGAATTGCTACACAGGATCACTTGGCTTTGCTCGCAATGTTGTAGTTTCTCCAGATGTATGGGCTGAGATTATGGGATTGAACGACAATGGTCGTCCGATTTACATTGCTTCAAATCCTCAAAATGCTGGTGGCGCTCTTTCACCACTTTCAATTCGCGGAAATGTTGCAGGTCTTGACCTTTATGTTTCTCGCTCACTTTCTGGAACTGGCGATGGATCAATCTATGTTATTAATCCTGATGCTCTTACTTTCTACGAAAGCGCTCGCTTAACACTTCAGACCAATGTAATTGCATCTGGTCAAATCTCCGTAATGTATTACGGCTATGCAGCAGTAGCTCCAAAGCTTCCTGGTGGATACACCGCGAACGACAACGCATAGTAAAACCCCTAATAGTGAGGGCCAGTCCGCTCCCGAGCTGGCCGCTCACCTAACTGCTTGAAAGGATGACGAGATGCCAACAATAGTTACGGCCACAGAGCTTAGGACGATTCTTGGCGTTTCGTCATCCCTATATAACGATGCTTATCTAGATGACATAGTAGATGCTTCTGAGAATCTAGTTCTTCCAATGCTAGTCACATTCCAGAGCAAGATTAACAAAGTAAAGCTTGAGGATAATATCGCTTACTTTGAGACCGCAACAATCCAAGAATTTACAGAAGGCCAATCCGTAATTATTACTGGCTGCGGATCACCATTCAATGGCACACATACAGTTACCGATGACGAGATTTCAGATTATGTATTCACAGTCGCAATCACCAATGCTGACATATTGGAAAAAAATATCATCCCAGCAGGAAACGCTGCGCTCTCTGGACTATCAACCTATGTCGGAAATGCCAATGCTGAAGCTGCAATTCTGGCTATCTCCGTTGAAATCTTCCAAGCAAGAACCGCAGCTGGTGGATCAATCGAAGGCGTAGATTTCGCAGTTACCCCTTACCGCCTATCTAAGAATTTACTTGCCAAAGTAACTGGCTTACTTGGCCCATATCTTGATGTTGAAACTATGGTGGGATAATGCCTGCCTCAACAATTGCCACAGATGTTAGAGGAGCTATTAAAACAGCCCTAGCAGCCTGCACCGCCAATATTTACGACTCAGTTCCAGAAGCGCCTATAGTTCCAGCAATAGTCATAGTTCCAGATTCACCATATATGGAATTGGAACTAATTGGCAAATCTACTACTAGAGTTAAATTGAATTACACCATAACGGCTTGCGTTGCGTATTTCAGCAATGCCGCTGCTCTGGATAACCTAGAGCAATTAGTCATTAGTATTCTTGGAGAGCTAGATGCTTCCAAGTATGAGTTATCTACAGTCGAAAGACCATCGGTAACTGAAGTTGGAACTACTACCCTGCTAGTTTCAGATATTCGCTTGAGCGTCCGCTACGAGCAAACCGCATAGGAGACCCAAATGCCAACAACAGTAATAACTGGGCGCGATGTGACCTTCACACTCGATGCAGCCGATTATGACGCCCAGACGACCAGCGCCGTTCTAAGCTGCGAGACAATCATTGAGACTTATCAAACTCTCGATGGTCGCGCATATAAGTCCGTTGATAAGCAATGGACATTCACAATTGAACTATTGCAAGATTGGGGAGCTTCTGGCTCACTATTCGAAGCAATGTGGGCAGATGCTGAATCAGCACCTAACACCACACTCGCAGTTTCATTCACAGCCGTAACTGGCGCAGTATTTGCTTTCAATGTATTGCCAATCTTCCCAACTGCAGGAGGCGCAGCACCAGGAGCGCTGACTGATACTTGGACGATGACAGTCGTTGGAACACCAACAGAGACCTTCAGCTAAGAGATCGGAGCATCGGGAGCTATGAAATTACCAATAACAATTGAATATAATTCAGGCGAGAGTGCAACTTATATTGCGCAACCGCCTGAGTGGGCTAAGTGGGAACGCACTACTTCCAAGACAGTCTCATCGGCAGTCGATGGGATAGGCGTATGGGATCTCTTATTTTTGGCATATAACGCTATGAAAAGAGAATCAGCTGGTAAGCCAGTTAAAGCCTTTGAAATCTGGATGGAAACAGTTTCAGATGTGAGCGCTGGTGAGTCAGACCCAAAAGTCACCCAGTCGGGAGTCTCAGCAGACTCCTGATAGAACTGGCAATAGCGACAGGAATACCGCATCAATACTGGGATAACGCGGAAGATGTTATAACCGCCCTAGAGATATTGGAGAAGCGAAGTGAATGACAATGTTCAATTCAGCGCCTTCACCACAAGAGAACTAGGCAAGCTTGCAAAAACCTTTCAAACTATGGGAGATGAAGCCGTTGAAGAATCTCGCAAAGTGGCTTATGACATTTCGCTCCTCGCCCAAAGCGAAATTAAGTCAGCTGGATATTCTCGCACAAAGGCAAATAAAGCCGTCAGGCGAGTCGTTGATGGTGCATCAGTCTCTCGCAGTAGTAAAACGGGACGGCTATCTTATGGTTTCGCTAATCAGCGTTTATCAGGCGGCGGCTCAACCAAAATACTTTGGCAAGGTCTGGAATTCGGATCAAAGAAGTTCAAACAATTTCCAACTTGGTCAGGGCGATATCCAACAGGCGGCTCAAATGGTTACTTCATCTTTCCAACCCTTCGCAAAATTCAGCCTCAACTAACGCTAAAATACTTACAGGCTATGAATAAAGTAGTTCAGAATTGGAGTAAGAGTGGCTAAAGATTGGCGCACACTTAAACTCGAAGTCCTTGCTGAGACAACTCAATTTGTCAAGGGAATGGATAAGGCTAACGCCACTACCAAGAGCTTCGGGGATAAAGTCGGTGACTTTGCAAAGAAGGCTGGTATAGCCCTAGCTGCCGTAGGTGCTGCAGCTGGAGCAATGGCTATCAAGATTGGCAAGGATGCAGTTGCTGCTGCCTCTGACTTAGCCGAGACAGTATCTAAAGTCAATGTAATCTTTGGAGAGAGCGCAAAGAATATCGAAGCCTTTGGAGCAAAGGCAGCTGCTTCACTAGGCCAGACCAGAACTCAGGCGATGAACGCCGCTGCTACTTTCGGTATCTTTGGTAAATCAGCTGGACTTGCTGGAGAAGAACTTTCTTCCTTCTCAACTGAATTCGTAACTTTAGCATCAGATTTAGCATCATTTAATAACACTTCAGTGGATCAAGCAATCACAGCCCTTGGTGCTGCGCTTCGAGGTGAATCTGAACCTATTAGAGCCTTTGGCGTATTGCTCAATGATGCAACTCTCAAAGCCAAAGCTATGGAAATGGGTATTTACTCTGGAACTGGAACTTTAACTGCTCAACAAAAAGTCCTAGCAGCTCACAAAGTAATTCTTGAGCAGACTACTGACGCTCAGGGTGACTTCGCCAGAACTGCCGATGGAATGGCCAACAGCCAAAGAATTCTCACTGCAAGATTAGATGAAGCCAAAATAGTCTTAGGCCAAGCCCTTCTTCCAGTTGCTTTAAGTGTAGTTAATTTATTTAATGATAAATTTTTACCTGTCATAGAGAAGCTTGCTGCTTCATTTGGTGGCTCAACTGGTTTAGTTCAACAAACTAAAGACTTTATAAATACAGCAAGAAATGCATTAGCGCCTATTCTTGAAGCCTTAAGAAATGCTTTTGATCGCGTAAGTGTTGCTATGGAGCATAACAAGGATGATATAAAAGCGGTTACTGACCTATTCAGAACAATGGCCGATTTCTTCGTTAAATATATTGTGCCAATTATTAAATACAAATTAGTCGAAGCTATTGAAGGTATTGGAATAGCCTTCTCAGTAGTTCTCAAGATTATTGGGCCAGTAGTAAGTGTTATTAGCAGCGCAATCAATGGACTACTTAAATTGATTGACGGGGCTATTCAGCGCATCAATTCGCTAATTCAGGCTTATAACAGAATCTCATTCCTGCCTAATTTGCCGACCATTAAAACTAGCGCTCCTACTCCAATTGCTCCAAGTATTCAGTTGCCATTCGGTGGGGGAAGTGTCGGGGGCAATACCAGACCAAGCCCATCAGTAGTCCTTCCAACCTTGCCGCCAAGCGCAACCACTCCACCAGCAAGTGCAGCTGCTCCGTCAGTAAGTCGTAGCGCTACTGCGGGCGGTTTAGTTCCTAGCGGTAACGCCATCCCTACTAACTTTGATGTAGCAGCAGCTAGACGCGGCGAAGAACGCGGCAATGTGGTAATTAATGTCAATGCCCCATCTGCAATTGATGAAGAAGGATTTACTAGAGCAGTCATCTTGGCGCTTAATAATTCCACTAATCGCGGAACTACTGGCGGCGGAAATCTAAGGACTTCGGCTCAAATCCTATGACCCTCTGGACTCCCGATTGGCGAATCAAAGTCAATGGCACAGAACTAACCTCAGTTACTCTGAGCAATTTAACTATTACCTCTGGCCGTCAAGATATTAATTCCCCAACTACTGCAGGGTATTGCTCGGTTGAGGTTATAAATACCGATGGCACTAATTACTCATTTACAATTAATACGGCAGTTACAATTGAGATTAAAGATACTAGTGGAAATTATGTCTCTCTCTTTGGCGGTAGAGTTTCAGACTTGCAACAAATAGTAAGAAGCGCTGGATCAAATGCAGTTATCACTAGTCTTCGCATTACTGCCATTGGAGCACTTTCAAGATTACAAAGAGCTATTTTTGATGGCAATTTGGCTGAAGGATTAGATGGCGCTCAAATATTAGATTTGCTAGATGATTTGCTTTTAGGCTCTTGGAATGAAGTCCCACCAGCTCAAACTTGGGCAACCTATAATGCCACCGAAACTTGGGCAAATGCTCAAAATATTGGGCTAGGTGAAATCGATGCTGGCGAATATACGATGGTTAGCCGCCAAATTACCGATAGCATAATTGCCCCAATAGTCAATCAAATTGCCAATTCAGCTTTGGGTTATCTTTATGAAGATGCTAATGGTCTTATTGGATATGCAGACGCAAGCCATCGTCAGGATTACCTAATGGCTAATGGCTACACAGATTTAGACGCTTCCCAAGCCATTGCCTCTGGCATTGGCGTTATCCAGCGTCAAGGAGACTTAGCCAATAAAATCATTATGGACTATGGCAATAACTTCAATAGCTCCTATACTGCTCAAGACACAACTTCCCAAGCAACTTTTGGCCTATTTGCCGAACAATTTAATAGTTATCTAAAAAACGCGGCCGATGTTGAAGATGTAGCAGATCGCCTAATTCAGCTTAGAGCCTACCCGAGAAATACTTTCCAATCCATTACTTTTCCACTTCAATCCCCTGAAATCGACAATGCTGATAGAGATGCCCTACTTAATATATTTATGGGCCAGCCAGTTAGAATCACCAATCTGCCCCTCAATATCTTAGGTGGCGAATTTACTGGCTTTGTCGAGGGCTGGACTTTCAGCGCTTCGGTCTCGGGCCTATCAGTTACCTTCTTGGCTACCCCAACAGAGTTCTCGGCCTTTGCCCAACAATGGGCTCAGGTCAATGCAGCAGAAAGCTGGAATAGTGTGCTCAATACCTTAGAATGGCAAGATGCGATAGGAGTTATAAGCTAAATGGCAACGACAACTAATTACAACTGGGCAACCCCAGACGATACAGATTTGGTGAAGGATGGCGCTTCTGCTATCCGCACACTCGGATCTTCTGCTGATACCACAGTCAAAGCCCTAAATCCTGGGACAACTGCTGGCGATATTGATTACTACACTAGCGGAACGGCAAAAGCTAGAGTAGCTATCGGAACAAGCGGACAATTACTTCGGGTCAATTCTGGTGCAACAGCTCCTGAATGGGCTCTTGGTGTTAATTTACAACTAAACGCTCAGACCGCTACTTATACAGTTGTCCTTGGTGATGCCTTCAAGCTAGTCACAATGTCCGTTGCTTCTGCTAATGATTTTCAGATTCCAACCAATGCCAATGTTGCCTTTCCAGTTGGCACAGTAATCAATGTTATTCAAATCGGTGCAGGCCAGACCACAATCAAGGCAGTCACTTCAGGAACTACTACAATCTCATCAACTGGAGATACTGCCACAACTCCTAAGTTAAGGGCTCAGTTCTCAGCCGCTTCTTGTATTAAGGTCGCAACCGACACTTGGTATGTTGTAGGAGATATTGCTTAATGAGTTTAATCGGGATTATTGCTTCAAGTAGATTAGTTGCAGTTCCATTAACTGTTGATTATTTAGTAATTGCTGGTGGAGGCGGTGGTGGCTGCAATCACGGCGGCGGCGGCGCTGGAGGCTTTCGTTCTACTGTAACAGCAACTGGAGGCGGTGGAAGTTTAGAATCAGTTTTGACTTTAGACCCCTCAACTAATTACACAGTTACTGTTGGTGCAGGCGGTGCAGGTGCTACTTTTACTAACAGAGCAAATGTAACATCTGGTTCAAATTCAGTATTTTCAACTATCACTTCAAATGGTGGTGGTTATGGCGCTAACAACAATAGAAATCCTGCAACTGGTGGCTCTGGTGGCGGTGGCGCAGCGGGAACTTCAGGTGATGCACCAGGAGCA
>Ga0208898_1002847_pt1 | contig 10358 bp, 19 predicted proteins | sample VirMetDEL_Mar_4_FD_184513 | JGI IMG/M metagenome (GOLD analysis project Ga0208898, IMG submission 184513) | Aqueous microbial communities from the Delaware River and Bay under freshwater to marine salinity gradient to study organic matter... | ecosystem: Environmental > Aquatic > Marine >...
ATTCGTTCTTCTAAAAACCTTGAGCAAGTTGTTGAGGTATGGTCTGAGGCTGAGAATGTACGCCACAAAATTACAGGCACAGGCACAGCTTTGGCTCTATCATCTATATCACAAAGTGTAATACAACAGGATATGGCAGAGCGTAAACTTGCTGATACTGTTGCTGTTGTTATTACTAACACAGAAAGTGTAGGGGTATAATGTGGTCTCAAGAATTTGATACTAACACGCATGAGAACTATCAGTACCATTACAAAAATGCCGACCACCCAAAACATATCGACTTCACTATTGATGAAGTTAATATGATGTCTCATGATGCAGGAACTGCAGGAACACATTGGTGTCTTGCAGTAGAAAAAGATGTGGGCAATGGTAGAACTAGGAGATTCTATGGTATAGGTATTCATGTTAGTGATTGGCTACGATTGTTTCATCGAGAACTGACTAGAGTACAAAATGGTCAACCTCTTACCAGATATACTGCTGTAAGAGCTAGAGAACATTATTGGGTAGAGCCAGATATGTGCCTACCTGCTATTGATTCTTCTGACTATAAAGCTACTTCAGAAAAAAATCAAAATAAGATGGTGGCTTGACATAAAGCCACTATTTCTATATTATTATAAATGAGTGGGCAAGAAGTTGCAGTTATTTTGCAGATAACTAATATACACACTCCCCACTCACTTAAATTTATGTTAGTATCAAACCTGTCGGCGATTGACTTGTAAGTGGTTGGCTGTTGTAAGAGTTCTAGACAGATTCCAGAAACCCTTTGATACTAACGTAAGTTTAAGAGTTTAGGTGTATGAGAGTAATACTAGTTACACATACTTAATTCGTGGTTAAAATCAGTTGCGATACTCAACCACAGCCTAAAAAGTTTCGGTAAATGAGCGTCATAATTAAGTTCGGATTGACTTACTGTCCATAGCTAGCATATGGTTATAAATCGGGATTTGCTGATTTGACAGTCAAGGGGGTTCACCTTTCACCTCCTTGACTTTTTTTTATTTCTAATGTATAATCCTCACCTATGAATTTTTCCCAACAACTATCTTTAATTAAAACTTTAGTTCCATCTGGTGAAGTTGATTCCAGAATGGATTGCCCATTTTGTAATGGCACAAATACCCTCACAATAAAAAGAGAAAATGCCGATTTGTTTTGGTATTGTTTTCATGCGTCATGCTCAGTCAAAGGAAAACATGTTGGCGAAATGACAATGGAACAGATACACGAAACCGTAGTAATGAAAGGAAAAGAAAAGCAAGAAAATGACAAGCCATTTGTATTACCAAAAAGTTTTGTTAGTGTTTTTTCTACAGATAAATGCACAGATTATTTAAAAAAACATCATTGTATGGAGGCGTATTTAAAAGGAAAGACAAGTTTAATGTATGATGTAAAACAACACAGGGCTGTATTTATTATAAAAGAAAAAGAAAAGATAAAGGGTGCAGTAGGTCGTGGATTAAATTCAGAAGTATATCCTAAATGGTTTATGTACGGAAGTAAAAGTTATCCTTTTATTTGTGGGGATAGTGATACTGCTGTTCTTGTTGAGGATTGTGCTAGTGCTTGTGCTGTGTCAGAAGTGTGCACAGGTGTGTCACTTATGGGTACAAGCTTACCAGATAGTTATATACCTGTCTTAAAAGACAAGTTTAAGAAAGTTATTGTGGCACTTGATAGAGACGCAACCGCCAAGGCATTTGACATAAGCAATCAATTAAGATATTATATGGATACTGAAGTAAAGATACTTGAAGATGATTTGAAGTATTTTGATAAACCGCAAATAGAAAGATTGTTTCAATGAAAGAAATAACAATAGAAAAAGATACTATACATGTACAAAAGAAAAATGTATATGGGAATGATTTAATTTATCCTGTGTGTGAGCGTGCAAAAAGATTTGCTATACTAACAGGACAGAAAACTTTATCTGATGGTGCTATATATCATATCAAAAGATTAGGTTTTTCTGTTAGAGAATACATCAACAGGGAGCTATAAATGAATATATTTTTTTTAGACAAAACTCCATACAAAGCCGCACTTGCTTTGTGTGATAAGCATGTGCCAAAAATGTTATTAGAAAGTTGTCAAATGTTATCTACTGCTGTACAAGTTAATGCAGAAAAAGAATTTGATGATTTATACAAACCTGCTTATCCTAAACATCCAATGACTATATGGGTAGGTCATACTAGACAAAATTTTATCTGGGCATTAGAAAATGCTGTGTATATAAATCACCAATACGAACAACGATTTAATAAAGAGCATAAATCATTTCGTATTATTGAGACAATTTATGAAAATAAATATGCAAACAAAATTAAAAAAGTAATGCATAAAGATTATATTAGTGAACCCCCTCAATGTATGCCAGATGAATACAAAGATAAAGATTACATAACTGCATACAGAAAATATTATCAAGGTGCTAAAGCGTATTTTGCCAAATGGGAAAAAGGTGTATTTGCTCCAGAGTGGTGGAGAACTCAATAAAATGAACAAGTATTATTTTGATATACCTGCTAAGTTAACGTATACTGTTGAAGCAGAGACAGAAAAAAAAGCAAAAGAAAAATTAATAAATACATTAAACAACCGTGTTGAAAGAGAAGGAGTTTCAATAGAAAAAAAAGATTATGAAAATGTTGAGATGTTTAAAGCTATTGCTTACTAATATGTATAAATTTTTTGTAATGTTATTTTTAATATTAATTTTATTAAATACCTGTGCAGGATGTACTTACATGGTAGCAAAAGAAACAGTAAAGGTAATTGATGTTATTTTAGAAGATACACCTAATCCAGAAAAGAAAAAGAAAATATTAGAAAAGAAAAAGATAAAACAAGATAAAGCTAGAGAGTTTTATTGTAGCAAAGTAAAAGATGAGGAGAAGTGTGGCAATGAGTAAAAAAATGTTTCAACAACAGTTTCTTGACTTACTAGTTGATTTCATGTACATGGATTTAAAAGAAAAAGTTAAAACAAAAACGAACATAAAAAAAAGTATACGAGCATTTGAAGATATATGGATTGATATGTTACGGGAAAGTAAACGCAATGAAAAAAGAAAAGTTTGATATTATTGATTATTATGATTATAGAAAACCAGAGACTATAAACAAGAAAGAAAAAGTTAAAAAAAATTGTATGATGTGCTATGAGCCTTTTATGAGTGAAGGTAATCACAATCGTATTTGTTATAGCTGTAAACGTACAGATGATTGGCATTATGGTAATGATTATGGGGTGGTAAAATAATGTGGAAGTTAGTTGATTGTGGTAGCTACCCTTGGTTTATAAAAGAAACTAAAAAATATTTTTATTGTGTGTACAGTCTTACAGGGGAACAAAAGAAAATACCAGTAAGACAAATAAAGAAAAGTATGAGAGCACTTAGAGATAAATTTTATTTAGCTTATTTAAAGTCATGGCCTCTTGATACTGCATCTTGTAGTCTTGACAAAAAGGTTGCAAAGTTTTATATAGATTTGTGGAAACAAAAAAATAGAACTAATGTAATGAAAGAAATAATTAAACAACTGAAAGCGACAAAATGGAAAAGGAACTAATACGATTATTATTAAACAAAGAGTTTTATAATAAAAATAAAAGAAAACTAACAAAAGAGTTTTTTACAAATGGTACAGGGGATTTGTATGAAACAATTAGACGTGCCCATGAAGATTCTGAAAAAGATTTAAGTATTAATGAAGTATCAACACTTCATATGGAAGTCTACAATCCTGCATCAACAAGAGCAAAGAGAGAAAACTTTGATACTCTTGTAGGTGAAATAAAACAACTAGAATTACCAAATGAAAAGATAGCTAATAATATTATTCGTTCTTTATTTAAAAGGCGTATAGCACAAAACATTGCACAATTAGCTAGTAATATTTACAATGGGCAAGAAACAGATTTTTCTGAAATAAAAAAACAATTAGATACATCTTTTGAGGATGATGATGGGGATGAATATGAATATGTTACAGATAATATTAATAATCTTATAGAAAAATTAAAAGATAATACTAAATGGAAATTTAATTTAGCACCTTTAAAAGAAGCTGTTAATGGTATAGGTGAAGGCAATCTTGTTATTGTATTTGCTAGACCAGAGGCAGGTAAGACAGCGTTTTGGGTAAATTTAGTCGCAGGAATTGACGGATTTGCCGCTCAAGGTGCTAAAGTATGTGCCCTTATCAACGAAGAGCCTGCAATTAGAACACAAATGAGACTAATAAATGCTCATACAGGCCTTACAATGGATGAAATTCGAGCAGATATACAAGAAGCTAATAAAAAATGGGCCGAAGTAAGACAAAATATACATATACTTGATACTGTTGACTGGTCACTTGATGATGTTGATGACTTTGTACAAAAAGAAAAACCAGATATATTAGTTATAGACCAATTAGATAAGGTAGGTGTAACAGGAAATTTTGCACGGACTGATGAGAAACTTCGTGCTATCTACACAGGAGCAAGGGAGGTAGCAAAAAGAAATGATTGCTGTGTTATTGCTGTATCACAGGCATCTGCAGATGGTCAAGGTAAATTTGATTTGACATTTGACATGATGGAAGGTAGTAAGACAGGTAAAGCCGCAGAGGCAGATGTTATCATAGGTGTAGGTCACCGAGATAAAATGGATACAGATGAAAGGGTAAGAAGTTTGGCTATAAGTAAAAATAAAATAACAGGTTGGCATGGTTTAAAAAATTGTATCATCATACCAGAACTATCGAGGTACGCAGAATGATTAGTACATTTGATGTTGAAACAAGTTTTCAAATAACAGAAGATGGTAAGCTAGACCCATCACCAAAAAATCCAGATAACTTTTTAGTATCACTTGGTATCAATGATGAGTATGTATTTTTTAAACATAGAGATTTTAAAGGTATACCAAATAGAAAAGTAATACAAGATATACTAGATAAGACTACATTACTTGTTGGTCATAATATTAAATTTGATTTGTTATGGTTATGGGAAGTAGGATTTACATATACTGGTAGAGTGTATGATACTATGATAGGAGAGTATGTAATGAACAAAGGTATTAAAAGACCTTTATCATTAAAAGCATGCTGTCAGTTTAGAGGTGTTATACAAAAATCTGATTTAACAGAACAATATATGAAAGATAAAATATCTTTTCAATACATACCTATTAACATTGTTGAAGAGTATGGTAGACTAGATGTTAAAGCTACAAGGTCTTTGTTTGATGCACAGATGTTACAATTTAAAAAGCCACAACACGCACATCTTGTTAAGACATTACAAAACATGTGTCATTTTTTAGTTGTACTTACTAAAATGGAAAAGAATGGTATTTATATTGATACAGATGCTCTAGCTACTGTTGAAAAAGATTTTCAAGAAGAGTATGATAAACTTCGTGTAGAGATAGATGAAATTATTTATACTCGCATGGGAGATACAAAAATAAATCCTGCAAGTACAGAACAACTATCATGGTTGGTGTATGGTGTAAAAGTAAAAGATAAAAAAGAATGGGCACGAATATTTAATTTAGGCGTTGACCCAGTAACTAAACGTCAAAAGAGAAGGCCTAAGTTTACTAATACGCAATTAAAACAATTATTTGCTAGGCATTTAGAACCTGTACAAAAAACAAAAGCCCATCAATGTACTACATGTAATGGGCGTGGGGTTGTTCAAAAAATAAAAGTTAATGGAGAGCCATATAAAAATTTAAGTAAATGTTTTGAGTGCAACGCACAAGGATTTATCTATAGAGATTTAGATGATAAAGCAGGATTTACTGCTTTTCCAGACTCTGTTATGGATGTATCAGAGGGTGGATTTAAAACAGATAAACTTACACTTATCAAAATGGCAAAACGTGGTGACCAATTTTTAAAAGTATTTGTTGAAAAAATTACTAGGTACAGTGCTTTAGAATCATATCTAAACACTTTTGTTGATGGTATAAAACGTCATACAACAAAAAAAGGATTTTTGTATCCTAGTTTTATGCAAACTGTAACAGCAACTGGTAGGCTCTCTAGTCGTAATCCTAACTTCCAAAATCAACCAAGAGGTAACACGTTTCCTATTCGTAAAGTTATAGCCTCAAGGTTTGAGGGAGGTAGGATTATGGAGATAGACTTTGCCCAGTTAGAATTTAGAACTGCTGTGTTTCTTGCACAAGATAAACAAGGTATTGAAGATATTAAAAATGGTGTCGATGTACATCAGTACACTGCTGATATTATTGGATGTTCAAGGCAAGAAGCAAAAGCACATACCTTTAAACCTTTGTATGGGGGTATGTCTGGTACAGAGAATGAAAAGAAATATTATACAGCTTTTCTAAAAAAATATCCAGATATAAAAAAATGGCATGAAAAATTACAAGATGAAGCCATACGAAGAAAAGTTATTACACTACCCACAGGAAGACAATATGCTTTTCCAAAAGCAGAACGCATGCCTTGGGGTGGTTCAAGTTTCTCTACACAGATAAAAAATTATCCTGTGCAGGGATTTGCCACGGCGGACATTGTTCCTCTTGCTTGTATTAACATACAAAAGCTTCTCGAAGAGAACAATACTAAGAGCCTACTTGTCAATACAGTACATGATTCTATTGTGGCTGATGTATTCCCCGGTGAGGATGAAATTGTCGCTGAATCCTTACGCAGTGGTTGTTTAGGGGTAGTACAAAAAATGAAAGATATGTATAATATTGACTTCAATGTTCCTATGGATGTTGAAATAAAAGTAGGCTCTAATTGGTTAGAAACTAAAGTTTATGCTTGACAATACTGTTAGAAATGCTACTATTATAATTAAATTAACCATGGAGGTAATATGGTAAATGACTTAAAGGCATTTGAATCTCTTAGTAAAGAGGAGATAATGCGAATGACTGGGCAGGATGATGGCTCTGTAATTAGTACAGGCACACTGTCTCGGTTAACAATAAACAGGTCTGCAGAAGATGATGATGGAAATCAATTATCTGCAGGTGTTTATACTGTGTATGATTCTGCAATAGAATCTAAAGTATATAGTATTAAAGATACACCTATTCAGTTTAGACCTTTTATTAATGCCTATCAATACATGGAATATGATGCTGATAATAATCAGTATTCTTGTTCTTCTGTAATATTTAAATCATGGAAAGATGAGCCCATTGATACCAATGGAGGAGTTAGATGTGGTAAAGTAATAGGTAGAGATAAAGAACAACTTACCCAAGGTGAAATAGATGCCCAACGTAATATTAAATGTTATCGTTTAGTATATGGTTTAGTTTCTATGGATGCTACAACAGCAACAGGAGATTCAACGCATGTTGATTCTATGCCTGTATTATTTCGTGTAACAGGTTCTAACTTTACACCAATAGGTGAGGCACTAAAAAGTCTTAAAGGAAGAGATAGCTTAATGCAAAATCACTTATTAAACTTAACAACGAAACGTAAAAAGGCAGGTAGTAATGTGTATTACGTCTCTAGCGTTTCAGTAGATAGCAAGGAAATTGAATTTACTAAAAAAGACTTAGAACATATGGATATGTTTAATGCTTTAATAGAAGAAGAAAATTCCAGAGTATCTGAAAAATATCAAAAAGCACATAGCAATAAGGAACAAGATGCGGCATCTGCCAAGGTTATAAATCAAATGGCTGATGACCCCGAAATGGTGTTAGCCTCATAGTGTCTACTATTCTCAACAGAGTGCAATTATTTTTAACGGAGGCCAATAAGGCCTCTGTTCCTATTTCTAGTACTATTATAAATGAATTTGGCGAGGCTTGTAAAGATGCATTTATAAAACAATTCGTAGAAGAAAGAGAAACAAAATTTAAACCTAGAATGAGTTCTATTGGCAAGCCTCTATGCCAATTACAAATGGAGAAGAGTGGTGCAGAGGCAGAAACACCTTCTTATAATTCTAAAATGAGATTTATATTTGGCGATTTGATTGAGGCACTAGCTGTTGCTATATTAAAATCTTCGGGTATTAAAATAGATGATTTTCAAAAGAAAGTTAAATATGTATTTGGTGATGATGAAATCAATGGTACATATGATGTAAAAATTATGGATAAGATATGGGATATAAAAAGTGCATCACCATATTCCTTTCAATATAAATTTGGTGAGGCAGGAGGCTTTGATGCCTTATTAAAAGATGACCCGTTTGGTTATGTATCTCAAGGATATTTATATGCAGGTGCAGATGATAAAGAATTTGGTGGTTGGATTGCTATTAATAAATCTACAGGAGAATGGTCTGTAGTTGAGACACCTATTAATGATGATGAACATAAGAAAAAAGCAATTGAACAGGCAAAGAAAAATGTTCATGCATTAAATACTAATCAACCATTTAAAAGACAATTTAAAGATGTAGAAGAATTTTTTAATCGTAAACCTACAGGTAATAGAGTTCTTGCAAAAGAATGTACGTTTTGTGCATATAAAAAACCATGTTGGGGAAATTTACAATACTTACCACAAAAAGAATCAAAAGCTATGAGCCCTAAATATTTTTGGTATACTAAAGTAAAGGAAGAAAATGTCGACAGTACAGAGTAAAAAAGCTAAAGGAAGAAGATTACAAAATTGGACAAGAGATACATTACTATCTATATTTAAAACTCTAGATGATAATGATATAAGCTGTGCTATTATGGGAGAGAAAGGAGAAGATATTAAGTTATCTAATCCTGCTAAAAAATTAATCCCTTATTCTTTTGAATGTAAAAACAAAGAAACATTTAAAGGTATATATGATATTGTTGCTCAAGCACAAAGTAATTCTAAAGTAACGGATGTGCCAGTTGCTATAATTAAAATGAATAATCATCAACCATTAGCTATTGTTGACGCTATGCATTTTTTAAAATTGATAGGAAAGCAAAATGGATAATGGAATAAATCCTAAAAATATTATTACAATTTCTGTGTACCCTTCTGAAGAGGGGTTTGGTTGTACTCTTGTAGAACCAACAAAAATACCTTTAACTGCAGACTATAGTGTTGCCTTGACAATAGCACATGGAATGGTTAGAATGGCATTAGAAAGACCCGATATTATATTTGATGAAGGTGTAGAATCTTTATCTAATCCCATAGAAAGTGATACTGTGGTTAGTATTGACGATATGGTAAAAATGAAAAAAGATAGGCTACATTAATGAAAGCACAGATAAAAGAAAACAAGAGTGATAATATTAAAAAATTACGAGAGAGTGATTTCTCTGTAACTAAATTTTCTAAAGACTTATCTTATGGTAAGAAACATGAAAAGCTTGTCATGAAATCTATGGAAAACTTTGAATTAAAAACAGATAGAATGGCACATAAAACAGGTAATGTTTATGTAGAGTTTCAATCAAGAGGTAAAGATAGTGGTATTCGTTCTAGTAAATCTGATACATGGATATTTAAAATAGTAAGTAATGGAGATAGGCATATGTTTTCTATACATATTCCATTATCAAGATTAAAAAAATTAGTTAGTAAAGATTATAGAGTTGTGCCGGGGGGAGATAACTTAACATCAAAAGGGTATCTAGTACCTATAACTGATTTAGTAAAAATATGACAGTTGAGTTTTGGCAATGGTGGATTTTAATTATGGTAACAATAAATACTTGCATAAATACTATTGTATTTTTTGTAGGTAGAAAATTTAAGAAGAAAAAGAAATGAATACAAAAGAATTTTTATCTGAAGCTAGCAGATTATCTGGTACAGATAGACAAAAAGATTATGGAGATAAAACTAATAACCATAATAATATAGCTAGGCTATGGTCAGCCTATCTAGATATAAAAATAGAAGCTCATGATGTTGCATTGATGATGGCGTTATTAAAAATGGCTCGTACTAAACTGGGTGCAGTTAGTAAAGACACCTATATTGATATGGCGGCATATAGTGCTATTGCAGGAGAAATTAAATTTAAGGAGAAAAAATAATGAATTACATTATTACACAAGAACAGTTAAACACTGTCATGAAATACATGTTTACTAGGCCTTATCAAGAAGTAGCCCAAGGTATAGCAGTATTAAGTAAATTACCCAAACTTGATGATAAAATAAATCCAGATTTTATTAGTGAAGAGGGCAAAAAAAATGACACCAAGAACTAAAGAGGCAATCCTTTTTAGCACTGTGGTGTCAATAAATAATAATGGTAATCTAATTACAAAGCATGAGTCATTACCTACTAAAGAAGTTCTAAAAGAACTTGGTGATGACTACTATGCTCATTTAATATCTGCTATTGTCAATCATTGCAAAGCAGATTCATATCACTTTGATGAAGAA
>Ga0208898_1002851_pt1 | contig 10356 bp, 10 predicted proteins | sample VirMetDEL_Mar_4_FD_184513 | JGI IMG/M metagenome (GOLD analysis project Ga0208898, IMG submission 184513) | Aqueous microbial communities from the Delaware River and Bay under freshwater to marine salinity gradient to study organic matter... | ecosystem: Environmental > Aquatic > Marine >...
ATATTGAGGAACCACGAGGAAATTCTTAAACTGGCTTCTTTACCTGATGAGGAATAAATACATTACATAATTTAATATTTATATTTAGTATAATAAATATGAATAAGAATAAGGATAGAAACAATCCCTATAAAGTCAAGTGTTTCAAGACTGATAAGGACGATGATGAGAACCCACCTCGTGCTTGTGAAATAGGTATATTTCCACCTAAGCTTGAAAGGTTCCACACATTAGTGGTTGGGAGGAGTGGAAGTGGTAAAACTAATGTTGTTCTTCATATGTTAACAGAGCCTAACCTGCTTGGAGGTGTGTTTGAACCCAAAAACATTTTCTTAATATGCGGAGTAAAACCGGACCCAGGTTTTGTAAAGGAGATAAAAATTCCTAAGAGAAATGTAATTACTGATTTTGATGATGATAAGATATTAAAAATGTTTAAGCGTCTTGAAGATACTATTAAAATGAAAGGCTGGAAAAACAGCCCTAGGACCCTTTGGATATTTGATGATATTTTAAGTCGCAAGAAGTTCCTTAGAGGTAAGGCATTGGCCCAAATAGCGACAGCTGGTCGTCACGCTAAACTCTCCTATATAGCGTTATCTCAATATTATAAGGCATTACCCCCTATATTGAGGACAAATGCTTCATATATTATTTATTTTAGTGCTAATGAAAGTGAGAACGTTAAATTTGTTGAGGAACAAGCCCCATCGTTTATGTCTAAGAAGGAGTTTTTACAGATTGTTGAATACTGTACTAAGGAAAGATATAGTTTTTTAGCCTTAAACACCCTTGCTGACAAGGGGTCTGAGTGTAGAAAAGGGTTTAATGATATTGTATCTTTTTAATTTATTATATTGACTATATAATAAAATAAATGTCATCAAGAAAACGAATTACTTTTAGCGACAGAATTGAAGCGAGTGATTGGCTTATCAACAATGCTAATTATAAAAGAAACTTTTTAGAGAAATTAAATGATAATGAAGTCATAGACCTCTATATAGAGGTAAAAGATAGAACAGAGAGAAGAAAAGACAGAGCTGATAAAAAGAAACAGATAAAATCAAAATCAAAGCCTATGGTCCAAACTTTTGAAGATAGATTTGAAGCTACTGATTGGCTTGTTGAAAATACTAAATTTAGAAGAGAATTTTTAGAAAAATTAACTGATAATGATGTTATGAAAATGTATAATGGTATGATGGATAAAAACGCCAAAAAGAAAGCAAATAAACTATTCAAGAAATTTACTGATATTGTTAATAATATGTCTGAGGATGATGTACAGGGATTTTTTGAAGGGAATATGCCTGAGAGAATTGAACGTGAAATGTCAGACAGTATTAGTAAAATAATGAGACCTAAAAAGGGGAGAAAATTATCAGTAATAAAGGAAGAGATAATGGAAGAGGAAGAAGAGGAAGAAGAATATGAAGTAGAAGAGAAAGTAGAAAAAGAAGAGAAAGAAGAAGAAGAAGAAGAAGAAGTTGATATTCAACCATCACCTGAAATACGAGTTAGAAAGACAGCAGTAATGGATGATATGATTAATAGAATTGAAAAGAGGAATAGACAGAGAAAATTGGATGATGCGGTTAAGAGATTTGAAAAGGATGTCCTCAAAGGAGAAAAGCCTTTTATTAGACATTTGAGGGATATTCAAAGAGGAGAGGCTGAAATAAAAGACACTATGGATGATATGTTAGATACAATTGAAAGGAGGGATGAAGAAAATAAAGCATTTTTAAATGATTTGTTTAAACCTGTTGGGTGGCCTGAAGTTAATTACTCTGACCCTCGTATTGACCCCGAACTAATAAGGACTGAAAGTGAAGAGAGAGACAGAATACGAGAAGAGGAAAGCGAAGATGAAAGATATACTATGTCTTTATTAAATAAAGCCATATATAGAAACAACCCTCAAGCTATATTAGATGCCACTGGAAGAGGAGATGATTTTGAAATTATTAAAGAAGAACCTAATTATATGATTGTAGAAGAAACTCGTGATTATGATAAGAGATTAATCGTAGTAGTCAAAGGCACAGATTTAAAAGATATTAAAGGGCAAAGAAAAGAAGATTTATTACAAGATGTTGGAATTTTTCTTAATAATGAAGATATGGTTTCAAGAACAAAGGAAATAAATAAAATAGTTAAAGAATTAGATAGTTATGAAGACGAAGTAATTATAACCGGACACTCTTTAGGGGGTTATATTGCTAATAAAGTATCGTTAGATAATAATATAGATGCTATTGTATTTAATATGGGTTCAAGTCCTATTAAAAAAACAGAAAGAGAAGATAATCCTAGATTAATCCATTACACCACTAATGTGGGGACTAATATAGACCCAGTAAGTATGACAGCCTCTCGTATTGATAAATATGATACAAGACAAGTCCAACCTAAACAAGATATAGGTAGTGGTCTTCTTAAATATCACACCATAGACCATTTCCTCAAAACAGAAGATTTAGATGAAATTAAAAATCTTGATAGTAATAAAATAGATATGAGTAGTGTTGATAAACCAACAAAAGAAACATTAAAAAGTTTCTTTGATATACCAGCTATAGCTATGGAGAGACAAGATTCTGAAGGAAGCAGTGTTGCTACAACCGCACTGGCTTCAACAGTAGATTTAGGTCGCGACCGAGACCCTCTCGCTGATAATTCAATCAGACGTGTTAATGCTAATAGTGCCTTTATACCTAATCCATTAGTTCCGAGTAGAAATGAAGCAGTAGTTGAAGGTCTTATTAATAATAATAGAGAAATGAGAAATGACCCTGACCCATCAATTATATCCGACCAGTCAATATTAGAGCAAGATAGAGTATTAGAAGGACCTGTAGAGAGAATGCCTTATGCTGAAGCAGAAAATCCCCTAATTAGAGGTCATGAAATGAGTATTGCTGGAAATAATATGTCTTCTATGGACCAAAATTATTTCTTACAGATAGGAGATGAGGTAAGAAGGGGACAACTTAGAATATTAGGTGTTGAGGATGATGACGAGGATGAATATAAAGTAAATGAAGGTGTTGATGAGGAAGGAGAAGGATATGACCCTGACGATGATGCTCCCTTTGAAGGTGGTGCCTCTAACGGTGATGCCCTTTCATCTCAAATTAGGTCTATGAACTTTAATAGAAAAGGACAAAGACTTAATCCTAGAACATCAAAAGACTGGAGACGAATAATGAGACAAAAAGCACAATTTGATGATTTACTTAAAGCACAATCAGTAAGAAATGAAGCAGAAATACCTGTTATACTTCAAACACGCAGTAGAGCAGGAAATAATGTTAACCTAATTAGAAGGTCAAATCAAACTATGACACTCGCTATGGGGCAAATGCTTCCGTAATGGAAGTAATGCTTCCCATACTATACTACACCTTCAAAAAAAATTGAATTTTTAAAATAACTTTTTATTTTAAAAGTAGAATATGACTTTCAATAAACTTTATTGGAGAGAATATACTGCTGGTAAATTTTATTTTGATAAATATGCCTTTGAAGGAGTTAGAAGGGAATGTTTAGAACAAATTGAAACAATTAAGTTTAAACATCCTAAAAGATGTTATAAAATATTTTATAAGGGTAAGGAAGAATGGCGACAATATTTAGGTGCGGGTCAAACTTGTATTCCAGAGTTAAACATTTAAATTTATAAAATTGAAATTTTTTTCAACTATTTAGGAGATGTATATAATTTTTATAAAATAAATTAATAAAATTTTATTTTATTATGTTGTCTATATAATAAAATAAAATGGCTACTAAAACAGAAAAATTAGTTGTTAATAATTTAGTCTATACACTTCCGTCAGCAGAGACGGTTGTCAATGATAGAAATGATATGCGTAATTACTTTGACCAACGTGATTACAAGGCAGGTCAGACTATCAGAGCAGTATTTCAGACAGGTTCTAAATACGTAGATGTTCTTAATTCTCAGTTAGTTTTTACACTTAATACCACTAATGTTGAAGGTGCTAATGTTACGTGGGGAAAAGGTTCAGCGATTAACTTAATTAAAAATGTTCGTGTATATCATAAAAATGGCACAGAACTAGTTAATATTCAAAATCACAATCTTAATCAGCTGATTGAAGATAAAGCATCAAAATCTAAACGCTGGTTTGATACAGTCGGTTATCTTGCTGGTTATGATGCCTCTAACACCCTTGGTTCAGGACTTGGTACTTTGGCTCCACCTGTGTATGGAGGTACAGTCCAGCAACAGCCTGTTGTTGGTGGCTCACAACAATTTATCATTCCTCTATCTTGTGTCGCCCCTATTTTCAACCCTATGGATAAACAACTCCTCCCATCTGTCCTTGCTATGGGTCTAATTTTAGAAATTGACCTTGCTACAAATGCTGAGGCTGTTGTCCGTGTTGGTGGTGCTGGTAGTGTTGAACTTGAACTCAAAAACATCTATCTTAACCTCTCTTGTAGCACCCTAGCAGATATGACTGTTGCTACAATGAATGACTTTGCCTCTAAAAAGTTGATTGAATATGTATACATTGATACTTATACAAGCCGTATTAATAACCCTCAACAAAATGGTACTATTTCAACTTCTATTAATAAAGCAGTTTCATTCGCAGACCACATTGTTGCTGGAGAAGTTATTTCTGCTAACCGTGGTACTCAAATCGCAGATGAATTCGCTCTTGCTACTACGACAGGAACTACATACCAATATCAATTAGGTTCAATTCAACTTCCTTCACAGGTATTTACTGACACCATTCATACATCATATCTCCAAGCACTTAAAACATACAATAAATTCCGTGATGACGCAGATAATCCTAGTATGAACTGGCCCCTTTACAATTCTAATCTATACATTAAAACTTGTTCCTTCTCAAAGGACCAGCTACTTCAGCTATCTCAACTCCCTATTAATAGCTCTCGGTCTCTTCGTTATGAACAAAACTACACTCCTGCTCCTGCTGAAGCTCGTACTGTGTTTATCTTTTTACATTACATCAAATCGCTACGATGCTCTCTTTCTGACTGTACTGTTAATCAATAAATACTATATAAATACTATATAAATATTATCTTATTTTATAATAAATATGAGTATTATAATATATAATGATGATTGTTTAAAAGTTTTAGAAAAACTTAAAGAAAATTCTATTGATATGATATTAGTTGATTTACCTTATGGACAGACTAATTGTAAATGGGATTGTGTAATTGATTTAGATAAGATGTGGAAGTTATTAAAAAGATGTTGTAAAGGTAATGCTGTTATGGTTTTCTTTTGTACCACTAAATTTGGTAATACTTTAATTAATAGTAATAAGAAAGGATTTAAATATGATTTAGTTTGGGAGAAGAGTAGAAAGGTTGGATTTTTAAGTGCTAATAGAATGCCTTTAAGAAAGCACGAGATGATATATGTTTTTAAAGGTGATAAACCACACCATAGTTATAATCCACAGAAAACAACCGGTCATAAACCTGGTTTTCATAAAGCAGATAAAATAAAAGAAGTAGGTATTTATGGAAAAACCGAAGTGCCACGAATAGTATGGGATGATACAAGACATCCTACAAGTATATTACACTTTGAAGAAGAACCAACACACGAAATGGTATATGTTTTTAAAGGTGATAAACCACATCCTACTTATAATCCACAGAAAACAACAGGTCATAAATCATATTTTATAAAAGGAAACAAAAGAGAAGAATGTGTTTATAGAATAGAAAAAACACCTGATTGTTATACAGATGATACAAGACACCCTACAACTATATTAAAATTTAATAATGATAATCAAGGAGGAGATACATTACATAGAACACAGAAACCAGTTGATTTATGTGAATGGTTAATTAGAAGTTTTAGTAATGAAGGAGAGGTTGTATGTGATTTTACGATGGGGTCAGGAACAACAGGAATAGCTTGTCTTAATACTAATAGAAAATTTATAGGTGTAGAATTGGATGAAAAGATTTTTAAAATAGCAAAAGATAGAATTGATAATCATAAAAAGAAAGAGGTTAAAGAAGAGGTTAAGAACGAAGGTGTAAAATGTAGTTGTGGTAAGGTTTTAAAGAAGATTACTAAACGACATTTAGAAAGTGAATATCATAAAAAGAAGACGCTAATTAGAGGACATGAAATGGAAAATAGATAAATACTATAAAAATTACAAAATATAAATAAATTATTTTATTATGTTGTCTATATAATAAAATAAAATGACTTCTATATTAAATAAGAATAGAATGGATTATCGTGTTGAAGCACCAGAAAGTAATAAACTAATTCCTACAGATATTCTACAAATTCCCTTTGATAATGATGTTTATGGAATGGAGCAGACTATGACTTTCACTTTATCTTCAGGTAAATATTTTGTTGATTGTGATAAGTCATACTTAAACGTAAAAGTAGGTGTTAAAGGAACAGGAGTTGGTGCCTTAAACATAAATTTTGGTAATGGTTCTGTCCTTAACCTTTTTAAGGCTATTAGAATTTATCATAGGTCAGGTACACAGATTTCTCATTCTGTAAATATGGACTTGTGGTCTAAAGCAAAACAGCATATCACAAAAGATAAATTTTGGTTTGATACTACTGGATATATTCAAGGATACAGGGCAGACCCTCAAAATGAGCCTATATGGACTACAACGTCTACTAATTTTGAATATCATAACTTTAAAGTTAAACTATCCGACCTTCACCCCTTCTTTGAGGGCAAAGATGATAAACTACTTCCCCCCCAAATAGCAGATGGTCTCAGAATTGAGTTAGATTTACCATATAAATACAGGGGCTTTACTTCTAATACTGAAGTATCAGAGCAAATTGTTGATTATAGTGTATCTCCAAATATCCAATCTGCTCTCGTTGAAGTTCAGCCTTCAGCATCCGATATTAATAATGATATCGCCAATAAAGTGGGTCTTAAATGGGTTTTTAATGATGTGTTTATGACTTCCGTGACGGTGGCAGTTGATGAAAATGATTTTACTATTCCCCTTCAAAAAGCCGTTTCAGCAGGACAAAATGTAATTACATTTAGTCGCTTAGTTGATGCTGACAATACCCTCCTATTAGATAGTTATAAATACACTCAACCATCAGGTTCAAACGTTAATTGGAATTACATTATTGGAAACCAACTATTCCCTTATAAACGAAAGGTTGATAATAAAATTGATACTTATACAACAGCAATTGATGCTTTTAACTGGCAGTACGGTACAAATATGACTTATAGTAAGTGGGATAGTCAAAATACTTGTTATGTCACTAATCTCAGAACTGAGGATAGGCTCCTAAATAGTGGTGATTATTTTAATGCTAATAAACAAATCCAACTTGAATTTAATAAGAATGGTAATAGTTCTTTTGATAGATACGTTCACTGTGCTATTGAATATGAGAAGGTTCTTACAGCTAATTCTACAAACTCTAAAATAGATGAATAAATACAAATTAATTTTATTATATTGACTATATAATAAAATATGAAAGAGGAAATAAAACGAAATCTACTAATAGTAAATTCTCGTGATAGAAAACTCGGTACGAGTGAAGACTTTATTTATTCACTTGAGGATAATTCACTTGAAATAGAAGCCGTTAGTTTAAAATCAGCATCTATACCTCATAGTTATACCAATGTAAATGCTACTAATAATGTTCTTAAATATTCTAAGGGGTCAGAAATGGTGGTCGTAATAGAACACGAAGGTGATTTACAAATAAATAGTATTTTAACACCATATATTTTACACGCAGGAATCTATACCCAAAATGAATTTTTAGACAATTTAAATACTCAACTTAACGGTGTTTTACAAGTTAGTTATAATTCAGGATTAGGAAGATATGAAGTTACTACACTAAATAATTTTGATATTCCTTTTGTTTTAAGTTCTTATCAGTATAATGTATCTTACCCTAATTTATGGACGGCATTAGGATTTAATGTTCCCTTAACAATGTCCTCATCACCTGGTTCTACTTATACTGCTCCAAATCCACCATCTCCACCTTTTAATGTTGTTCCAGTAGAATATTTTGAAGAGCCAATCCCTGTGGGACAATACACAATAACCGAATTACTACCTTTAGTTGTTACTGCTTTATCACTTAATATATCAGGTGGTATTAGTGCTAATATTTCTACAACACCACCTACGACTGGAAAAGTTATTATTAATGGCGCCACTAATACGTGGCGTTTTGAGGAGTGTGATTTAGCACACTTTTTAGGTTTTAATCCTAAAGAGATGACTTACCAACTTAATCAGACCGCAGGTCATTTACCTGATTTACTTGGAAATAGATATTTATATATTGCCAGTAATACATTAGCTAATGGATATAATTGTCTTCAAAAAGCAGGACAGAAAACCTCTATTTTGGGGGTAGTCCCAATTTGTAGCACTTATGGCTCAAAGGACACTTGGGAAAGTAAATATCCAGTAATCAAAAAGTATGATGGTAGTATCAATATCTCTGAGGTAGATATACAGATATTAGATGAGAATAATAAACCTATCCCATTAGATAATTCTGATGTAATCCTTGTCTTTGAAGTGTGGTGTACGATACGTTTATAAATTTAATTTATTATAATAAGTATAATAAATGAGTGCCAGTGAAGAGGTTGAGCTTAAAATTGAAACACCATCTGAAACAAAAAGTGAAAAAGAGTTTGAAAGAAATAATGTGTGGAAATCCTGCTGTTTAGAGGTTGATAAAAGAGCAATTACATTTTTTAGTCAATTTACTATATCCATTCTTATAATATGTTTTTGTCTATTACAACTTCATACATTAGATAAATGTGAGAGTGGTGAATATATGAGTCTTTTAACTTTAGTGCTTGGAACTTGGTTACCTAATCCAAGTATGAAATAGATATAAATAAATTATCTTATTTATATCTAAATTATGTTTTATCAACAACTTCATTATGTATTTCTATATTAAGAATTGCCTGAGTGCTACTACCTGTCCGCTGTAAGTTAATTACATAAAAAGGTGAAGTAGGATTATTGTAAGAAGCAATCATTCCATTAGCTATTGAAGTAGAAGTTATACCATTAGGGAATATATCATATTTAAAATTAATTTGAGACATTAAAGTTGTAGATTGATTAGAAGCATTAACTATAACAGAACTTTCATATAAAGAACCTGATTGTAAGACTACACATTCTAAATCGTTGCCTGGGGCATCCCAGCCCACCTTTATATAGTCATCTTCATATAAAGGATTGGATAAAGCAAGATAATCTAAATTGGGGTTAAAAGAGGTCGTATAATGTAATGTAGGTTCAACACCAGGTTCTCCACCTCCACCCTCCTCTATTTTGTTTCCATTATTATCGTATGTATCACAATTACACATTTTATTATAATCAATATAATAAAATTAAATCTATATAAAACCAAAACACGACCCACAATTCTTACTTATTTCATTTATCTTTATTCGTTTCTTTACCTTTGATAAAAATATAACAGTTTCAATCGCAGTTGATATCACCTCGTCATTAGTATCAAATAAATCATCAAATTTCTCTTTTAGTTTATTTAAGACAAATTCCTTTTTCTGCTGACCTGTATAGGTGGAAATACCTTCAGCTATTTCCATAAAGTCTAATACAGATTGAAAAATTGTATCTAATAATAATTCATCGGTACTCATATTTATTATAATAAATATTATAATAAATTAAATTACTTAAATTATTCTCTTTACCTTAAACACCTTTAACTAATTCTCTTAAATTAATCTGTGATGGTGTATTCATTTGAGGTTTTCTTTGTGGTGTCCTCTCTTTAGGGGCCATGCGACCAATAACTTTACCTCTTCGTCTATTTCTATATCCTCTAAGGCGTGTTTCAGGGAACCAACCTGGTATTTTCATTATATCTATCTTCTTATTGACAGATACATCCATATTAGGTTCTGTGTCTTGTGTAAATAACTCAGTAGCCTGTTCTGGTTTAATCATTAATGGTAAACTCTCCTTAATAGAGGCAGTTTGTGGAATCATTTGTCTTTGAGTGAATTTAAGATATTCTTTAGGTAAATTATCGTATTCACAATAGTTAACTTGATATCCTCTCTTTTGTTTATAACTATTTTTAACAACTCTCTTGGTACCATTATCTTTAGGCATAGCAAATGTCTTTTCCAATAAACCTGCTTCTCGTTTCAATTGTGCTTGAAGGACTGGATTATCAGTAGAGTTATTTTCAGTTCGGGTTGTTTGCCACATCATCATATTGTTAGATACAAACTCATCATTAGCCACCTCTTCAGGGGTAGGCATTAA
>Ga0208898_1002854_pt1 | contig 10350 bp, 10 predicted proteins | sample VirMetDEL_Mar_4_FD_184513 | JGI IMG/M metagenome (GOLD analysis project Ga0208898, IMG submission 184513) | Aqueous microbial communities from the Delaware River and Bay under freshwater to marine salinity gradient to study organic matter... | ecosystem: Environmental > Aquatic > Marine >...
TGAGATCCATCACCAAGGACATCGTGTAAGACTGACTCAAGTGGAACTGAGACAGTTGATAAGCGATGGAGACAAGTGCCGATGCGGGGAAAGTGATTGCTTGCCCTGCTCGGCATTTTTCTTTTGCAAGACACAGAACTGTGGTAAAAGTGTCTGCAAGCACTGTGGAAAAGAACTAGCAAGCATAAGGAGATCATGATGGAAATGAGATGGTATCAAGAAAAAGCAGTCGATACGTTCTGGTCTGAGGCGAAAAAGCATCCGAAAGATGACCTGCTGCTTGTACTTCCCACGGGTGCAGGAAAAACCATCGTCATGGCCTACATAATAAAAGGGGCTATCGACTACGGGATGCAGGTTCTTGTCTTAGCTCGGACGAAGGAGCTAATCGAGCAGAACCTTGACAAGTTCGTTACATGCTTTCCTGAGATGCAGTCGATGGCAGGTGCTTACTGCGCAGGACTGAATTCACGCGAGTCCGACAAACCAATTGTCTTTGCGAGTGTCCAGTCTGTATTTAACAAAGGAGAACTATTCGGTGAACGTAAATTGGTCATTGTTGATGAGTGTCATCAGATTCCAAAGAATGAAAACAGTCAGTATCAGCAGCTAATCGAAAAGCTGAGAGAAGCGTGTCCATCATCCAAGCTGCTAGGACTCACAGCATCACCGTACAGGCTCGATGGTGGCGTGATCTTTGGTGAAGGTCAGCAGTTTGCAAGAGTGGCTTACAACGTGCCTCTGAGGGTTCTGATCAACGAAGGGTACATCACCAAGCCGAGGACTCTTGATGTAACAAAAATCAATCTCGACAACATCAAGAAGACAGCAGGTGACTTTAATCGAGCAGAGGTCGAGTCGAGGTTCCTTAGTAATTCACTTGGCCCGGAAATCGTGGATGCTGCTAATGACAAAGGATGCAAAAGCGTCCTAGTGTTTGCCTCTGGTGTTGCACACGCAGAACAACTTGCCCGTGAGATAATTTCCTGCGGTGAACATGCAGAAGTGATCACAGGCGAAACGATGCCTCTAATGAGATCGTCAATCATCGAGTCGTTCACCAAAAGGAAGATACGGTTCTTGATCAATTGTGAATGTCTGACCACTGGATTTGATGCACCATGTATTGACCTAATTGCAGTGTGCAGAGCCACCTATTCTCCGGGGCTGTTCCTGCAAATGGTGGGTCGAGGTTTCAGGAATTATCCAAACAAGGACATTTGCTGGGTCATGGACTATGGAGAAAACATATCCCGACATGGCCCAATTGACTCCGATGAGTACGGAATGGACACAATCAAGGTCGGTAGCGGGTCTGGGGAAGCTCCTAAGCGTGTTTGTCCAAGATGCCTTGAGATCAATCACGCTGCTGCACGGGAGTGCATACGGTGCTTCAAGGAGTTCCCACGAAAGGAAATAACCTTCGTTGCTGCTCGTGACTTCATCCTATCCGAGCCAGAGTGGTTGGATGTTGTCTCGACGACGTACACTCGCCACGCAGGGAAGGGCGGAAAAACAGATTCAGTTCGAGTTACCTACAAATGTAGCGATGATCGACAGGTTATGGGTGTCAGGTATGTGTCCGAGTGGATCTGCATTGAGCATGTTGGGTTTGCTAGACAGCAGGCACACCGGTGGTTTGCAAAGGTCAGCAATCAGCAGATCCCTGATTCAGTCGATGAACTTCTGGAAATCGTTCATGAACTGGGTGTTGCTGAGCCGAAGCGTATTTCTGTCAAAAAAGAAGGAAAATACGACCGTATCGTTGATCGAGAACTAGGAGAAAAACCTGAAAAATCGTTTCTGACGCTGGACGACGACTGTCCTTTTTGACGCTGTAAAATGAGGTTTCCACCATACTCCCTGCAGGGACTCCGAGTAGCTCTCCAACTCGTTGAGAAAACATTCCCTGCGGGGAGCAGATTCTGCTTGGTGGTGGAGCCTCCTGATCGTCGCAAGGCGTCAGGGGGTTTTTTACAGTAACTAGAGGTCAAAATGTTTTTATCCAGCGGTCAAAAACGAACAGCAAAAGAGCTTGCTCGTGAACGCTGGAACCTCGTCAACAAGCAGCACTCAAACAAGAGCATTGAAGAACGTAAGAAACTTGCGTTACAGCAGGTTGAAGAAGACTTGTTTCACATGCGCCGTGGCCCTATTGGTAACAACAAGGGGTTTGGTAGCGTCTTAACATCTATCATCATCAGCCTGATGGTTCGATTAGCACTCAAGTGGATCGAGCGTTGGGCAGAGAAAAAGCTTCTTGAGGTGCTAGATGAAAGATAATAAGGCTGCACAGACCATCGTAGGTACACTCGTACTCTATGTCTTGTTCAAACTATGGATGGCCGGTTACTTCAGTCAACCAGAGGAGTCTGAAGGCTTCAGTGGCCCTGAGCTTTGGGCATCTCTGTTTGCAATTGTACTGAGCTTCGTTCAGTTGACTGGGTTAATCACAATTTCGATTGCACTCAAACTACTCCCGGCCCTTGAGGTTATGCTTGGATTTATCTCTAAGTCCCTACAAAAAGGACTGGAGACAGCTAAATCCTACGTCCTTAACAGCAAAACAGAGTCTGGCTGGGATTGGCGTCCACTGGCTGCAATTGTGTTGACTTGGCTTCTGTGGTCACAAGGTCAAATGTCGGTGTTGTGGGATCGAGTGATTGACCTTGTCCCTGATGCCGTTGATGTCATTGATGCTGACCAGCCTCTAGGGATTCTATTTAGCGTTGACGAAGACTCATCGACTGATGAGCAATTACTTCTTGCATCGAGTATTGGTGTTGAAAAGCTTCTATCTAACAAAAACATTGAGCGTCGAGTTCTTAGCAGTCTACAAGATGCTGGAACCTCGGAGCCTTGGGTACAACATGCAGTTAAAGTTGCCCCCGATGGCCAAAACTCAATGGTAATTGTATGGCCAAACGGTCAATCTGAAGTAAAGCAAATACCAAGCAATCTCGACTCGATGCAGGAGATTGTTAGTGAGTGGTAAAGGATATGAGCTTCGTGATTACCATGAAGCTCCTGAGTTCTCAGGTTTCAACGAGTACAGTGGCGACCGACTGCCCACATCTCAGTGGAAAGAGCGTATCGACTACATGAACTCCATCATGGCCATGCCATATCACTTCCACAAAACATTCTGCAAGATCCAGAACCAACGTCGAACCTCACTATGCTGGATGTACGGGACGGTGGCAGGTGTAGCAAATCGACTGGCGAGCCAAGGTGCAGGATTCGTTGACCTCAATGCTTATGCAGTCGGATACAAGTACAAAGGGACTGATCGAAAAGGTGGATTCGGCTTGGAGGCGGCCAAGGCCATCAACGTCTTTGGCATTCCTGAGAAGGACGAATTCCCTGAGTTCAAAAAAACTAGGGATTGGCCAGATGAAGTTCAGAAATCTGCTAAACGCTATAAAATTGTAGACTTTGAAGAGATAGGGAAAAATGACTTGCATGGGGCAATCAATGCAATCTTGCATGGATACCCTGCAACCTTTGCAATTGAGTCTTGGCGTCACCTAGTGCTTGGTGTCGGTGTTGTTTACCGAGGCAATGACTTTGGTGTCGTCTACGCAAATAGCTGGGGTACGAACCATTCATCAGGTGGGCTTGGAGATGGTTACGGAATCCTTTGGGGGAAGAAAGCCACACCATACGAATCCATCGTTATCAAGCACGCAGGAGCAGTATCAGAATCATGAACATCATCCTAGCCATCTTGTTATTGATCATGTTTATCCCAAGCAGTCAGCACAGGGAAATCAAAAACACAATTGAATTTGATCCTATCCTAGAGAACACCATCCCGGCCATTGAACCACTTCCTGAGATCATCAATGTCGAACCAAAAGAAGAAAAAACCAAAAGGAAAGGCTTGCTCAAAAGAATCATTCGCAAGTCTAAGTAATAAGCTCAAAGACATGCAGTTAAAATCCATCGAGCGGATTTCATGTAACTTAAACTTAATTATTAACCAGCAATACGATGACACAAATCCTAGCTAACTTAGACCCCATGACCGTTACCACATCACTCGTTGGTGGAATGGGCGCGTTGTCGGCGGCAATCGTTCACCTGTATAAGTCACAGTTTACATTGCAAAAAGATGTGAACGACAAGATCAGTAAAGAGCTTGCCGAGTGCAAAGATGACCGGAGATCGTTGTGGCAAGCTGTGTTAAAGATCGACCCAACCGCAGAAGAACTAAGGAACATTAAATGAGCATCGACTATTTAAGCGAAATAAAGCCATTAGAGGATCAAGGCATCTCCTTTGAGAGCATAAGTGTACACCTAAATTCCAAGACTGCATACGCGATGTCCCCTGAAGAATGTAAATACATCCTCCAAGACAACGCTGCTGTATTGCTCGATCCAGTAAAAGTCGATCAGCGGTCAGGAAGTCTGATCGAGTATTATCAATCACTAGAAGCAGGTGATGCTAAGAGTCTTATTGCGTTTTACCTTGGACGCATCTACGCAGATCAGCCGGTAGCAACCGACCAGTATCCAAGGTCGATTCAGTTTGCAAGTGTCGAAGCATCATTGCCTGATTCACTCAAGCAAGTCTCGGCAAAGCTAGTTGAGTCGGCGGGTGGCAGACCTTACAGCGGCGTAACCGAACAGGATCTCATCGACGCTAAGTCTGCTTGGGAACAAGCCGAAGCAGACCGCATTGCTGAAGAGGAAGCTAAAGCAGAATCCGAGCGTATTGCACGCGAAGAAAAGAAAGCTGAAGAAGAACGTCAGCGTCAGATTGACGAGACGCTACAAGAGAACGATGCACAGTTTTGGAGCCTCTATAACCAGCATATTGCCGTCCTTAAAGATGCTCGTGAAGTCGATGGATGGAAGGCTGCTATTCAATCAATGGCTGACGGATGGGTTGAGTAATGACAACGTACTACGTTGATTCAAACGCTACTGGATTGAATGATGGTTCGTCTTGGACGGATGCGTGGACGAGTATTGCTTCTGTGCCAACTGGAAGTGCTGGTGATATTATTTTGGTCGCTAGTACCCATAGCGAAACCGGAACAGGTAATATCATGGCAGCGGCTCCACAATCTAATCCGCAGCAGGTGATAAGTACAAATACATCGACGGGGCAGTATCAAGCAGGGGCAACTTTTGAGTCGGGAACAGTTACTCTATTCAGAGGGGTTAGGTACTTTGGATTAACTCTAAAGCCCCAAACAAATTCTGTTGTATTAAATTGCGAAGGTGGTATTAGCTATTGCTATGAGTGTACATTTGAGGCAGGAACCGGATCTTATCCGTTTTACAGTCAGGGTGTTGTTGCTTCCGGTGGATCGTACTATTACGGTGAAGGGCATTTTGAAAAATGTACGTTCGATTTCACTGGAGCCTATGCAGGTGCCGGTTGCGTCACGGCAGACAAGTCTCGCGTTTTAATAAAGGATTGTTCATTTGTCGCACCTGACCCACCGCTTTTTCGTGCGTCAACCTCCTTTACCCATAATCACAAAAAATTCGAGGTTAGGAATTGCGACTTATCTAGCGTTGCAACAAGTCTTGTTCTCGGTGGTAATCAAAGGTGCGATTTTATAATATCAAATTGCAAGCTCAATCCATCTGTGAGTTATCTATCTACAGCGTTTACCGAGCCATTGGCGGTTTTAGATGTAATTGACTGTGACGATGGCACTATTACTTCGAGAAGAGGATTGACAGTTCGGGAAGCCTATCAAGGAACTGTTGCTACAGTGGAATCTGAGTATCGTTCATCAGGAGCAAATGATGGGTACGTCGATTACTCTTGGAAGTTGGTATCTAATTCCAATGCAAAAGAGTTTACGCAGGCGTTAGAAGTCAATGATATTGTTTGTGAAGTCGAATCCGGCTCACAAACCATAACCGTCTATGTAGCGGGTTCCGCATCATTAAACAATGATGATTTCTGGATTGAGGTTGATTCACCAAGCGAAGAAGTTTCGCCAACTGCACAAGGTAAATTTAGGACGACAAAGCCCGAACCGCTTGCTACACCAACAGCATTGACCAGCGACACATCATCAACATGGAACGGGACTGGAGTAGGCACAAAGCAAAAGATTGAAGTTGCTATCTCACCTACGATAGCTGGAACGGTGACGGTTAGGTGCTACTTAGCTAAACCTTCCACAACCGTTTATGTCGATCCTAAGATCAGCACAACAGGCAATCAGCGCGTGTTCAATGGTGTGCTTGTTGACGGAGATGCAGGCGGCGGCGGCGGGGCAACAGTTCATCCACTGAGGAGCAATTAGATGACAACTCCGAATGGGGCAATAGTATTCAACAACAGTGGGTCTGGCAGCGACACAACTGCCAGCGGTCTTGGTTCTGCAAACGTCTACGGATCAGGTGCATCGACCACAGGATCGTCTGCGGTCGTGACTGGCATTGATACGACAGGCGTATCGTCTGGTGATCTACTTTGGGTTCAGTCATCCAGCGGTAGACAGTTCAGTATCATTGCGACCGTTGACAGTAGCACTCAGGTGACTTGTGACGACACGTTTGCAAACACGGAGTCAGGTAGGACTTGGGCGATTGGTGGCAAGCGTGCTAGCATCGCAGGGTCAGTTGTGTCTTTAGACGACTGGACTGCCGACTTCAAAGATGACTGGACGATTCAATTTGAGAGCGGATACACCGAAACTTTCACATCGAGGTTGCGAGCGAGGACAGGAGGATTTTTCAGAATACAATCTGATCCGAACGCTGCAATCAAACCGAAGCTAACCACCAGTAATGATTTTATCTTTGGTCAGGGGCACGGGTTTTTAGTTAAAGGAATAGAGTTTCTTAAAAGTTCTAGCGGAGGAACTCTTTGCGGGCATGGAAGCGGTGGCGCAACTGTGTTTTCAGAATGTAAGTTTGGCGAATCGTCTAATTTGCCGAGTCTTGCTTTCGGAGTCTACGCGAATAGTATATTCGACAAATGCGAATTTAACGCCTCTGGTGAAGGCATCTATTCACAAGTATCCGATCTTGTGTCTAGCGGGTGTGTTTTCAATGGCGGAAGCAAAGGAATGGAATTTGCATACCCGTCAACCGGATACTTTATTACTAATTGCATTTTCGACGGTTGTACGGTCGGAATTTACAGCGGGACAAGTGGCGGGACTCAGTACTATCCAAAACTGATTGAAGGCAATATTTTCAAGTGTGTTGATGCCGGTATTCAAATTCCTGCTAACAACTCATATAGACAGAGAGGAATGTTATGCAAGAGTAATATTTTCCTCGGCTCTAACTACGGCATCGAGTTCGCCGCAAGTACGATTCCTACGACGAGCTTGTATAGCCTCTACGATTCAAATGCTTTTTACAACATCGGGACTTCTAACTACTTGAACGACGATGGGAACACATTTAACGACATCAACCTAACAGCCGACCCATTTGTAGATGCCGCAAACGGAAATTTCCAAATAGATTCCAATGCAGGCGGCGGTGCTACACTTCGTGCAAGCAACTACGCACTAAACACAGACACAAGCATTTATCCGTTCCGGCAGTATGTCAGTGATGATTTCGGAGGCGGCGGCGGTTCCACTTTTCACCCACTAGCTTAATAGGTAAAGAAATTGAGTAGAGAACAAACTGCCTATGTGGGCGATGACATCAAGGTTGTAGTCAACGTAATCGACAGTACCGGCGCACACGCTGCTGCCACTATTGATACGACGACAACAAGACTTAACGGCTACAGTGCAGCACCGACTGTTAATACAATCGCAACGGGTATCTATGAGATTGTTTTTTCAGGCGTAACTCCTGCCCCCGCTGAAGGAGATCGGTTGATTTGCAAAGTCAACGGTGACATCAGTGGTGTAGCTTGGACGACCTATGGTGTGCCGGTTGTCATCGTTGCAGACGAGCGTGGGACTGACAGCGTTACATCGCTAGATGCTGCTGGCGTGCGTACTGCGGTTGGCTTGGCAAGTGCTAACCTTGATACACAGTTAAGCAACATCAATACACAGGTTGGCACGATTGATGGCATTGTTGACGACATCCTCGTTGATACAGGAACCGACATACCTGCATCCATTGCAGCGTTGAATGACTTTGATCCAACTACAGATACGGTTGCTAACGTCACGACTGTTGCATCGGTAACTAATGCCGTCACTACTGACACAGCAAGTCGTGACGCTAGTAAAGCTGATGTCTCGGCACTTGCTACGTCTGCGAGTATTTCAGCACTTAATGACTTCGATCCGACTTCGGACACTGTTGCTAACGTCACGACTGTTGGAAGCGTTACCAATCCAGTCGCTACGGATGCTGCATCGAGAACGGCATCACAAGCTGATGTAAGTCTGCTATCTACTGCTGCGGATCTTGCAGTCGTGGATTCAAATGTCGGTGCAGTTAAGGCTAAGACAGACCAGCTTGCGTTCACTGTTGCTAATCAGGTCGATGCTAACGCACTGACTGGAGGTGGTGGCGATGACGCTGCAACGATCTACAGCTATTTCACCAGCGGATCGAACGAAGATGTGTTCAAGGCAGATGTGTCTGGTTTGTCTACATTCGATCCGACAACTCAGTCTGTCACTGTAGGGACGAACAACGATAAGACTGATTATGCACTATCATCTGCGGCTAATGATGCAATCGGTGCTGCGTTCTTGGCATACACGTTGACCAAGGGATCTCCCGGTACGATTGAGCGTGCCTTCTGGCAATCACTCAAAGCGACACAACTTGCCGATGGTGAAGTCAGTGGTACACCAACTGCATCGGCTTTTGACACTAACCTGAGTGCTGTGACGGGTGCTTACGATCATCTTCTGTTGTTGTTCACATCAGGAAGTCTTGCTGGTGAAGCTCGACCGATTGCAACTTACAATGCGACTAACGGACGGATTACTTTGCAGGAGGCACTGACTGCTGCTCCATCGAGTTCTGACGAGTTCATTGTTGTGCCGGATCATACCGATCCGATCTCTGAGATCTATGCGTACTTCACAGATGGAAGCAACGAGGACGCATTCAAAGCTGATGTCTCAGCCCTCACGGCAAGCGTTGACACTATCGACGGCATCGTTGACGCGATCAAGGTTAAGACAGACGAGCTTACGTTTACTGTACCTGGTTCAGTTGATGCTACGGCTACAGTGGTTGGTGGAGACGCGACCGCTGCTAATCAGACTACGATCATTAGTCATCTAACAGACATCAAAGGCGGGACATTCGACGACACTACAGACAGTCTCGAGGCAATTCGAGACCGTGGAGATATTGCATGGGCGACGGCTGGAACTGGCATTTATAGTCTTACAGTCACGGTAAAAGATGTGTCTGATAACCTGATTAGTGGTGCGAGAGTCAATATTGATGGAACCGCAAGTACGTTGACAAGCAACTCATCGGGGCAGGTTGTGTTCAATTTAGATGCAGGATCGTACACGCTTGTGACAAGTCCTCCATCTGGGTATCAGACTCCAGCAAATGTGAGTGTGACTGTAAGTAGCGATGATTCGTCCGAAATTATTTTGACGGCAACATCGACAACTTCAGATGCTGGCTGGCTAGGATGAGCAAACGATTCTGTCGGTGCGGCGCAGTTGTTAAAGACTTTTGTGAAAGATGCGATGGCAATAGGCACAAAGCATCGGCAAAAGGGTATGACAGCAGATGGACGCGACTTAGTCGTGACATCCGAATGGAGCGGCCATTGTGCGAAGACTGCGAGTCGGAAGGGAGGGTTCGCCCATCCGAAGAAGTACATCATATAAAAGGATCGCAAGTCGCTCCGCATTTAATGTATGAGCGATCGAATTTGGTAGCATTGTGTTTCGAGTGCCACAAACGCCGCCACGGTGGGAAACTTCGTAAATACAGGAACTGATCATGGGAAGAGGAAGAAAACCGCTAGCACCCGAAGTGCATGAGCACAACGGAAGCTATAGAAAGAATCCTAACCGAGAAAACAAAGAGAGACCCGTCATCGATGGGTTGAGCCCAGATCCTCCCGAATGGTTTGGAGACCTAGAGCTAGAGGTTTGGTATGCACTCTGTGCCGATCTTGAGCAGAAAGGAATTCAAGACACTTCAAATCGTGAATTACTAATAGCATACTGCACCGCATATGTCGGTTGGTTTGAGTGCAGGAAAATGGTTATCGAGAACGCATACACAGTGATCGACAATCAGGGCAATGTAAGAAGGCATCCAGTCGCGACCGATATGCATAAGTTTCGGGAGCAGATGAACAAGATAATTCCTGAATTTGGTTTGTCCCCATCGTCGCGAAGTAGGTTGGTAAGCTTAAAGCAGGATGAAGAAAAGAATCCATTCGGTGAGCTTCTTAATAAACTACAAG
>Ga0208898_1002855_pt1 | contig 10350 bp, 8 predicted proteins | sample VirMetDEL_Mar_4_FD_184513 | JGI IMG/M metagenome (GOLD analysis project Ga0208898, IMG submission 184513) | Aqueous microbial communities from the Delaware River and Bay under freshwater to marine salinity gradient to study organic matter... | ecosystem: Environmental > Aquatic > Marine > Coastal...
AAATAGAAAACAATAAATGGATTACCCATTTAGCGACTATGTCTATTCCAAAATTATTTGGTAATAAATTATCTATAGACTTTGAATACCTCCTCTCTCAATTACCAGCTATTACTACAGGATTTGAAGATTTAGTAGGATGGTATTCTTATAATGCTAGTGCTCTAGCAACTTTAATATCCCAAACAATGTTGTATATAGCAGATAATCCTGGATTCGGCACTGGGGATACTATTAGATTAAACACAAATGGTAATTTTAATTTACCTAACCAAAAAGATACTTTGCCTATTGTAGCTGGTGGAGATGGATTCCAACAATCACCTTTAATATCTATAGGACAAATTAAAGGTAATACTACTGCTAATGTTAGTTTTGTTTTAAACAATGCTACCACAGCAAATGGTCAAGAAGCGTTTGAAGCAAACACAACTAGAGCATTTAAACTTCTAAATCAACAAACTAATAAAGATTATTACGATGGTCATTACTATTTAGCTGAACCAGCAGCAGAAGCCCTTTTAGAATTTGGCAAATTCTTAGAAGAAAATTACCCAAACAAAACCTACCTCATTACCTCAGCTTATAGAAGTTATAACCACCAAGAAGGTTTAAAAAGTAATGATTCATCTGCCAAAACAGCTAGCGCAGGTTCAAGTCCACACGGATGGGGAGGAGCAATAGATATTCAAGAGCTAATCTCTAGAGACCAAAATCGTAAACTAACTTCTAATCCTAATGTTAACCAAGCATTTAGAACTACTAATGAAGATTATAAAATTTGGGCTGAACACGCTCCTAAATTTGGATGGTACAACCCCTTAAGATTAAGAGATGGTAAAGGTGTTGATGAATCTTGGCACTGGGAATTCTGGGGAACCCCAGGAGAAAGATTAAATCTTTTTACCCCATATGGTCCAGATAATAATATACAAAATGGTTTTGTTAGAGGAATTAATGAATTTGTTAACGATATTACCGGAGGGAGTGTTTTTGGAGCTACTATTCAAGTTCCTAGTGATAGAAATGCTTTAAATGCCGCGGGTACAGATGGTTCATATGCCAAAAAGAATGTGTACACTGACGAGGAAACTGGAAAAATCCTACAAGAAACTTTTAAGTAATGATTTATTACCCTAAATCACATATAACCCCAAATCTCTACTCTAACGGAGACTTAGCATATAAGGATACTTTACAACCTTATACAGGAAATTACTTTAGCACATTTGATAATAAATTTTATACAGGTAACTATCCTGGAGACGGGAATAATATAGAGTTAATTTCATTACAAACCTTCCCTAACTACCCTACTCCAGAATCCTTTGAAGATAATAATCCTGAGGATTCTAGATTTTATCCTGAAAACTCAGAATATAGTACTTTAAAAAATATAAGATATAATAAGGGTATTTCTCAAACCCCTACTCCATTTTACCCCCAACCAAGTATCGCTGATTATAAAACAGGGGAATTTACAAGATACTTTGCTAAAAAAACAAACGAACAAATTTTTATAGAAACCAGTGATCTTATAAATAATAAGTATTATATTGGCTTCTCTATTCCATGGAAATTAACAGGGGATAAAGAACAAGTTTACAACGTGAATAGAAATATAGTGGAGTTAAAAGAATTTAAACTTAAGTTAAGAGGATTTGGAGATTTCCTAAAACGTGATTATCTTAAGTTTTATAAGTAAAGTTTTAATAAGTGTTTTGGTTAATTGAGAATAAAGAACAATTTGAAAGGTTACAAAATAGTGGTTTTAAAGAAGTGTTTGTAGAGATTATTTCAAATAATCCATACCAACATCCCTCCCAAAACTCAATTATAGCTTTTTATGTAAGACCTATCCAAGGTCACAAGGGCTATATCCTACCTGTCTCTCATCCCGAATGTGAAAATTTATTCGAGGATGAGATTTATTTATGGTTAAAAGGGTTAGATAAGATTTACGTTAGAGACAAGAAAGAATTCCTACACTACACAATTTTAAAACAGCTTGTAGATATAACATTAGGATCTCCTCCGTATATACCTCCCCAAACAACAGCGCACACAACTTTATACCGTCGTTTTCCGGATTTATTAACAGTAAATCAACTCGTGCCTATTACCAAGCACTATGAGGTTTGCGAGCAAGTATATGACGATTTGGAGCACCGCGTTAATACCGTGGTAAACCCGTTTTATAATGACAAAGTTACATTAGTGTTTAACGCCATTGAACGTAATGGTATAAAAATTGATAAAGATGAATTCGAAAAATACTTTAACAGGACTTCGCCAGACGAGTTTGTTTATACTTCTTATAATTTTAAAACCCTTACTACAAGGCCTTCCAACAAGTTTGATGGTATCAACTACGCGGCTCTCCCAAAAGAAAACGGTTGTAGGAAAAGCTTTATTCCTCGTAATGATGTGTTTGTGGAATATGATATTAGCGCCTACCATCCTACTCTTAGTGGGATGCTTATCGACTATAATTTTGGTGACGATGATATACATAAGGCTTTTGCAAGCATGTATGGCGTTGATTACAACAAAGCTAAAGAATTAACGTTTAAACAACTTTACGGGGGCGTATTTGACCAATATAAGGACCTGGAGTTCTTTAGGAAAATCCAAGTATATACGGATCAATTATGGGCCAATTACCAAGAGCACGGTTGGATAGAAGCACCTATCTCCGGTTATCAATTTTGCGAGTGGGAATTAGAAAACATGAACCCACAAAAATTATTTAACTATGTTTTACAAAACATGGAAACAAGCTTGAATGTTGAAATCCTTTATCGTATATTTAAGTTATTGAAAAATAAAAACACAAAACTCGTTCTTTATACGTACGATTCATTTTTGTTTGATGTAGATAAAAACGAATTGCCCGTATTAGAACAAATAAAACAAGTTTTTGCCGAATTAAAGTTACAAATTAAAGAAAAGAATGGAATTAACTACGACTTTGCCTAAGTACGACTATATTTATGGGTCAGATATACACTCATCCCAAAATTATATAGATTTGAATAATAAGTTATTTTGCACGTTTACTAGTCTAGAAGACTTAGACGACTTAGTAAATAGTTTGCAAACTAGATACGATATAATGTATAATAAAATGTTCGTTTTGCACGTAAAGAGCAATAACGAATACGTTGTTACATATAATGTAGAGCAAGGCAATGTTTCTTCAATCCCAGAAAATACAATCTTAGTACACCGTAAAAAGGATACAAATACTCTTTATACTATTAATGCTCTTAATGAATTGATTAAGCGTTTAAATGGTGGTGTAGTAGACCCTCGTTTTAGAGTAGATTGGCAGCATTATCGTAATACAATTTTACTTACACAACAAAACGAATTAAAAGAGTTAAAGACAAAAATTCATACAATTATTGAACTTTAACTTGGATTCCCACAATTAGTTTCGTATATTTAGTTTCAATCAAAAATTAGTTATATTATGGATTTAGACGTAATCAAGCAGCGTTTGGAAGCCCTGCAAAAACCAGCTTCCACAGGTAATAACAATGGTAAATCATTGTTTTGGAAACCATCAATTGGTAAACAAACAATTCGTGTTGTACCATCTAAGTTTAACAAGTCAACTCCTTTTAGTGAATTGTATTTCCACTATGGTATTGGGAAACCAGTAATGATTTCTCCAATTAACTTTGGTGAAAAAGATCCACTAGTAGAGTTTGCTAAAAAACTTCGTCAAACTGACAACCCCGAAAACTGGAAATTGGCTAAGAAACTCGAACCAAAAGTTCGTTATTTCGCTCCTGTTATCGTTCGTGGTATGGAAGACGAAGGTGTTAAAATTTGGCAGTTCGGTAAAGAATTGTATTCTTCATTCTTACAAATGGCTATGGATGAGGAAGTAGGTGATTTTACTGATGTAATGTCTGGACGTGATATTAAGTTGAATACAGAGGGCCCTGAAATGACAGGTACTAAGTACAATCGTACTACAGCTTCTCCTTCAATGAAAGTTTCCCCACTTTCTGAGAATGGTGGTGAAGTAGAGTCTTGGATGGATAATCAAGTTGATCCTACAAGTGTATTTAAGCAGATTCCTTATGATGAGATGAAAGCAGCTCTTGAATCTTGGTTAGCACCTGAGGATGATCCTCAAGAAGGAGACATCATTGATGATGAAAACGAAACTCCTCAAACTAATTATTCACTTAATACATCAACTTCAAACGTAAAACAAACTAAGCTAGATAAATTCGATAGCTTGTTTGATGAAGAAGATGACGATCTACCATTCTAATTATGGCTAGAAAAGCAAGTAAATCTTTAACCGCAGCTGTATCAGCTGAGATTAAAAATAATTTTGATCTAGGGAGTTTTAAAAATAAAAAGGGTCTAACTGGCTCTGTTAAATTTAAACCTCAACAATGGATCCCACTCTCACCTGCTTTCCAATCAGTAACATCTGTGCCTGGTATTCCAGCCGGTCACATTTGTTTGCTGAGAGGTCACTCGGATACAGGTAAAACAACAGCACTTATTGAAGCAGCTGTTGCCTGTCAAAAAGCAGGTGTTTTACCAGTATTCATCGTTACTGAGATGAAATGGAACTGGGAGCACGCTACTCAAATGGGTCTTGAAATTGAAGAAGTCTGGGACGAAGAAACTGGTGAATTAATTGACTACAAAGGTTTCTTTATTTACGCTGATCGTGAAACCATTCATACAATTGAAGACGTAGCAGCATTTATTCTTGATTTGCTCGATGAACAGAAAAAAGGTAATTTACCTTATGACTTGTGCTTTTTCTGGGACTCAATCGGTTCAGTACCTTGTGAAATGTCTGTTAAATCTAACAAGAACAATAACGAGTGGAATGCTGGAGCAATGTCAACCCAATTTGGTAATAGTGTAAATCAGTTGATTACATTGTCTCGTAAAGAATCTTCTAAATACACCAATACATTGGTTTGTGTTAATAAGGTTTGGACTGCTAAGCCAGATAACCCAATGGGTCAACCCAAGTTGATGAACAAAGGTGGTTTTGCTATGTGGTTTGATGCTACATTTGTAATTACATTTGGTAATATTGCTAATGCCGGAACCTCTAAGATCAAAGCGATTAAAGATGGTAAACAAGTAGAATTTGCTAAACGCACTAACCTTCAAATTGATAAAAATCACATCAACGGTATTACTACCAGAGGAAAAATTATTATGACTCCTCACGGTTTTATCGAAGATACTGATAAAGATTTGAAGAAGTATAAAGATGATCATGCTAAGGAATGGAGTGCTATTTTAGGTGGAGGTAATTTTGATATTATCGAAGAAACCGATATAGTAGATACTACTTCTACTTACGAGCAAGAACCAGAATAACATTATGGCACATAAAGATTTATTAGAGCTCCTTAATAGTATGGATAAGGAGCCGGAGATTCCCTCCTCACCACATGAAAGAGTTTTATTTATTGACGGTCTAAATCTATTTTTTAGAAACTTTGCGATGCTCAATATTGTTAATGAGCATGGTGTTCATGTTGGTGGTTTAGGTGGATTTATCCGTTCATTAGGGACTCTAATAAATGCCATACAACCTACATCTATGTATGTTATTTTTGATGGAGAAAATTCATCAATGAATCGTAAAAATATCCTTTCAGAATACAAATCAGGCCGTCACCAGTCTCGTATTACTAACTGGGAAATTTTTGATGATGTAGGAGATGAGCACGATGCTAAAGTAGATCAAATTGTAAGGTTAATCGATTATCTTAAGTGTCTCCCTGTAAAAACCATAGCGCTCGATAAGGTAGAGGCTGATGATATTATCGCGCATTTAGCACAAACTATCACCAATACCCACCCTAACTCACGTGCGTTTATTGTATCAAGCGATAAAGATTTTATTCAATTAGTAAGTAATAAAATTTGTGTTTATCGTCCTATCGAAAAGGATTATTATACACCAGATAATGTAAGAGAAAAGTTTGGTGTATTACCCGAAAACTTTTTGTTATACAAAGTACTAATGGGTGATGCTTCAGATAAAGTTCCAGGAATTAAAGGTTTAGGTATTAAAAAATTACATAAACTATTTCCTGAATTAAATGAACGAATTCTTACCTTAGATGAAATTCTAGAGATTAGTGCTGGGAAATATAAGGAAAATGTTATATATTCAAGAGTAGTATTTGAAGAAAGTAACCTAAGAAAAAATTATCAAATTATGAACTTACATAATCCAATGGTTGACCAACTAGAAAAGGATTATCTAAATAGTTTGATAGAAGAAAACCCACCCGTGCTTAACGCAGAGGTATTTCTTAAATTCTACCAAGAAGATGGGTTACGTCATTTGATTAAAAACCCTGAATTTTGGCTCAATAACCAGTTTCGAACATTAAATAGTTTTGTAAATGACCCTAAGTGATTTAAATAAATACGGACCAGCATTTCAAATTAAGGTTATCCACTCCTTACTTGAACGTAAAGAGTTTTTAACCAATATCCATGATGTGTTGGATTCAAGTTATTTTGATAATCAAGCACATAAATGGATTATAGATGAAATCCTAAAATATTATTCTCAGTACCATACAACTCCTACTCCAGAAGTATTAAAATCAGAGTATGAGAAAGTCTCTAATGATGTTTTAAAAGTATCTATTAGAGAACAACTTCGTGAAGCATACAAAATTGTAGCTACAGACTCAGAATACATCGAAAGTGAATTTTCAGCATTTTGTAAGAACCAACAGCTTAAAAAAGCACTACTTAATAGTGTAGATTTGCTTAAAGCCGAGGACTATGATTCGATTAGAGGGTTAATTGATAACGCTCTAAAAGCAGGAATGGATAAAAACATAGGACATGAATATAACAAAGACATTGAATCGCGTTATCGCGAAGAACAACGCATTACTATTCCAACACCCTGGAGTGAGTTTAATGACCTATTACAGGGTGGACTTGGAAATGGCGATTTTGGCCTTATATTTGGGGGGCCTGGAGCTGGTAAATCTTGGTCGCTCGTTGCTTTAGCAGGACATGCTGTTAGAATGGGGTATAATGTAATTTACTATACATTAGAATTAGGTGAAGATTATGTAGGTCGTCGTTTTGATGCTTACTTTACCCAAATCCCAGCTAACGAGATTGCTATACACAAAGATAAGGTTGAAGCAGTTATGACTAAGTTACCTGGAAATCTTATTATTAAAGGATTTCCTCCTGGTAAAGCATCTATGTCAACCCTCGAATCTCATATCCAAAAATGTGGGGATTTAGGTACTAAAGTAGATTTAGTAGTTATCGATTATGTTGACCTTCTTAAATCAAAAAAGTCGGCTCGTGAGCGTAAGGAAGAAATTGATGATATTTATACAAGCACGAAAGGATTAGCCCGCGAGCTTGATATCCCAATTTGGTCAGCCTCACAAGTCAACAGACAAGGAGCTACAGACGAAATTATTGAAGGACACAAAGCAGCGGGCTCTTATGACAAAATGATGATTACAGATTTTGCCGCATCCATTAGTCGCAGAGCAAAAGATAAACAAACTGGAGTTGGTAAACTCCACATTATGAAAAATCGATACGGAATGGACGGACTTACTTACAATGCTGCTATTAACATCGCGATTGGTGAGTACAAAATTGTAAGTGACGAAGAATATGAATCTTTAGCAGGTACATCCGAATCTACTACAAATGAAGGTTTCACAATTAATGATAATTTTTCATTATCAGAAAAAAATCAGTTGCGTGACCTTTTAATGAATCAATAATTTTTAACTAATTAAACTAATGGCAAAGAAGAAATCTCTATTGCAGGAACGTATTGTCTATAAACCCTTTGAATATCAAGAAGCAGCTGATTACTGGCTAAAACAACAACAAGCACATTGGTTACATACAGAAATCCCAATGATGAGTGATTTAAATGATTGGAAACAAAATTTAAATGAAACTGAAAGAAATATTATTGGTTCTATTTTAAAGGGGTTTGCTCAAACTGAAACTGTAGTAAATGATTATTGGTCGGGGTTGGTAACAAAATGGTTTCGTAAACCAGAAGTTATTATGATGGCTACAACTTTCGGTGCATTTGAAACAATCCACGCCGAAGCATATTCTTTATTAAATGAAACACTTGGACTTGAAAACTTCGCCGAATTTATGGAAGATGAGGCTACGATGGCTAAAATTGAAAATCTTACTGCTGTTAGGGATAGTTTTAATGGTGAAAAAAATCTCCACGAGATTGCTAAGTCACTCGCTATTTTCTCCGCATTTACCGAAGGAGTTAACCTATTCAGTTCCTTTGCCGTACTCTTATCTTTTAAGATGCGAAACAAGCTTAAGGGTGTGGGTCAAATTGTTGAATGGAGTATTAGAGACGAATCCCTCCACTCTGAAGCCGGTTGCTGGCTATTCAGAACTCTTATCGAAGAAAACCCTGAACTTAAAACACCTGAATTAGAGGCAGCAATTAACGAAGCAGCTTTACTTTCTTTACAACTTGAACTTGATTTTATCAATAAGGTTTACGAGCTTGGTGACTTAGAAGGTTGTAGTAAATACGATCTTGAACATTTTATTAAAAACCGAGTTAATACAAAATTAGGTGATTTAGGTTATAAACCAATTGTAGGGGATGTTGATATGACAGCTGTAAATAGAATGAAATGGTTTGATCACCTTTCAGCAGGTAAACAACATACAGACTTTTTTGCCAATAGAGTAACTAATTACTCTAAAGGCCATATGGAATGGGATGCAGCATCAATCTTTTAATTAAAAAGTTATGGACAACAATTTAGTAGCAGATTACACACAATGGGAAAGGGGTAAAGATTATCCTGAGTACATGGATGAAGTAGCACTTAGTACTATTTCAAAAGGATATTTACTCCCAGGGGAAACACCCCGAAAGGCCTATAGACGAGTTGCTCATGCTGTAGCAATGCGTTTAAATAGACCTGATTTAGAAAACAAATTCTTTAAATATATTTGGAATGGCTGGATTGGTTTGGCTAGCCCTGTTCTTAGTAATACTGGTACTGACAGGGGTTTACCTATTTCTTGCTTTGGCATCGATACACCTGACTCAATTAGAGGTATCGGACTTACTAATGCCGAGCTCATGCGACTCACATCTTACGGAGGTGGAGTTGGAATCTCACTTAGCAGAATTAGACCTCGAGGAACAGAAATCCGTGGAAACGGAAAAAGTGAAGGTGTAGTACCTTGGGCTAAAATTTATGACTCAACTATTATCGCAACTAACCAAGGTTCAGTTCGTAGAGGGGCATCATCAGTTAACTTAGATATCAACCACGGCGATATTAAAGAATTTTTACAAATTCGTCGTCCCAAAGGTGATCCTAACCGTCAATGTCTTAACTTACATCAATGTGCTGTAATTGACGACGCGTTTATGAAGCGTCTAAACGACCGCGATCCTGAAGCAATGGAATTGTGGTTAGAGATTCTTAAATCACGTGTTGAAACAGGCGAACCTTACATCATGTTTAAGGATAACGTCAATAAAGCTAACCCAATGGCTTACATGATGAATAACCTTGATGTAAGTATGACTAATATTTGTACTGAGATTACACTTCATACAGATGAAGAACACAGCTTTATTTGTTGTTTATCTTCACTTAACTTAGCTAAGTATGATGAATGGAAAAATACAGATGTAGTCGAAACTGCTATTTACTTCCTTGATGGTGTAATGGAAGAATTTATTGAAAAAACCAATGGTAAAGAATCAATGATTCGTTCACACCGTCATGCTAAAAAAGGACGTGCTTTAGGTTTAGGTGTAATGGGTTGGCATACTTTATTACAACAGAAGGATTTACCCTTTAACTCTATTGCTTCTACAGCTTGGACACATACTATCTTTAGTCAAATTAAACTTGAAGCTGAAGCAGCATCACGTAAGTTAGCTCAAGAATATGGTGAACCGCTTTGGTGTAAAGGAACTGGTATGCGTAACACACACTTGTTAGCTATTGCCCCTACAGTATCTAACTCACGTATTAATTCATGTTCAGCAGGTATTGAACCCCACCCAGCAAACATTTATACATTTAATGGTGCTAAAGGAACATTTATCGTTAAAAACCCTGAACTAGAAAAAATCCTAGAAGCTAAAGGATACAATACAGATAAAGTATGGGATCAAATCTTAGTTGATAATGGTTCAGTTCAAAACTTACCCCATACAGTATTAGATGAAGATGAAAAAGAGGTATTCTTAACATTCCCTGAGATTAACCAACTAGCACTTGTTCAACAAGCAGCTATTCGTCAAAAATATATTGACCAAACTCAATCTCT
>Ga0208898_1002856_pt1 | contig 10343 bp, 5 predicted proteins | sample VirMetDEL_Mar_4_FD_184513 | JGI IMG/M metagenome (GOLD analysis project Ga0208898, IMG submission 184513) | Aqueous microbial communities from the Delaware River and Bay under freshwater to marine salinity gradient to study organic matter... | ecosystem: Environmental > Aquatic > Marine > Coastal...
CTATAACATTTTTATCTTCTTGAGATAAGTTATCATATGCTGCAGATTTTTCTGCATCTACTTTGTTAGGGTCATACACCATCTTGTCCGGCACTGGTATAGGCTTAGGCTCCATAAAATTAAACTCAAAGTTCTCATCAGGAACTCTTTCTTCAGGAGCGCTATTAGTAACTGGTGCAGACTCAGACTCAGGTTCTTTGCTTGGTTTTGTATATGTACCAGTTAGCGTATTAAATACAAACCCTTTATTTATCATATTTTCATGATTTATCTCTTCTCTAGTAGGCCCTGCCTGGGGAACTATATCGTTCATGCTAAGAGTTGGATTATATGGTGCTGTTATGAAAGGAGATTGAGTCACAATACCACCTCCATCTAGGTACATCTTATATCCACCAGCGCCTAACTTAACATCGTCAGGATTTCTACCAGCTTTTTCTTCTTGTAGCTTAGCTAAGTAATCAATCTCACCTTGCGTTCCACCATTCTTTAATAAGTCTTTATGTCTTTGTGCAAATGACTTACCTCCTAGCTTTAAATGCTGAGAGAAGAAGTAATCGTTTTTACCACCATTTTTCATAGTTACTTTATCCATTGTTTCATCACCCTCAACTTCAGTGTTAGGGTCTATCATAATACCACCTTGCTCATGACTCCTACCTTTGAACTCTATGGCATCAGATCCTGGTATAGGTTTAGCCATACCGCCAGGTAGTTTTACACCGCCATCTCTATTTTTAACAACTGGTTTACGCATTGGAACTCCATAAGGATCTCTTACAGTAGACGCACTTGCCTCCATAGGAGATAACATTAAACCTGGCAGTCCTGCAAATCTACCTAAACCATGAAATGCTTTATCTAACAAAGCTTCTTTAGCTACAAACTTACCAGTCTTAGCTAAAGCACTTGTTTCTTCAGGTCCTTTAAACCCAGCCATTGTCCCTTCTTTAGCTAAATAATCAGATGCATCTCTTTGCATTTGTAAAGAACCGTATCTTATTCTATCTTCCTCACTCATTGGTGTATTCATACGTTTTTTAATACCAGGTAGTAAGTCTGCTGGCATTTGCACGTTTTGATTACCCTGATTACTAGCCTGTTGATTAGCTAAAAATTGTTGAGCTTGTGTTCCTCCCATTTGATAGTATCCGCCATATCTAGCTATATCAGCACCCATGTCATACCCTGAATACATTCTTGATTTAAGAGTTTCTAGCTTTTGAGCGCTAGCTATATTTTGCTCATCTTTTTCTTTTTTCTTTTCTGCTTTTTTCATTTCTCTTCTTGCTTTACCTCTTGATATAAGACCTTTACCTAGTCCATACACTGCTCCACCTATTGCACCAGCAGCTGTTCCTAGTGGTCCTAGAGATGTTCCCATCAGTGCAGCAGTAGTCATAGCCGCACCAATACCTGTACCAATACCTGATAACCCAGATCCAATACTTTCACCTGCATTCATTGTAGTAGCATCTTGATCATCTGATGCCATCTTAATACCTTCACCTGCAAGTGACGCAATAGCTCCAACTCCTCCAGGCCCTACACTTCCTATTAATCCTTTACTTGCGCTTGTACCTACATTTGCTCCAGTATTTAATAGGTTTGCACCTTGAGTTCCCATAGAACTAGGAACTAGACTAGTAGCGCTCGACTGTCCGAATTGTAAGGAAGCCGGAGTAAAGTTTGCTAAGTTAGATGGTAAACTACTAGTTGCAGATTGTATTCCCGGAGTTATACTTTTTTCAAATAGTTTTGGAGCAAGAGCTTGCAAAGCATCATCAGATACCCCACCAGCTAAAGTTGTTCCTTTTGCTAGTGCTTCTCGTCCTAGTTTATCTGATACCTTTTGAGCTCCCCTTGCTTTTAACTTATCAAACACTCCAAGCTCCTCTGCCTTTTCTACGCCTTGACCTAACGATTGCTCTATACTATCTATAGTAGCTTGCTGTTTAGCTATGTTAGCTTCGGCCTCATCCATATATTTAGTAGATGTTCTAGTCTCTTCTAACTCTTCTTCTAAAGCTTTTACTTTAGCCTTGTCGGCTTCTTGGTATGTAATAGCAGCTGTCTCTTGTGATCCTGGCATAGTATTAGCACCATACATTGGAGGTGTAGCTAATCCACCAGCCTGCTTTAGATTAATGTTTATATCCATACCCTCACCTGGAGCAGACCCAAAGTTTCTTGCAGCTGATCTTAATACTCTATATGGATTAAATTTTTCAATTCCTTCTGCTTTACTAGCATCTGCGATAAATCCTTTAAACCCAGCACCCCTTGCATCATTAAAATCATACTGATCATTTACTGTGTAACTGCCATCTTTATTCTTTTTAAAACCAGTCTGTCCTAACATAGTTTTCATAGAATAGCTAGGATCAAAATATTTTGTTATAGGAGCAAGCCCTGCTTTGAAAGATCCTCCACCTATATCTTCATTCTTAGTTTTAGGAGTTCCAGTTGTATTATAATCGAAGTATTCAATATAATTCTTTCCGGCCTTTTCAGCTTTTGCTATAGCTTCTTTTAAAGCTTTCTTTTCTTTTTTATTAAGATCTTTTTCAGTAATACCTTCTGATTTACCTATACCTGTAAGATCAGCAGCAAAAGCTTTAAGATTTGCAGGTAAAAGTCCTGCTATATCAAGTATATTTATAGGTGTAGCAGTTTGTAAAAGCTCTTTGCCTATTTTTTTAACAGTATTACCAGGCCCACCCTTTTGTTTCTTTCTTAATTTAGCCATAATTATCTATAGAATTTTTTTGCAGCCACGTCGGTGGAATACAAATTTATTAATTTTTTGTTAGAATTACTATATTTTAATCGTATTCCTAACCACTTGTCGGAGAACTTACGCTGCTTGTCCCAGCTTTTCGCAAGGTTTATAAACAAAGGATTTATAGTTTCGTTCATACCTGTAACAGAAAACATCGTATTTGGAGTCGTAGTCTCTACACTTGTAAGGTTAGTTCCTGCAACACTTGCTCCAGGCACACCAAAGTTAGATCCTGCAAATGGACCTACTGCAGTTTGTTGTAAAAGCGCTAAGTCTCTAAACTTGTTTATCTTCCATTCGTTACCAACACGTCTTGTGTTTATCATATACTCTATCTCTCGTTCTCCTGATATTTGGTGAGTATTGTATACATAGAAGCTATCAAAGCCGTGGTCATGTATTAGAGCTCCTGTCTCATTGAATACATCTACCATATAGTTAAAGCTGTAAAATACCTTATCTAAGTCTTTACCTGCATTGTATATAAACTCAAACTCCGTTGGATAAATTTCATCATAAAAGTTTCCTCTATTAGTCTCATCATTGTGAAACCATAATAGCGGACTATACGTATTTAGATTAATTAGTGGATCATATATATCTGTAAGTGATACCACAGTGTCTTTAGATCTAGAGTACTTATATGGTACATAATCATGAAAAGAAACCCACACATTCATCTCTACGTCGTATGACACTGTCCATCCTGTGGTAGTAAAGTAGGAGTCAGCTGCCCAATCTATAACTTCAATTTCTGTTACAAGTTGAAATATAGTCTCACTTCCGTGCTCTCCACTAGATACATCTACACTAACTTGTCTAGTTTTTACAAATGAGTTATACTCATCACTCCAAACTATCTTCCAGCTTTCTAAATTATCAGTTACATCTACAGTCCAAAGATCTATAAATGCTTGTGTAGGAATTAAGTCTCTTTTAGTTAGTAACAGTCTATCATACTTCTCATCGTATGTAGCGTGGAAACCTACGCCTATTATAGGATTATCTACAGAGCCTGGCATTCCGTACTGCTCTAGTGTAAACGGAATATTATCTTGGAACCAACTCTCCATTCCTTGCTTACCTATGTCATACAGCTGATCTTTCATTAAGAAGACCTTTCTGTTTCTATAATCCATGCAGAAGTATCCGTGCTTAGTTACAATAGATACCCACTGTGATTGTGTGCCTCCATACCCAAACTTAGTTTGTATAATCTCGTCTGGGTCTTGCGTAAATATATCACCACTACCTACAAAAGACTCTGTGCCATCACTTAACTGGATAGTCTCTTTACCTTTAGTTCTAAACAAACTATCTTCTGTGTGTAAGTGTAGTAAGTTGTTTAGTGATACTAACTTCCATATACTTCCTCTATCTCTAGGTAAGTCTTTAAATTGCAAAGCTAAGTGTACACGATAGTTATCTATAAGACTTGTATTGTCAGCTTTAGCAGACCTTTGCACTCTTGTCTCAAACACTGTAGGATCAGACTCTCGTAGAGGATATGGTACTGGTGGTTTAACATCAGCTACACCTAAAGAGTAATCCTTATTGTACTTCATGTTATCTACGTCTGTCAAGTCGATATTAGCTTTTAAGTCTAATAACTTCTTTGCAGGACTACCTGGGAAGTATGTAGAATCTATAGTCTCTTCGTGTCTAAAGTTTATATTATCTGTAGACTCGCAGATAACAGATATTAAATTTTTACGATCATTAGGTTCCTCAGCTGTGTACTCAGGTCTATGTGTTATACGATAACCGTGTCTACATATAAATGTATCTCCTCCATAAATATCAGTAGTTGTATGTGTAGCTCCTATTGTAGATGTTCCGTCTTCTTGTAGTGTATAGTTTGTTAGGTCATCTCCTACAACCTCAAAACCTGTCCATATAAGTTCTTGCGTATCGTAAGATAAATACATATCTGTTTTAAATGCTTGTAAGTTATGTAGTTGTAACTTTACAGGCTCAGCAGCTTGATACCCAAACGGTAAACCTGCTCCTACAGTAGTATGCCAAAATGCTCCACCATTAACACCTTGAGGCCATCCTCCTAAACTAGGAAGTCTATTTTGTTTATACCCCAATAGTATAGAAGACTCTCCTCCTAAATTGTAAACTCTTTTACCAAATCCAATACCTCTTCCATCATATATAGAGTCTCCGTTTAGATATGTTTTACATTTTTCTCGTAAAGGATAGTGGTAATATGCAAGTCCTGCAGGATTATTTGCAAAACTTCTACTAACATGAAATGCGCTATAACTGTCAGGAAGCTGACAATCTTCTTCTGCAACATCTTCATAGTCATGTCCAGGACCTGTAAACGAATAAAAGTTTGTTTCGTATTCAAATGTAGTATGAGTAGCAGGAACTAAACTCTTTCTCTGCCCACTATCTGCATTTAGTAAATAAAAATCATGAAAAGTAGCTTCTCTGACCTCTCCATTAAATAATGTACCTGGCGCAAGTATAAAATCTTCACTAGCACTAGATCCGTCATCTCCACCGCATGATGCTAAATCAATATCGTTTAAGTCAGCTGTATTTTTAATAACATCTTGCCCAAGTATTCTTCTGTTATTATGATTTCTTTCTGCGTAGTATATTCTAAAACCTTGTACTTTATCTGCAATAGACTTAGGAATTTTTATATCACTAAGCTTAACTCCTAGAGCTTCTACTGTTTGAGATACCTGCCCACTTTGACTTACTGCATTAACAGTCTCTTGCCATATAACAATTCCATAACGAACCTGACCAATATTACTATTTATAGGACCTTGTCCTGGAGGGTCTCCACCTCCAAGGAATAAGTTTGGACTATTTTGTTGATTTATCTCTACTTCTGCATCTCCTATATCAGTTACAGCTGTTATAACAGCATCAGTAGCTCCAGAAGAAGTTCCTCTTGCCCAAAGAAATTGTACATCTTGATCTATTAAAGATGCATTAGGAGATTGATATTGCCAAGTTTCAGTATTTCCATAAGCAGCTACTATATCTTCACATGCATTATCAAAGCCGGCAGGAAAACTAGTGTCTCCATTATTTATACCACCTGTTAACTCCGAAGTTACTCCTGATATTCCTAGATTATCTAGCGTATCTCCAGCGCCAGCAGTATTAGAAAGCCAATCATTATCATTATCGTCTGGGTCTCCAAACGCAAAATAATAAGTAATAGTCTCAGGGTCTGTAGCTGGACTAAACTCCTCATTGTTACCTGTAATACTAGGAACTGTAGCGTTAGTAGGCATTCTGTGATGTCTTACATTTTTAGCCTGAAGATTATCTGCTGCAACTTCTGTTATACCATCAAATACTTTATAGTCATCTGTGTTAGGGTATAACTCATTTTCGTTTTGCCAAAAATTTGTTTGATATTGTGATGCTATTGCAAAATCATAAAAGTGAAATGCTTTAGCAGCTCCACCAGTGAGTTCATTTATGTCTGAATCTATTCCTAAATCAATAGAATCTTCTTCATCTAAGTTCTCAGGTAACACCGCAGTAGGTCCTACTTTTCTAATATCTAGTTTTGAAGCTGATATACTTTCTCTACCTGGTATGTGATATGCATATGACATACTGCCATCGTTAAGTATAAAGGCTATATAAAATGCGTACACTTCATCACGCATGTATCCTTTTTTATTCAGAGCAGAACTTGCTAAGTTATTAATGCCTCTATAGCCGTTCTCTTTATCAAAGTATGGGGCCTGTGTATCTAAGAACCCATACATAAGATTGTCCGAAGAAATGTCATACGGATCAAAGGGCTCAAGTTCACTTGTTACAGTCTCTAACTTAATAAAGTTTGCATGCTTTTGGTATCCTATATCCTTACTTCCTGATAAGTTACCTAGGTATAATATACTATCCAGTTGTGTAATAGTCTTTGCAGTGTCGTATGCTACAGTATCTACAATTGCTTCTTCTACTGAAGACTCTTCATAGCCCTCTAGTAATGAGAATACTATAGTTCTAGATGGACCTGCTATATCTAAATCATTTAACTTATATGCTCTTTCTACTCCTCCTACTCTAGCTACTACTATAGGTCGTAGGTATTCATAGTCTGTGTTAAGATTACTAGCTTCCCATACAATAGACTTACCTGTCTGTGTATCAGCTGGAGCTCCGTCGTATCTTTCTATAGGTAATACAGACTCTGTGTCTTCTACAATAGGAACACCTAAAGAATAAGATACATAGTTAGTCTGTGTAAAGTTTTCATCTACGTATGCTAAGAACAAGTAATACACACCTGACTTCAGTGCCCCACCCTCAGCAATCTCGCTAAAAGTAATGCTAGGCACTGGGCCGGCATGTGGAAATAAGTTAAGTCTGTCTATGTAATTCTTGTTAGGAGATGCTGCTGGATTAACTCCGTATATCTGATTACTAGGACTTGCTTGTTGCCTAGTAACATTTAAACTTCTAGGAGGATTAAGATTATCTGTCCAGTATACAATTAAGTTACCATCCGGATCAATCTTATATGTGCCTTCTATAGGATAAGATAGATTAAACTTTAAGTCAAAGTCATTCCCATTAAAAACGGCGCCAGGCGCTGTATTTAGTAAAGTAGCAATAGTATCACTATTACTATTGTATAAATATATTGAAGAGTTACCATTTGTATCTACAGCAAAAATTACTATAAGATCTGTAGTAGTTTCTATAGTACCAATAGCTCTTTCTCCTGCCGCTAGTCTTCTAGTATTTACTTTAGATGTACCTGGTTCATTAGATATTGCCCCTGCAGTCTCATTAGATAGAATGTTCTTAGCGTATCTATATGATCCTTCTGGTTGATCTACTTGACCTGAGTCTTTATTTAATCCTTTTACAAATTTAGCCATTAGCTTCTATACAGTGTTTCTCTATCGTTAAGTGTTTCAAAGAATGCAGCGTGACGATTAATATCTGGTACAAGGCGTACCCACTGATTCATGTAAGATTCATATCTATCTATGTCTGGATAGTTTGCAGCGTTCCTAGCTTGAGTACAGTAGTATCTCCACTTTTGATCTGCAAAGTTATAGTCAATCTTGTTGTTAGGCTTATCATACCCGCCTAATAACATTTGCTTGTATATGTACCAGAACATAGCTTCTTTGTAACTTATATCGTCTGGAACCATAGGATAGCAATCCTCATCTATTGGAAATGCTGTGTAACTTAAGCATATCTTTCCTGTTGGGAATGATGTCTTTATGTAATCACAGTTTACAATATAACTCTCCTTGTGGTTTGAAAACTCATTTACGCAATTGTCGCAATGCATAGACTTATGGAAAGTGCTGGCACTATAACTCAAAGGCTCTAGGCCTGCACCTCCATTACTAGTATTGAAATAGATTCCCTCTAAAACCGTTATCCTACTAATTAGTTCTCTAAGCTCTGCTACGTTTGCTTTATATTGTGTGTCGTATCTATCTACAACAGTCTCTGTTATTGTAGAACTGTTAGCTACTTCTTCTTCTAACGTTCTATTATATTCTGCTATGTCTGCTCTCAAGTCTCTTACTTGTGCGGTAAGAGTATCTAGCTCATCTCTAGTAGATGGTGTTACACTAGAGCTGACAGCTACTTGATTAATAAAGTATAGATCTCCAGGTAAACATCCTTTATGATCTTTTATATCAATAACGCATTGCTTCTGGCATAGCTGTGATGCAGCTCCTATATGTTCTAGAGCTTCACCTATCCATTCAATACTGTCATCAATCCATTCTGCATTATTAGGTTTAAGGTCACGCATAACCTTTCTAATAATCATTTTACTTGATATGTTTTTATATACTGCCATATTTATCTCCAGTTACTACAACTACCGCAATTCCATGCGCGTAGTGATTTGTTAATTCTTGATTGTGGGTCTCTTTGACCCTTAGCTCCTGTACGCTTAGCTTTCATGCCGCACATTCTACTACAGAAACTAGAACGTCTTTTATTACCTTTCTTTTTACTAGGAGCTTTTATGTCTTGTCCTTGAGCTCTTAAAGATGCTCTACCTTTAGCGTTAAGTCCTCCACTAGGATTCTTACCTTCTTTTCTTGTCCAGGCTCCCCCTGACTTATACTTACTAACTCTTCCTTTAGTATTCTTTTCATTCTTAGCTTTTGCTTTATCAGAAGCGCTTAACTGACTCCAGGTCTTAGGAGTCTTTTTACTTATTTTTTTAGTAGGTCTAAAAGTATTTTCTCCTTTAGAGTAATCTGTATTACCTGAAGGAGTAGTCCATTTTTCTTTGAACCATCTTTTAAGAGCTAGTCCTTTAGCAGTTTTTCTTACAGCCATTACTTTTTCTTTTTAAGTCCGCCCATACTATATCTATCTGACATAATACTACGAGCTAGTCCGCCGTTTTGCTTTTTACTTTTATTACCCCAATTAGCTGCTCCTACTTTACGACACTTAGCTAACGCCCCGCTAGCATAAGCTGAAGGCCATACTGAGTATCGTGCTTTTACTTTACTATAACATGCATCTTTTGCCATTCTAATTCTTTTTAAACTTTAAATAATCAAGCTCGTCTATTAACTTGAGTTTACCTTTGTTTCCTTTTATACCTCTTGTGGCATCAAACCTATAGACAGATTTGTTTTTAACCTTGCACTTACCTTTTCTCCAGTAGTACTTTAGATACTCTTTATCAGTATAGTAAAGTTGCCACTTGATACCTTGGTCAGTTTCTTTATTATAAAGCTCTTCTCCTTTTTCAATAAGCTCAGCTTTATATTTATTAGATTCTCCCCAGTCTATTGCAGGAGATCTAGGATCACGCTCCATTCTTACGATGGAAAGAGTTGATAGGTTACTCCCCATATTAAACTCTTTACCATCTAGAATGTAATCAATAATCATAATGTTAAACTCACTGCATATATCAACAAAAGTTTGCTTTGACACACTATCATCTCTAGTAGCGTAGTCATTATATATGTGTGAGATTGTATGTTGCATTTAGTCTCTATCTAAATCAAATACAGGCATTTCTAAAAAGCCGCCCATACGCTTCATGTTTAGAGCAGTTTTAGCCGAGTCTAGTTTTTTACTAACTTTTCTAGTTTTTCTAGCAGCCTTCTTTAATTTACCTTGAGCTAAAGCTTGTTGTCCAGCTAAAAGTTTTCTGCTGCCTGCTTTAACTTTTCTAGCTGCTTTATTGCTAGCTCTTTTTCTTTGTCTATCGTCCTTAGCCATACCTCTTTCACCAGCACGTCTAACTTTATTCTCAGCACGAAGTTCTTTTCTTTCTTCCTTATCTTGACCTCTCTGCTCTTTTCTAGCCGTTCTCATGCCTTTACGCATTTCTTTCTGTGAAGCTTTAAGGTCTTTCATTTCTTTAGTACCCCCTAGTCTCATCTTCTTTTTAGATTTAGCTGCAGACTTCATAGATTCAGTTTTGTTACCATCTCCATCTATATCTATATAGTCAGGCTTAGCTCCACCGGCTTTCATATACTTCATGCCGCCGCTACCTTTTTTTACTTTCTTTTTTGTACCACCGTACATCATTTTCTTTTTCATAATTATGATTATTGTT
>Ga0208898_1002857_pt1 | contig 10341 bp, 13 predicted proteins | sample VirMetDEL_Mar_4_FD_184513 | JGI IMG/M metagenome (GOLD analysis project Ga0208898, IMG submission 184513) | Aqueous microbial communities from the Delaware River and Bay under freshwater to marine salinity gradient to study organic matter... | ecosystem: Environmental > Aquatic > Marine >...
AAACATTCAAGCGCACGGCGCCCGTCACGCCTTGACGCTTGCACGTCTTGGCAAAATTCGCAAGCTCCCGGCGCAGTTGGGCCAGGAATCCGGCGCGGTCGGCGTGCCAGTAGTCCGTCTTGCGCTGCCGTCCGTCCTTCACGTTTGACATAGCGCCCCGTCCTGCCGACTCAAGGCAAGGCGTCGCGCACCCCGCCACGTGCCGATAGGGGCACAGAATATCATCAGGGCGGAGCGAGAGCCCGGCTACCCGGTACTCTGCCTTGCTGCCGTCAGTCTTGCGCAGTTTGGTGTTACCGCCGGTGGTGTCTAATAGCTTCATAGTTAACACTCCTGTTTAGCTTCACTAATGGGTGCCGTTCACAGTTGCGAATCATTCTCATTTAAGCAGCGCTGCGCGTTCTCCAAGCACGCCAATTCTACACCGAACACCTCAAACAATTCAACCGTTGCGCGCTGCTCATTCTTGCGCCAGCGCTTAAAGCTTTCAAACTTATCATCCGCCAGCGCTTCTCTTTTCATAATTTCACACACTTGCAGCCTGTTAATTAAGTCTCCAAGGCGCTCCCGTGCTGCTTCGCTTAGGTAAACGTCTACGCTTTCAGCTTTGATTAGGTCCATTGTGCTATCCTCAGTAGGCGGAGCGTTGCGCCCCGTACACTAATGGGCGCCATGCCCAGTTAGGAATCATTCTCATTTGGTCCCACGCGTATGCTAACGCAAATGATAATCATTCTCACCTGGCAGGCAGCAAAAAGCCCGCCGAAGCGGGCCCTTGCGTGCGCTGCGGGGCGTTACAGCCCCAGCGCTGCGCGTGCTTCGCTGGCGCTGGCGCCGTGCTTCGCCATGTAGCGGCGCGTTTTCGTTTGCTGCGATACCGTGAGGCCCACCGTAGCGGCGCGGAAGTCTTGCGCTCCGGCCTTGCGATGGGCGCGTGCCTGAGCGCTTGAGCCTAGCAGCGTGCCGTCCTTCCCAAGGCACACATCAGCGATATCGTGGAAGCGCCGCGCCTTCACCTTGCGCTTGATGCTGCGCGCCAAGCTGGCGGAGCGTGCTTCGCGGGCCTCTTCGATCTTAGCCGGTTCGGTGGTGTACTCTTCGGGCAGGGCGCGATGGCCGCGCTCATGGCGCACGTTGTAGATGCTGGCCTCACGCATGGCCTCGTGGATCTGGTCAGTCTCAAGCTGATACTTAGCCCAGACCGCGTCCGCTGCGCCGTCTACATACTCAAAGGACTCCGCGCCGTCACCGTCGCAAGCGTAGAGGCTAGCGCGGTCCTCATCGGAAAGCGTAGCGGTCCACGCGGTGAGGGCGTCATGCGCTGCCTTGTTCAATTCGTATGCATTCATAATGTTCACCTTTATTAACTATTGATTGACTACACGGTGAAAGGTACACGCTCGCAGCGCAGCCGTCTAGCCTCAATAATGGAGACAATATGGAATGTGTCCCTTTATGGGTGCCATTGCCAGATGCGAATCGTTCTCATTCTCACCTGGACGGTGGCGCGTTGGTGCCTTGGCGCTGGCGTAGCGGCTCCCGCCTCGCTCCCATTCCGCTCCCAATGTGTACACTGCTAACATTGCGCTGGCGATGCGCGGGCGTTGCGAATGCAAATGATAACGATTCGCATTGCGATTTGGGGCGGGGGAGGGGCTGTCGCGGCGGGTCGAGACGCCGGGTAGCGCTCCGACTTGCAAAAAGTAACTTTTGAGTACCCAAGTGGATACAAATTGATACACTTTATACGCTAGCAAACTGTCCGCAATGCCGCATAACGCCTACAAAGTGTACAAAAAGTGAACAATATGGAAAACTGCATGGGCCGTAGCGCTCTGCATGGGCCGTTATGCTACCCATTTACGCTGCAGCTATTGACTTTTGCCTAAAAGTATGATAAAATATATGGTATTCTTTAGCTATACAGGACTCAGACGGCTCCAGCTACAGCCTAACGACAACTGCTGATAAAAAAGCACAGCCGAAAGGCCTTACGAATACAGCCGAATACCTCTGACCAACTGTATAGGTAGCATTACGGTACATAAAGTACAGTATATATTTATTTTTGTGTATATGTTCGGGCCGTATGGCCCGTTTTGTTAACCATTAAGCTACATAGGAACGCTACATGGCGGATAAGCCCGTAACGAAACGCGGTCGCCCCTCCAAAGCGGCACTACAATCAACTAAAGAGTTGAGTAAAAGACAGCAGGCGGCTGCTTTAAAGGACTTTAGGGCACGGCTTCTACTAAACCCTAAGTCACCTGCGTTAATAGAGAAGATGTTTGAGATTGCTTTTGATGATGAGCATAAACAGCAAGCAGTTGCGCTCAAGCTTCTTGCGGATAGGCTTATGCCTGTGGCGGGCTTTACGTCAGACGGTAAGCAGCAGGCACAGGTGTCTATCAATATCAGCGGAATTGGAACTCCGGCGGGCGGAAGCGTTACGGTTAGCGGAGATGCGGGAGAAGAAGAAGGCATTTACGAACCGTATGAGCCTCAAGAGGAATCAGAAGATGAATAGTAATTTAGCAAAGCGCATCAACGAAGCAGCCCAGCACTACGGATACAAAGGTCCGCTAGACCCCGGCATGGTTCATCTTATTGAAGAAGAAGGTTTTGTACCCACGGAGTATGAAGATGATGTGGGTGTGTCTACTGAAGGAGTGGGCGCTACAAAAGAAAACAAAGGGAAGAACTTCTTTACGGAAATTTTTCCTAAGTATGAAGAGCGAGCAGCGCGTAAGGTTAAAGGCTACACAACCATGCCGCAAGACCTTAAAAATGCTGTGCTGTCTGCTGTGTACCGTGGCGACCTAGGCCCTAAGACCGCTAAGCTTCTATCTAAAGGGCAGTACGCTGCGGCAGCAGAAGAGTACCTTAATCACGCAGAGTACAAGAAACGCAAAAAGAAAAACCCTGACGACGGCGTAGTGAAGCGCATGGAACGTAACGCTGCTGTAATGCGTAAGTACGCTGAGGAGCAGCCAGCTTAGTGGCTAACATAGACCTATCGCTTATCCCGTGGCAGCAAGAAGTCTACGAGGACGGTAGTCGCTTTAAGGTTGTAGCTGCTGGCCGACGCTGCGGCAAAAGCCATCTCGCTGCCGTATCGCTCATCGTAGCGGCACTTAACGGTGAGCCGGGGAAAGTGTTTTACGTTGCACCAACGCAGGGCATGGCGCGTGATATCCTGTGGGAGAAGCTGTTTGACTTAGCGGGAGAAATCGTAGAAGGCAGCAACATCAACAATCTAACCATTACGCTCGCTGGCGGCAACACCATATACTTAAAGGGTGCTGACCGCCCCGACACCCTTCGGGGTGTGTCCTTGAAGTATTTGGTCATGGACGAGTTGGCGTTTATGAAGCAGGATGTGTGGGAAGCCATTTTGCGCCCAGCGCTCTCTGACCTCAAGGGACGCGCCCTGTTCATTGGAACGCCTGAAGGCCGTAACCACTTCTACGATATGTGGATGGGAGGCTACTCCGGGGCGTGGGACGATTGGTCTGCGTGGCAGTTTACGTCACGGGACAATCCGTTTCTTGACAGCAAAGAGATTGACCACGCAGAGGCTACGCTGCCCCGCTGGGCTTTTAACCAAGAGTACATGGCTAGCTTTGACGCCCAGGGTTCGGAGTTTTTTAATGCCGACGACTTTATGTACTATGACGCAAAGCCACAAGAGCTGCCGGGAGACTATTATATCGCGGTTGACTTGGCAGGCTTTGAAAGCGATAGAGGCAACAAGACGAAGCGGCGAGACAATAGTGCCATTGCTATTGTTTTTGTAGACGAGAATGGCGTGTGGTGGGTTGAAGATATACAGTTTGGGCGTTGGACGCTTGACGAGACAGCAGAAAAGATATTCAAGGCCGTTGAGCAGTACCGCCCACCTGCTGTAGGGGTCGAGAAAGGAATCGCTCAGCAAGCCGTTATGGGGCCGCTCAGCGACCTAATGCGCCGCACGGCACGTGTGTTTCGTGTAGAGCTGCTAAGCCACGGCAATCAGAAAAAGCAAGACCGTATCTTATGGGCACTGCAGGGCCGCTTGGAGCATAAGCGCATTCGCTTTAAGCACGGCGCTTGGAACACAGCGCTAGTGGATGAGGCTTCAGCGTTTCCGTCGCAGCTAGTGCACGACGACTTGCTTGATGCCTTGAGCTATGTAGACCAGATGGCTGTTGTGCCTTACATGTCTAACTTAGATGTTGAAGACGAATACGAACCTTATGACGCCGTAGCGGGCTATTAGCTTGAGCCGTAACGCTTAAACTATAAAGGGACACACAATGAGCGAAGCAATCTTTATGCAAGACACTGCCTTCGGCACAGAGCAAGACCTTGCCGATTGGGTGGTGAGCCGTTGTAACAAGTGGCGTGACTTTTACGAAAGCAATTACGCTGAGCGTCACGAAGAGTACATGCGCATCTACCGTGGACAGTGGTCCGCTGAGGATGTGGAGCGCAGCTCTGAGCGTTCAAAGCTCATTGCTCCCGCTACGGCTCAGGCGGTAGAGTCTAACGTTGCGGAAGTTGAAGAGGCTACGTTCGGACGCGGTAAGCTCTTCGACATCAAAGACGACTTTAACGATCAAGACCCTCGCGACATTGCTTATCTCCGCTCTAAGCTACACGAAGACTTTGGCATTGCGCGCATTCGCTCCGCTGTAGCCGAAGTGCTTGTCAATGCTGCCGTGTTTGGCACGGGCATTGGCGAAGTGGTTGTGGAGGAAATGAAAGAGTATAAGCCTGCCACGCGTCCGCTGCTTGACGGCGACATGCAAGAGGTAGGTGTTAATGAAACGTATCGGCCTATTGTCAAGATTAATCCGGTGCAGCCGCGCAACTTCCTCATCGACCCTAACGCTACATGCGTTGACGATGCGCTTGGCTGCGCTATTGACGAGTATGTGTCGCAGCACATTGTGCAAGAACTACAAGAGTCTGGTGTGTATCGTGACGACGTGTACGTTGGCACGGCGGCAGCAGACGAAGAGATTGAGCCCGACCCGTACATTGACAGTCAAGCACAAGATCGCGTACGGCTAACCAAATACTACGGCAAAGTGCCCCGTGACCTGCTGCTGGCAGAGGGCGTGTCGGAAGACGAGATTGCCGAGAAGGGCAGCTACGTTGAAGCTGTGATTGTTATTGCAAACGAAGGCACGCTGCTCAAAGCCATTCCGTCACCCTACATGTGCCAAGATCGTCCTGTCGTGGCGTTCCAATGGGATATTGTACCGAGCATGTTCTGGGGGCGGGGTGTATGCGAAAAAGCTTATATGTCACAAAAAGCGCTGGACGCCGAGCTTCGTGCACGCATCGACGCCCTCGCCCTTACTACGCACCCCATGATGGCCGTGGACGCAACGCGCATTCCGCGAGGCCATAAGCTTGAAGTTAGGCCGGGGCGTATGCTGTTGACGAACGGCTCGCCGTCTGACGCACTGCTGCCCTTTAAGTTTGGACAGCTTGACCAAGTAACCTTTGCGCAGGGCGCACAGCTACAGCAAATGGTTAGCCAAGCTACCGGCGCTGCTGAAGCAAACGCGGGCATGGTGCAAAATGACGTAACCGCTGCCGGCATGTCCATGACGCAAGGCGCTATCGTCAAGCGTCAGAAGCGTACGCTAGTGAATTTCCAAGAGAACTTCTTGATTCCCTTTGTGCGCAAAGCAGCACACCGCTACATGCAGTTTGATCCTGAGAACTATCCTGTTCGGGATTACAAGTTTGTTCCCTTTAGCTCCCTTGGCGCTATGGCCCGTGAGTATGAAGTGGCACAGCTTGCACAAATCCTGCAGATGGTACCTCCACAGTCTCCGGCGCATGGCGCGGTTATCAAGGGAATTATCGACCATCTTAACGTCACCAACCGTGACGAGTTGATTGCTGCCATTGATGCGGGCAACCAGCCCAACCCAGAAGCGCAGCAGATGGCTATGGCGCAACAGCAAGCGCAGATGGCTGTGCTTCAAGGCCAAGTGCAGCTACTCCAAGCACAGGCCGCTGAGTCGCAGTCCCGTGCTAACAAGTACAACACGGAAACGCAGCTTGCACCCACGGAGCTTACCCTTAAGTACAGCGACCAGAACAACGACGGCGTTGCAGACAAAGACTTTGAGCGCCGTGTTAAGATGGCAGAGCTGCTGCTTAAAGAGCAAGAGCTACGGGGCAAGCAGAACAACGAAGCCGAAATGGCTAAGGCTAAAGCCGAAGCGGAGCTAATCCGCCAGCTAACCGAAATGGGAGGCGCTGGCGCGCCGCAAGCACCGCAACAGGAGCAATAAGCTATGGCTTCTGATCTAGCGCTCCTAGCATTAGTTAAAAAGATGGATGGCTTCACAGGTCCGCAAGGGCCTGCTGGAGCGCCTGGGCAACAAGGGCCTGCTGGACCACAGGGGCCGCAAGGACCAAGCGGAACAGATGGGCGTGACGGCAAGCCTGGACCGCAAGGGCCGCAAGGCGTACCGGGACCACAAGGACCACAAGGGCCTAGTGGCGCAGATGGAGCCAATGGCGCTGACGGTCAGGACGGTGTAGGCGTTGAGAGCGCCTATATTGCCGCTGACGGCTCGTTAGTCTTTACCCTTACGGATGGTAGCGAGGTAGACGTAGGAGCGCTTACAGAGCTTTTGGGGGCGTCTGAGGGCAATACGTACGTACTGGGGCAGTCGCAGGGTAGTGGCAGCGATCAAGCTACATCGCTTTACGTCCCCGGCTCTGGTGGCGCTACGTCTTGGAATAACGTCGAAGGTACGATTAACTTTCCGCTAAGTGACGAAGTAACGCTACAGCTTGGGCAAGAAGAGTTGTTTTATGCCAAAGCTACAGGCGCCATTAGTAAAGGGCAAGTTGTTATGTTTGCTGGCGCTGAAGGCGATCACTTGCTTATTCAGAAAGCAAACATAAATGCTTCTGGCTTTCGGCAAGAGTGGGTTATTGGCGTAGCTAATCAAGACTTTGACAATAACGAGTTTGGATACGTTACGTCTTTTGGTAAGGTTCGTAACATTGATACGCTGGCGTTTAACGAGGGAGACTTGCTTTGGCTTTCTTCCGCTACGCCTGGAACGCTTACTAATGTAGAGCCCACGCCTCCTGTGTGTTCAGTGCTTGTTGCTGCCGTAACGCGCTCACATCAAAACCAAGGCACTATTTTTGTGCGTCCGTCAACTACCAAAAAGCTTCAAGAAGCCTGCGATGTGTCAAACGCTACGCCAAACGATGGTGACGTGTTAGCGTGGGACGCAGCGACTGGTACCTGGAAACCAATAGCGCCGGTCTTCCCGGCATTGTATGGTGTAACAACCTACCCGTAACCAAGGAGTAAACGATGAAACCCTGTGCATCCTGTCCGTCCCCCGCTAAGTGCAAGAAAGCCGGTAAGTGCCTTAAGCGCGCTGGCGCAGCGTCCCGCACCAAAGCTAAGCGCACGACTCGGAGCATGAAGCGTGGCAGCTACTAAGAAGTCAGGCCCTACGCCAAAGAACAAAGCGTTGTACGCAAAGGTTAAGGCAGAGGCTAAGCGTAAGTTTGACGTTTGGCCGTCCGCGTATGCTAGCGGCTGGTTAACCAAAGAGTACAAAAAGCGAGGAGGCACCTATGCCTAAACCTAAGGGCGGTTTGACTAAATGGTTCAAGGAAGACTGGCGTGATCTTAAGACCGGCGAGAAGTGTGGCCGTTCTGGCAAAGACAAAAAGAAGCGCCCTTACCCGTCATGCCGCCCGAAGGCCGTGGCAGACAAAATGACTGCTGCTGAGAAACGTTCGTCTACCAAACGCAAAACTAGCAGCAAGCCTATTAAGCACGCCGTAACGGCTTCTGGCCGCAGGAGAAAGCGTAATGCCAAATAAACGTACGCCCGCCAAGGGCAAGGCGAAGGTTAAGATTACCGCTAGTGGGCGCAAAGTGTCGTATGGGCAAGCGGGGCAGGCCAAAGGCGGCGGGCCGCGTGTGCGCCCTGGAACCTCCAAAGGTGACGCGTATTGCGCACGCAGCGCTGGACAGATGAAAAGCCACCCCAAAGCAGCCAAAGACCCAAACAGCCCTTTGCGCCTTAGCCGCAAGCGCTGGAAGTGCAGCGGTACGAAGAGCAAGAAATAGGGCTTGACATTTGCTGCAAAATGTGATAAAATATAAGCTATTCTATGTAGTACAATAAGCCACGACAGGGCCTCACGGAGACAACCATGTCACTTGTTTCACAAGCTAAGTTTGACGAATTAGTTAAGAACACTACTTCCTACCTTCAGGATGTGTTCAGACGCTTAGAAGCTATTGAGGAAAAAGTTGATGCACTAGCATCAGCTCCACAAGCAACCACCCGTCGTAACACTACTAAGGAGAAAGTAGATGAGTAGCGAAGACCAGAAGTTTTTTGAAGATTGCCGTAGCCTGTTTCTTACGGACGGCTGGAAGCACTTCCAAAAAGAAATTGGAGTGGCTATTCAAAGCCTTAACCTTGGCGCCATCGACTCGTCTAACGAGTTCTGGAAAGCTAAAGGCCGTTTTGAAGCGCTGCTGCAAATCGCCGGTTGGGAAAACGCTGTGCTTGCCGCAGAGCAGCAGGCGGAAGAACCGGAAGAAGAGTCGGACGCTTAGCGCGTGCGTAAGATTTTTGATGTGCAGTGTGAAAGCTGCTCTGAAGTAACTGAAGTGTTTGGTAGGGATAGCGACTCGTTCCGGTGCGGAGCCTGCGGTAACCCTGCCAAACGCATCATCAGCCCTGTGCGCTGTAAGCTTGAAGGCTACTCTGGGAGTTTTCCCGGCGCAGCTATGAAGTGGGAGCGAGAGCATATCAAGGCTGGCCTTAAGAACGGACAAGCATAAGCCATACGCCCCGTTTAGTTTAATCTGATAACCCGCAAGGGCCGGAGAGTTTAATAATGGCACGATTAGTAGACGCCCCCGAAGAACAGCTTGATGAGGCAACCGAAGTCGGTACGCTTGAGGAGCTGGAGCCAGAAGCCACTGATGTTGAAGCGCAAGCGGAAACGGAAGAGGTAGAACAGCCTGAAGCAACCGAAGACGATCTCCCCGAAAAGTACAGGGGCAAAAGTGCATCAGAGATTGCGACGATGCACAGGGAGCTGGAGCAACGCCTAGGCCAGCAAAGCCAAGAAGTCGGAGAGCTACGCAAAGCTTTTGACGAAATGGTTAAGCAGTCTATTGCAGCGCAACAGGCTCCGTCTGCACCGGAACCGGAAGTGGACGAGGTGGACTTCTTTACCGACCCACAAGCAGCAGTTAGGAAAGCTATTGAAAACCATCCAATGCTTAAGCAGTCTCAGGCTGTGGCGGCAGAGATGGCAAAGTCTCAAGCGCTAGCCCAACTACAAGCTGCACACCCTGACATGAAAGATGTTCTTACGGACTCTGGCTTTCAGGAGTGGGTTGGTAAGTCGCAAGTTCGACGTGAGTTGTTTGAGCGAGCAGATAAAGCTTATGACTTTGCTGCCGCAGACGAGCTGCTAACGCTGTATAAGGAGCGTCGTGGTATCGTCGAGCAAACCGCTAAGGTCGAAAAGGTGGCTCAACAGAATGAAATCAAGAAAGCTTCTACAGGTTCGGCACGGTCCAACCCCGACAGCGCTAAGTCGCGGAAGGTCTACCGGCGTCGAGACATTATTGAACTAATGAACCGAGACCCGAAACGATACGAAGCCCTCATGCCTGAAATCATGAAAGCGTATCAAGAGGGTCGAGTCAAATGATTAAACTAACGGAGTAATACATCATGGCACTTGGATCTAACCACGTAACGAAAACCACCGCAGCTACTTTCATCCCCGAGATTTGGTCCGATGAAATCATTGCTGCATACGAGAAGTCTTTGGTTGTTAAGCCCCTTGTTCGCTCCATGAGCATGACCGGCAAGAAAGGCGACACGATTCACATTCCGAAGCCGACCCGTGGCTCTGCCAGCGTCAAGGCTGCTCAAACGGAAGTGACGCTGATCGCTGCCACCGAGTCTGAGCTGACGATTGCTATCGACCAACACTACGAGTACAGCCGACTCATCGAAGACATTGTGGACGTGCAGGCTCTCAATAGCCTTCGCCAGTTCTACACCTCCGATGCTGGCTACGCTCTTGCTACCCGCGTTGACACGGCGCTCATCGCTGAGGCTGCTAACTTCACCTCTCAGCTTGAGTTCCTCACCGGCGCCGGTACGCAAACCGCTGCTGGTACGGCAACGGCTGGCTTCACCGACCTTGGCTTCCGCGAAGCCTTGCAGGTGCTTGACGACAACGATGTCCCGATGGACAACCGCGTGTTCGTCATTCCGCCTGCCATGAAGAAGGAGCTGCTTGGCGTGACCAACTACGTCA
>Ga0208898_1002859_pt1 | contig 10339 bp, 13 predicted proteins | sample VirMetDEL_Mar_4_FD_184513 | JGI IMG/M metagenome (GOLD analysis project Ga0208898, IMG submission 184513) | Aqueous microbial communities from the Delaware River and Bay under freshwater to marine salinity gradient to study organic matter... | ecosystem: Environmental > Aquatic > Marine >...
TGAGCGACATGCACTTGGACGCGTTACGCAAGGTTAATGCTGACTTAGCTCAGATTGATGCTGAGGACCGCCAGCGTGAGGCGATGGCTATTGACGCGGATTACAAGGATGTCACCGATGAGCAATGATAATCCGCTTGAGGAGTTTGTGCTGCGTTACCGCGATGACCCTGCGTTGTTTGTGCAGGAGGTGCTGGGCGCTACTCCGCACGATTATCAGGCTGAGTTTCTGCGGGCTGTTGCAGACGGTGAGCGCAAGGTTAGCATCCGCAGTGGCCACGGCACGGGCAAGTCCACGTCGGCTAGTTGGATTATGCTGTGGTTTGTTTTGCTGCGTTTCCCGAATAAGGTTGTTGTGACAGCGCCGACCAGCGGCCAGCTGTTTGATGCTTTGTTTGCTGAGCTGAAGCGTTGGATTAATGAGCTGCCGCCGCAGTTAAAGGTTTTGCTTACGGTTAAGTCTGACCGGGTTGAGTTAAACGCGGCCCCGAGCGAGGCTTTCATTTCGGCTAGGACGAGCCGTGCGGAGACGCCGGAAGCGTTGGCTGGGGTTCACTCGGAGAATGTGCTGTTGGTTGTGGACGAGGCTTCTGGTGTGCCTGAGAAGGTGTTTGAGGCTGCTGCTGGTTCAATGTCTGGCCACGCTGCGACTACGATCTTGCTGAGCAACCCAACGCGCTCGTCTGGCACGTTTTACGAGAGTCAGACGCGAATGGCGGACAGCTGGTGGACACGGCGTTGGTCGTGCATAGATAGCCCGCTTGTGTCTGACGAGTTTGTTGACGAGATGCGCGCGAGGTATGGCGAGGAGAGCAATGCGTTTCGCATTCGTGTGCTTGGCGAGTTTCCTATGGCGGATGACGACACGATCATTCCGTTTCACTTAGTTGAAAGCGCGATACATCGTGACGTTGAGGTAACGCCTGACGTTAAGCCTATTTGGGGCTTGGACGTTGCGCGCTTTGGCTCGGACAAGACTGCGCTGTGCAAGCGATATGGCAATGTTGTGACTGAGATTACGTCTTGGCAGGGTTTAGATTTGATGCAGACTGTCGGGCGCGTTATGGCCGAATACGAAGGCTTATCGCCTTCTATGCGGCCCAGCGAGATATTAGTTGACAGTATTGGCGTTGGCGGCGGTGTGGTTGATAGGCTGCGCGAGCTTGGCGCGCCAGTCAGGGGCATTAACGTGGGCGAGGCTCCTGCTATGGGCAAGACGCATATGAACCTGCGCAGCGAGCTTTGGTTTAAGACAAAGGGTTGGCTTGAGGATCGGTCGTGCAAGCTGCCAAACAACGACCAGCTTCTCGCGGAGCTGACTGCGATTAGATACAGCTTCACATCGTCAGGCAAGATGAAGGCTGAGAGTAAGGATGAGATGCGCAAGCGTGGGTTGAGGTCGCCTGACCTTGCGGATGCGCTCTGCCTGACAATGGCCAGCGACGCTGCGACTGCGTTATCTGGCGCGATGTCAAGTTGGAAGCAATCTATTAAACGCAATTTGAAAGGTATTGCATGAAACCAGTTCCGTTCCACAAGCTGTCACCTAAAATGAAAAACATCCGCATGAACCAGTGGATTAAAACTTATATTGGGAAGGGTTTAAGTTTAGAGGAAGCGCAATTTGCGGCTCGCTGGCGCGCTGGCCATTGGAAGCTGAGTGCGCGTATGGAAAAGATTATGGATGACTTGGGCGAATTGTGATATGCGGCTTGGATGGCCATTTGCAAACAAATGTGCTAATGTGCAGAAAAGTTAGAGGATGATGACATGAAACCATGTAAAGGTTGCCCCACCCCTGCGGCGTGTAAGCGTGCTGGAACTTGTCTCGCGAAGAAATACGGGAAGTAAGTTTTGGTTGGACTGCTAAGCCCATCTGACTACGCTGGTTATGCTGACGAGGGTCGCAGGCTTGCCGTTGACGTGCCGAATGTCACGCCGATGGACGCGGCTCGCTTTATAGCTGAGGCCACGCCGATCATTGGCGACGCGATGGCTGCCAAAGAGATTTACGATGAGGCCACGTCAGAGAACCCTAACTGGGCGATGGTCGGCGCACTTGGCGGTGCGGCTGTGTTGGGTTTATTCCCCGGCATTGGTGACGCGGCTGCGAAGGCTGTTAAGTCTGGTGCGCGTGGCTTGCTGGATACGGCGAAGCGTGTTGAGGTTGATCCGAATGCGATGGGTTCGCTGTTGGGTAATGTGCGGTTGAAGCCGAAGGCTGACTTTGATGTAACCCGAAAAGACGCTTCTGAAACTTTTGGCGAGGGTTCGGAGCGGGTTCGCTATACTGACCCTAAAAGTAAATCGACAATGGAAGTTGTTGTGCGCCCAGATGGCAGTGCTTCTGTGCTTGATCTTGTTGTTCCTGAAGGCTCGCGCGGCAAGGGTTTGGGCCAAAGCCTGCAAGCGCAAGTTATGCAAGATTTTCCAATGATGGGTGGTCAGGTTTCATCTAAGGCTGCTGCAAAAACTGCATATCGGCTTGGGCGGCGTCCTGTGGGTCAACCTGACGCAACGCTTGAAGATGTATTTGCGGTGATTGACGATATGTCCTCGGTAAACCTTGTTTCTCCAGACATGCAAAAAAAGTTGTCCCCATCGCCAGCTAGAGAGGTTGCTGGCTTGCTGTCGTCTGGTCGTGCTGACGAAGTGACCGACGAAATGCTTAGCAAGCTGACGCCTAACGATAATATGGAGCTGTTTGAGCTTTATCAAAGCGGAGCCACTGGCATGGACTTGCCGATGGACGAGGCGTCACGGATGGCGCGAGCTAAAGCTATGTTTCCTAGAGATGGTTATCACGGGACAAACGCAGACATAAAGGGCTTTCAAGGCAATGTTTTTTCGTCAGATAACCCAACACTTGCTAGTACTTATGCTAGGGGTTCAGCTGATGCTCAAATTTATCCACTTCGGCTTGGAAGTAAACTTGGTGACACGGTGGTTGAGGGCGGCGGCGTAAATTGGAGCCAGCTTGATATAGGAGACGTAAAAGACCCAGCTGTAGCCGAGTGGCTTGATTGGGCGGAAGGCCAGAAAATATCAACGCGAGAAATTGAGCAAGCTGCTATTCGTGAAGGGCGCAGCGGTGTTCAGTTTAAAGACATTAACGACACTGGCCCCGGCTTCAATTCCAACCAATTTAAAAACTTAGGCTACACAAAAGAGCAAGAGCGCGCATTGCAAAAGCAGTATATGGAGGATTTGTCTAAGCCCTCAAATGTAGATGTTAGATTGTCGCCTAATTTAGTTCGCTCCAAATTTGCCCGCTTTGACCCACGCTTGTCTAACTTAAAGAACCTGTCGGCGGCAATAGCATCTATTCCCGGAGGCTTGCTAGCCTTACAAGAAATGCAAAAACGTGCTAATGAAGAGCAACAAAGGCAAGGACTGTTACAGTAATGGCAATCACAACTTACGCAGAGCTGCAATCAGCCATCACGGATTTTCTTAACCGTGATGACTTGGCTGCTATTGCGCCGACTTTCATTTCGATGGCGGAAGCTGACATGCAGCGTCAAGTCCGTCACTGGCGTCAAGAGAAGCGCAGCACTGCTGAGCTTGATACGCAGTATAGCGCCATCCCGGCTGACTTTCTTGAGGATATTCGGTTTTACATCACTTCGGGCGATACTAGACCGTTGGAGAAGATCAGCCAGTTTGAGTTGCTTGACCGCAAGTTTCGCAATCTCAACACCAGCGGCCAGCCTGCATACTATGCTTTGACTGCTGGCGAGATTGAAGTTTACCCTGTGCCAGATGGAACATACACAGCTGAGTTGTATTATTACTCTGAGATTGAGGCGCTGTCTGACAGCAACACGTCAAACTGGATGTTGCAGTATTTCCCCGACGCATACTTGTACGGCTCGCTGATACATTCTGCGCCGTATTTGAAGGATGATTCGCGTTTGCAAATTTGGGCGGCTTTGTATCAAAGTGCGATTGATGCTATAAACTTGTCAAGTGATGCAGCAAAATATGGCGGATCAGGCCGCCGCATGAAAATAAGGGCGTACTAACATGAGCTTATCCAATACCTTTGAAACGCACACACTAAACTATTTGTTTACGGCTACGTCAGTCACGCGGCCAACTGCTTGGTATGTTGCGTTGTTTACCAGCAATCCAGATGAGGATGCGTCAGGCACGGAAGTATCCGGCGGCGCATACGCTCGGCAGTCTGTTGCGTTTACTGTGTCTGGCAACACTGCGTCAAACTCAGCTGCGATTGAGTTTCCGACTGCAACTGCTTCGTATGGCACGGTCACGCACATCGGCGTGTTTGATGCGTCATCTGGCGGCAACTTGATTGCGTATGCTGCGTTGACAACCAGCAAGGCAATTGACACGGGCGACGTGATGCGCATTCCTGCATCTGACCTTGACGTGACTATGGACTAAGCCAATGGCTGACACCACATACAGGACTGGCTTTGGCACTGGTGCATTCGGTGTCAGGGCTTACGGCGTTGATGGTGTTTTAAAAGACGGTGAAGCCATTGTTATTGGCGTCACCTCAACTGCGGCAGCGAATGTTCGCGTTAGGCTTTCTGGGTCTATCATTGCATCTAGCTCCAGCAACACGTCAGACGCCACAAGAGTGCGCGAAGTCAGCGCGTCTGCCTCAGTGTCAGCGAGCAGCACTTCCGCAGCCCAGCGCGTCCGTGAGAGCGCCTCAGACGTATCTGCCAGCGCAACAAACACTACATCTGTTGAGCGCTTGCGTGAGCAGAGTGCAGCATCGAGCATTGTTGCGAGCAACACGGCGGCCTGCGAGAGAGTGCGTGAGCAAAGCGCGGCGGCTGCGTCCAGCGCGTCAGCAAGCGCAAATGCAATCACGATAGTCAGCGCTGCCTCAACTATATCTGCCGTTACTACAAATGTTGTAACGGTTAACCGCGTTCAGTTTAGCGGTGCTTTGATTAGTGCTGTTAGTAGTATTGCTTGTAATGCTATTGAAAAGTGGGAGCCTTTGCCCGGCACGGCTGAAGTGTGGACGGAGGTTGATCCTGCGTCTGAAATATGGCAAGGTGCATCTAACGCAACCGAAAGCTGGTCTGCGGTTTCCCCTGACAATTCAGAATGGACACCAGCCCCGGCTACAGGTGAAACATGGGCTGACGCCGCATAGGCTAACGTCGAACAGGAGAATATCATGGCTGATACAACCACCACAACGCTAGGTTTAACAAAACCAGAGGTCGGCGCTTCCGAGGATACTTGGGGCGAAAAAATCAATACTAACTTTGACTTAGTAGACGACGCGCTTGATGGGACAACGGCTGTATCACTTGACATTAACGGCGGCACAATTGACGGCGCAGTGATTGGCGGCGCAACGCCTGCTGCTGGCACGTTTACAACGCTGACTGCAAACACAAGCCTTGGCGGCACTTTGTCCACAGCGGCTCAGCCAAACGTGACATCTGTTGGCTCCCTCACGTCTCTTGACGTAACTGGCACAGTGACGGCAACCGAGTTCAACATTGCCGAATTTTCCACATCAACAAACGTCCTGCAATCAAACACTGGTGAGACTGGCGCAAGACTTCGTGCATCTGTATCTAGCGCAGGGTTCCCAACCTTTGCCTTTAGCGATGACGACAACACGGGCATTTTCCGTCCTGCCGCAGATACGCTTGGTTTTAGCACTAACGCCTCCGAAGCCATGCGCATCGACAGCAGCGGTAATGTAGGCATTGGGACGAGTTCGCCAGCGTGGCAACTACACGTTAAAGGCACAAGTAATGCGGTTGTTCAGATTGAAGGTGCTTCAAATGCAGGGTCTTTTGTAAACTTTGGTGATCCAAGTGATACTGACGTAGGTCAAATTGGGTATGATCATACGAATAACCACATGCGCTTCAAAACTAACGATACAGAACGTATGCGCATCGACAGCAGCGGTAATGTTGGCATTGGGACGAGTTCGCCTAACAACCTGCTTACCTTAAATAGCAACACTGCAAACACTGCCATGACCATTCAGTCTAGCGATAGTGGTGGTGCGGCTGTTTTATTTGGTGACCAATCAGACTTTAGCCGTGGTCGTATTATTTACAATAACTCTGACGACAGTATGTCATTTGAGACAAATAACCTGTCAGAAGCCATGCGCATCGACAGCAGCGGTAACTTGCTGGTGGGTAAGACGAGTGATGCTTATGGAACCGCTGGTGTCCGCATTGATGGCAGGGGGTTCACACAAAACACAAGAGATGGGAATATAACTGCTTACTACAATCGCCTTACTTCAGATGGTACTATTGTAGAGTTCGCCAAAGACGGCACCACTGTGGGGAGTATTGGCATTCAACCATCTGGCTTTTACATTGACGGTGAAGCTGGCCACGAGGGTATTCGCTTTGCCAACGGCACAATTACACCAAGAGAAAACGGAAGTGATAGTGATGGCGCTAGTGATTTAGGTGCCACAACCAACCGCTTCAAAGACCTCTACCTCTCTGGCGGTGTCTACCTTGGCGGCACTGGGGCGGCTAATAAGCTGGATGACTATGAGGAGGGGACGTTTAATTTAAGTCTAGTTACAGCGGGCTATACTTTATCTATCAACAGCGGTTTTTACACAAAAACTGGGCGGTCTGTAACGCTTCAATATATGTTTAGTTTTTCGGCGGTTCCTGCGGCAAACAGCGCCTGTGTATTTAATGGGATTCCATTTAGCACAGCTAATCTTGTGGCGGGGACATGCCAAGCAGGGGTCGTAAGAGAGAACTCCGTTACTGGCACAATCTATGTGGCCAATGTTCAGAACAACAATACAAATCTTGAGGTGAACTCAATGGACGGGGTTGGCGCTGGGCAGCAAAGAACCTTAAGAATTAACGAAGCTTACTGCGCAACTATAACATATTTTACCACTTAACCTCATACCACAGAGGTCGGACAGTCCACTCAAGCATAGGAGATAAACATGCTTACAGAACGCACAGAACAGGATAAGATTGAGATCGTTTCGGCTCATAAGTTTATCCAAGTACGCACAGCGACCGTGATTGAACGGGATGGCGTAGAGATCAGCCGATCATTCTCACGCCATGTCGTTGCGCCTAACGATGACATCACAGGCGAAAGCACAGAGGTGCAAGCCATCTGTGCAGCCGTACACACACAAGCGGTTAAGGATGCTTACGCCGCCCATCTAGCCGCACAGGAGGTTTAACCTATGGCCGTAACATTTAACTGGACTATCCCCACTTGCGAACACGACATCGCAACAGGTGGAATTAACGTAGTACACTGGCGCTGCACAGGCGTTGACGGAGATCACTCTGCGTCATCCTATGGCACAGTGGGCTTAACACCTGACCCATCTGCCGCTGACTTTGTTGCGTATGATGACGTGACTGAAGCACAGGCGCAGGGCTGGGTCTGGGCTAGCGTATCACAGGCTGATACGGAAGCTGCTATCGCTGCAAAGATTGATGCGATGGCAAACCCAACCGAAGCCTCGGGAACACCTTGGGCGGCTTAACTTAACTTAAAAGGAGATCACGATGGCCGAAGATAAAAAGGTAATCACGATCAACGATGTTGACTATACAGAAGACCAGCTAACCGATCAGCAGAAAGTGATGATTAACCATATCAACTCTTTGCAACAGAAGATCAACTCGGCCCAATTTAATTTGGATCAGTTGATGGTTGGCAAGGATGCTTTTGTAAACATGCTGACGGCTTCTCTTGATGCACCAGCGGAAGACGAAGCTGAATAGCTCGCACAATATAACGCAACTGGCCAGCTATATGCTGGCCTTTTGCATATTTGGTACAATGTGCTATATTGGCCGCAATGCGTTTTCCGAGAGGCGACAATGGCTTTAATTGATCTAAACATTCCAGCTGGCGTCTATCGCAACGGCACTGACTTGCAGAGCATGGGCCGCTGGCGTGATGCAAGCCTTATTCGCTGGCATGACGGCGTTATGCGTCCGGTGGGCGGGTGGCGCACGCGCAACAACAACGCTGCAAACGCAAGCATACGCGGCATAACCACTTGGATCACAAATAGCAGCGACCGTTGGATTGCCGCTGGCACATACAACAAACTTTATGCTTGGGCTGAGACTGGCGCTCGATATGACATTACCCCGGTTGGCTTAACTGCTGGGCGTGAGGACGCAATATCTTTCACAGGGTACGGCGGCGCGGAGTTTGGCGCATACGCATACGGCATTGCTCGGCCTGACACAGTTCGCATTCAGCCAGCGACCAGCTGGGATTTGGAAACGTGGGGCGAATACTTGCTGGCGTGCAACGAGGACGATGGCAAGATTTACGAATGGCAGCTCGGCACAGGTACGCCCGCTGCGGTTTTGTCTAACGCGCCGACAAGCAATCTTGGTTGCGTTGTAACTGAGGAGCGTTTTTTGTTTGCGCTTGGCGCGGGTGGCAATCCTCGCAAGGTGCAGTGGTCTGACCGTGAGGATAACAATTCATGGACGCCAGCCGCTACAAACGAGGCGGGTGATCTTGAGCTAAACACGTCTGGCGCATTGATGAAGGGCTTGACTGTTGCCGGGCAAACCTTGCTTTTAACAACACGCGATGCCCACGTTGCTAACTACATTGGCCCGCCATACGTTTACGGCATTGAGCGTGTTGGCACGTCCTGCGGGCTTGCAGCAAAACAGGCTGCCGTTGTTGTCGATGCTGGTGCATTTTGGATGGGCGTTAATTCGTTTTATATGTATCAGGGCGGGCAGGTTCAAGAGCTACCCTGCGACGTGTCGGATTATGTTTTCAACGACATCAACCGTGGCCAGATCAGCAAATCTTTTGGCATGTCTAATTCCATGTTTGGCGAAATTACTTGGTTTTACCCAAGCGCGGCATCAACGGAAAACAATCGCTATGTGACGTTTAACTACACAGAAAACACATGGTACATTGGCGAGCTGGCCCGCACAGCTGGCGTTGACCGCAGCGCATTTCGCCAGCCAATGATGGCTGATCCAGCGGATTACAAGATTTACGAGCATGAGATTGGCTTTGATTACGGTGCGTTGACACCTTACGCCGAGACGGGTCCGTTCCGCATTGGCGCTGGGGATCAAGTTATGAGCGTGACTGAGCTTCTGCCGGATGAAAAGTCGCAAGGTGACGTAAATGCCGTCTTTAAGACGCGCTTTTACCCCAATGGCACTGAGCGGTCATACGGACCTTACTCCATGAGCAACCCGACATCGGTGCGGTTTACCGGGCGTCAAGTGAGGATGCGAGTTGAGGGTCAGCGTTTGTCTGACTGGCGCGTTGGCATTAATCGGCTTGAAGCTGTTGGCGGTGGCCGTCGATGACGCAGCAAAACCGTCCACCAGAGCCGCGAGATAAGGACTGGCAGACGTGGGGTCGGCGCATGATGTCGTACCTCTCGCAAACCCGTTCTGCGCTGGTTCAGCAGACTGGCGACGAAAGCGCTGCCGATGATGGCACGTTGATGTGGGACAGGGTTAACCAATATCCGGTCGTGAGTAAGAGCGGCGCGTGGGTTCAAGTTGTGTTAGAAGACGGCAATGCCAGCGGCTCAATTACAACTGACCAAACAGCTGTTGCGATAAACACAGCGTACGCTTTAACGTACACTTTATCATCATCTGATGGCATTACTAGCGGCACACCAGCCTCGCGCTTGGTGTTTGAGGAAGCTGGCGAGTACATGGTTAGCTTTTCAGCGCAGATTGCGTCCACATCCAGCTCAACTGTAAACTTCTGGTTTTGGCCTCGCGTCAACGGAGTTGACCTTGCGGGTTCGACTATGAAAAACGCTTTGCATCAAAATGGCGCAACTCTTGTGGTTAGCCGATCTGCAATACTTGACCTTTCCGCTGGAGATTACTTGGAGGCCATGTGGGCCGTTGACAGCACCAGCGGTTTTCTTGATGCAACTGCGGCAACTGCGTTTGCACCCGCAGCACCAGCGTCCACTATTGCAATAACGAGGCTGCATGGATGAGTGAAGAACTAGCGCGCTGCAAGCCTTGGATTGAGGCAGCTTTAAGCTACAGCGGTGGCACTCATAACTTTGAGGATGTGGTTGTTGGCTTGCAAAAGGGTACGATGCAGTTGTGGCCAACGCCAAAGGGGTGCATAGTAACTGAAATCGTGGTATATCCGCGAAAGAAAGTTTTAAACGTGTTCCTTGGCGGCGGTGAATTGGAGCAAATTTTGGATATGCACAACGATGTGATAGAGTGGGCAAAAGCGCAAGGATGCGCGGCCCTAACCATGACTGGTCGCTTTGGCTGGAAAAAACCATTGGCGAAGCATGGTTGGAAGCCACTGCACACGTCCTATGTTAAGGAGTTTGAATAATG
>Ga0208898_1002860_pt1 | contig 10333 bp, 14 predicted proteins | sample VirMetDEL_Mar_4_FD_184513 | JGI IMG/M metagenome (GOLD analysis project Ga0208898, IMG submission 184513) | Aqueous microbial communities from the Delaware River and Bay under freshwater to marine salinity gradient to study organic matter... | ecosystem: Environmental > Aquatic > Marine >...
GAGTGCGGCTGAGTTTGAGAAACTACCTCACGAAGACGATCCTTATTGGGAGGACTGATGGCAATCTACGAATTTATATGTCATGATTGCTCAGTGATATGGGAACGGGAAGCGCCTATGAGTAAAGCGCCTTCCCGTTCTCGCTGTCCTGAGTGCAAGAAGCTATCCAACAGACATTGGGGTGAAGTCCCTGTAATGTTTAATGGAAATGATTACTATACAAACAAGCGTAAGCAGCATAAACTTGTGTATGAGGACAAAGTAAAGGGTAAGGAAGTGATGGAGAATCTTCTAGATGCTACTAAGAAGATGTCCGAAACCAAAATTACCCCTTATTCAAAGTATTCTTTAACTGAGAAAGGGTTTGATGCACTAGGACCTCGTAAAATGAACGCTGACGAGAAGAAGAAAGCTCAGGAATCTAGTGACGAGATCAAGGCATCTGTCTATAATAACAGTGCCGCTTACAGGAAGCTTGGCAAACGATAGTAAATAACGATATGGCATACAACTTTTCAGACAACATTCAGCGAGGCATTCTCAACCTCGCCAAGGGCAACCTTGATTTCTTCAACGAGATTGCTCCGCTCGTCAAGTCGGAGTATTTTGAGTACCCAATCCACTCCACCCTTTACGAAGGTATTCAGGAGTTCTTTGGGAAGTATCACAAGCTCCCTAATGACGATTTCCTCTTGGAGTTCTGTAAGGATCGCAAGAGGCAGTCGGAGTCCGTCGCAGAGTATGAGGACGAGATCTGTTTTATCAACAATCTTGATGCCTCCACAGTCCAGAATACTGAGTTCATTGTGGACTGTGTAGAGAAGTTTGCTCGCAGAGAGTCCATGAAGCAGGCCATCACCAAGAGTGTTGACCTCATGCGAGACGGACGCTTCGATGAGATCGAGAAAGAGGTTAAGGACGCACTTCTGGTTGCACGCAGCCAGGACTTCGGCCAAGATTACTTCAAAGATACCGAAGCACGATGGGAGCGCCTATTGACCGTCAACGATGACGATTACATCAAGACCTGTCTTCCATCTCTTGATCGTGGTCTGAATGGTGGTGGTCTCCGTAAAAAGGAACTTGCTATGGTTGTTGCTCCTCCTGGGGTCGGCAAGTCCCTTTACCTAGCCAATCAGGCAGTGAAATGTCTGATTGAAAACCTGAAAGTTGTTTATATATCGTTGGAGATGAGTGAAGATAGAGTGGGTCAACGCATCGACTCTATCTCCACTCTGATCCCTCAAAAACTTCTTGGTCAGGAGCGTGAGCAGAAGATGCTTCGCCAGCGACACAAGATCTTTCAGGACCGCTTTACCAAGGCGAACCTCCGTATCAAGGAGTTCCCCACTGGTATGGCAAATGTTAACACGATTCGGGCTTACCTGAATCAACTTAAAAGCTACGAGGACTTTGTGCCCGATGTGCTTATCATCGACTACATGGAACTACTGCGTCCAGTCCGTGAAGGCATGAGTGAGTATGAAGCCCAGCAGCGTATTGCAGAGGAACTGAGAGGCATCGGTGTGGAGCAAGGGCTCCTTGTCTGGACTGCCACTCAGACCAACAGAGCAGGCCGTGGAGCGCGTCTAATCACAGACGAGCACCTGGGGGACTCTTATGGTAAATTCCGCGTGGTGGACCTCGCAATCTCTCTCAACCAAGACGAAGAAGAGTTCGATGAAGGAATGATGCGTGCCTATGTTATGAAGGCCAGGAATGGTAAGGCACGATTCATCATCCCTATGACCATCAACTATAATGTATTGGTTATGCAAGAGGTTGACCATGACGCGATCCAAGACCCTGAAACAGCGGATTAAGGATATAGGGGAGGTGTCCTATGGATGGGGCACCTTCTCTATTAGATTCCAAAAGAAGATTACCATGGAAGGTGAGGACTGTATGGGACTCACTGATTTCGATAAGATGGAGATCGTTTTGGACGACACTTCTGAGGATAAAGTGCTTCGCCCGACGCTGCTACATGAAATATGGCATATTATCTTTTCTACAATGGGCCTGAGGGCTAACGATGAGGATGCCACAGTGGAGTTAAAAACAACCAACGAATTTGTTGTAGAATCGGCTACCCGTGGACTATTATTGTTTCAACACCTGAACCCTGAGATGTGGAGTGTAATATTCGATGAACAGTGAAGACCTACTAAAAGCATACGAGGACCTAGATCTTGATCTTTACCTTCGCCTAGCCGAAGCCCTCATGTCTATTGATAAGTTTTCTGTAAACGATGAGATGCTCAAGCACGCTCGTATTTATTCCTACTACTGTGGTCTGCTGGAATACGCTACTGCACAAGTTAAGGAGTACGAGGTAGACATGGAGAAATATCAGGTCGATTTGAAAAACGATGCGCGTGATGCTATTATTCACGCTGGAGCAAGGGCTACTGTCGCGGCTGTAGAGGATTATGTTGGTCGTGATACTACCCTACATACTATGAAGAAGAATCTTGAGGAGAAGCGTTACAAGCAGGGTCTTCTCAAGTCACTTGTCCAATCTATGTCTCATAGAAAGGATCTGCTTGTACAACTTTCTGCAAATTCTCGCGCTGAGACGAGAATGATCACTGACTGAACTACTATATAAGGAAAACTAACATGGCTATTGACCTAAATGCGCTTCGTGCGAAGCACCAACAACTTACTAACCCTCAAGCCGCTGGTGGCGATCAGGACTTCCTCAAGAAGTTCTACCAAGTAAAGGAGGGCGAAGCATACCTTCGTATCCTTCCCGCACAGCAAGGTTCTGACAAGAACTTCTACGCTGAAACTAAGATTCACCGTGTTCCACAACCTGATGGTTCCGTAAAGAACTATCACTGCCGTAAGGTTCATGGAGAGAAGTGTCCTCTCTGTGACCTCTACTACGCCCTGTGGAAGACGGGTTCCAAGGAGGACGAGGACCTTGCTCGCCAGATCAAGCCCCGTGCTCGCTACTACCTAAACACCTACGACCGTGAGAACGAGGAGGTCAAGATCTTCTCCATCGGCGTAATCCTCTTCCAGAAGATTGTGGAAACCATGATGGATCCCGATTACGCTGATCTCTTCGAGCAGTCGGAGAACGGTATTCTGGACACCGAAATCGGTCACGATTTCAAACTTCACATGAAGAAGGAGGGGCAGTGGCCTAAGTACGACCAGTCCATGTTCCGCCCCAAAGCAACTCCGCTTGGCAGCAAGAAGTTGATCTCTGAGGTGATGGAATCTCTTCACGATATTCACGATCTAGTGAAGCTTGAAGAGTACGATGCTGTGAAGGAAGCTGTCATGAACCTCCGTCCTGAGGTTCTTCCACGGGAGCGTACCTTTACAGAAACTAAGTCCGATGACGAAGTATCGGATGACGATTATACCAAGAGGTTGATGTCATGAAAATTGTAAATGTAATCGCGGCTTCTGTCTTAGTGTTCGGTTCTACATCGTGCGCTTTGCTGAAAGAATTTCTAGGTGAGGGTACTGTATTTACCACCGCTGACCAACTAGCAGAAGGACAACAGGGTGCTGTCATTCCTTGGGATCAACTTCCCGAAGAGATCAAGGCAAAGGTTCCCGAAGGTACTACTGTAGTCATGGCCGATAAGGAGCAACTGAAAGATGGTGCTGCTTATATTCCTGCTGCCCCAGATGAGGGTGACATCGGTGCCATGATTGATGCTGGTTTCGGTATTGCTAGTACCTTTATCCCTGGCCTTGCTGCTTGGGAAGGTGTTGTCACACTGTTCTCACAACGCAAGCGCAAGCACTATGTCAAGGCAGCCAAAGCACTTGTACCTCACAAGGGAGACACTTCTGTTGATCTTGTAGGCACTGTAAAAGCTATTGGTGCTGGTCTTGGCCTATCGCACTCATCCGAGGCATCTAAGATTGCTGCCGAAGATGATTCAGAGTGGGAGTACGAAGAAGTACCCGAAGAAACTGTTGTCTGATATTCGTTAGTGTCTGTGACTATCCCGACAAAGGAGGTGATCCTACTAGAGTGTTCTAGGGGATCATTGTCAGGCAGCGAAGATTAGACAGTGCTAGAAACTCGAAAAAAGCGTTAGACGGGCGCTTTAAAAAACTCAAGTAGACACTATAATAGAGAGGTGGTTAATAGCCACCTCTCTTCTTATTATGAGCAAACTAAAAATACTTGTTGTACCTGCCAATGATGGTGGATGTGCGTATTACAGGGCGTGGCTTCCTTTCAATAAGCTGAACCAGCATTATGGGGACAAGGTTGAGATTCGTTTCAACAAGAATCCTCTAGGCATTGAGGAAGAGGGGGAGCGTGCTGGTAAGTGGAAAGAGAACTGGGAGTTCGAGGACATGAAGTGGGCTGACATTGTGTTCACCCAGAACCTCAGCAACTTCGGAGGTCCTTACACTGCTCGCATCATAGGCAAGGCCAGGGAGTTTGGTAAGTTTGTTCACTATGACACTGATGATCTTCTTACAGATGTTTACAAAGGACATAGGTTAGAGAAGGTGTATGAAGAAAGAGGTCTTAGTGATGTTACTAAGTTCATTTACAATAACTCGGATCTCGTCACAGTTACGCAAAAAAAATTCGCTGAGAGGGTGTATCCTTTCTGTGGCCCTAACACTACACTAGCAGTAGTTAAGAACGCCATTGATTATGATCTACCTTCTTGGAACATGCCTAAAGTTCTTGGCAGAAAGAATCAGTGTAGAGTCGGCTGGGTAGGAGGCATACACCATGAGCAGGACCTTAGGCAGTTCGTAGGTGTTCCTAACTTAGTGAATCAGCGAGCAGGCGCAGAGCGTGTTCAGTGGGGCTTCTACGGGCGTCCACCAATGCCAGAGAGCGGGGAGAAGGACTGGCAGCAGGATGTGTGGGACAACTATCAGAGGATGCTCCTGAGCGGTATGAAGTATCGCAACTGGTTCATAGCAAACGCTGACGGACCAGACAGATATGGTCACTTCTATTCCAAAATGGATGTCGCTATCGCTCCACTAGAGTTTAACAACTTCAATGATAGCAAGAGTGAGATCAAGGTCGCAGAGTGTGGACGCTATGCAGTGCCTCTTGTAGCAACCAACTGTGGGTGTTATGATGAGACAATCATAAATGGTCAGACGGGCTACCTGATTGATAGAAACAATCCAAAATCTGAGTGGGTTCGTGTGCTAAAGAAGGTTATTCAAGATAAGAAGGGCCGAGAGGAGATGGGAGCTAACCTCAAGCAAGTTACGGACGAATACTTTGATATCAACAAGGTTGTCAAGTTTAGATACGAACTATACGAGCAAGTAATGGGGGCCAAGAATGAAAGTAAGGATAGCTAGTGGGTGGTCAGCAGAGGGAGGATCAACTTTCTCTTTGATGGAGCTATGTGACCTTTTTAATGAACGAGGTGTGGACTGTACTTTCTACGGCCCACACACTTGGCATTTGGACAAATGTTCCAAAGCAGACATGCTACAGAATATCAAAATAAATCCTGATGATGTCTTGATATTTCATTTCATGGACATGCCTCAAAGACCTGCGTGCAGGAAGGTGATCCTGTCTTGCCATGAGACATCTATATTTGATGTTAAGCAGCATAATATTTCTGGTGCGGACGCGATTAGATATGTTAGCCAGAGGCAAAAAGATTGGCAGGGCGTAGATGGGAAGGTTATCCCTAATCTAGTAAGAGGAATCACAAAGAGTAAGAATACAGAAGAGGGTATAGCTGCTGTCATAGGAACCGTCAACCCAATCAAAGGAGTTCATGAGTCGATTCAAAGAGCGTTAGATGACGGGTGCAAAGAAGTTCGTATCTACGGTAATGTGAACGACAATGATTATTTTAATACGAAGGTAAGGCCACTTCTGTCAGACAATGTGATTTACATGGGCATGGAGAAGGACAGGCAGAAGATTTACGACAGCGTATCCTGCGTGTATCAGTCCACAGTAACCTCAGTACCAGAGTCCTTTGGACGAGTTCGTGCTGAGTGTATACGAGCAGGCATTGAGTATAGAGGCACTGAAAGTGCTACCAATGATACACTAGAACTGTGGGAAGAAGATCGTGTATTCGATGAGTTTATGGAGATGATGAAATGAAAATTATAACACAACCTTGGATTGGAGAATTTGGGTGGGAGCTTTTTGGATGGCAAGCATTCATGAGAGCTTACAACAAAACCACTGACGCAGAAATGGTGTGCATCACGCGCCCAGGCAGAGAGATACTGTACGAAGATTTCGCAAAGGTAGAGACGATTAGTGTTAGCGGACAAGGTGACGGCCCTTCATGTCATAACATGAAACTCGACCGAGACAAGATGGAAGAGTTACAGACCAAGTATGCAGGATCTTCCATGATACCTGTTCAGCTTTTTAACTATGTAGGAAAACCCTTGCTAACAGACAAAGGTGAGTTTGCACCAGAGTTTGTAGCATACGGTCAGGACGATAAGATTGAAAAGTATGATGTTATATTCCACATGCGTCATAGAGAATTTAGAGCGGATGATAACTGGTCTAAGGAGAACTGGATCAAGCTCGCTGAAATGTGTGATGCAGAAGGTATATCCTATGCTTGCATGGGTAGTAAGGACGAGGCGCTCTGTATGGACTCAGCAGACGATCTGAGAGGCATTGAGCTAAGGGAGCTAGTCAGATACCTAGCGGGATCCAAATGCATTGTAGGTCCATCTAGCGGGCCTATGCACCTCGCTACGCTATGCAAGTGCCCTCAACTAGTATGGAGTGGTGCTGAAAAGAATAGAAGGCGTTATGAAGTTGAGTGGAATCCTTTTGATGTAAAGGTTCTATACATGGGAGAAGAGTTTGGAGGTTGGCAACCCGAACCAGATACAGTTTTTTCTAAGTTACAGGAGATGCTATGAAACACTTTTCTACTCTAATGAAGAACCTACAAAGGAGGATTCCTTTTGCCCTAGCACGCTTCAATGATGGTGAGATGCAAGGCATAGCTCAGGTAGGGTCTGTAGTCGCAAGAGGAGATCAGCGTGTATCACAGGAGCTTTCAGACGCGCTGAGAGAAGCCCTACAGTATGAGCAAGAAAATTACTGGGTAGGGCTACCTTGCGAAGTGTGTTGGCCTGATCATAGTAAGCTCGCCAAAGAACTTGTTCGCTCAGAGTATAAATATCAAACTTGTGCCGTAGTATTAACAAATAGGAATTGGCGAGATTTTATAAGTTTATTTCCAAACCTCATAGGGGACAGACAGGTAGTATGGATATCAGGTAATGATCAAAAGCTAGATAATCTCAACTTCAAAATTGATAGGCATGAGTTTGTAAATACTCAAGACGCTTGGGCATCCTACGATAAATTAGAAAACTATTGTGATGAACTAGAAAAAGGGTCTATTATAATTCTAAGCTGCGGTCCTCTCTCTAGAATTCTTACTAGAAAGTGGTTTGAAAAAAGACCGGACCTTACCATACTAGATGTAGGTAGCGTATGGGATCCTTTTACGAGAGATGTATGGCATCGCTGCCATACAGGACAGCTTCCTCCGTGTGAAGGGTGTAATTAAATGAATACTAAAAAAATAATAAACAACCCTTATAAGATTGTTCAAATGTTTGAAGAGGAGGTTGCTCAATATACAGGTTCTCCTTTCGCCGTGGCTGTAGATAGCTGTACTAACGCTTTATTTCTTAGTTGTAAGTACCTTAATGTTAAAGAGGTGACTATACCTAAAAAAACCTATCTGTCGGTTCCTATGTCTATAATCCATTCTGGGGGCGAGGTTGTATTTGAAGATCAGAAGTGGTCAGGTATTTATCAATTAAAGCCATATCCAATATACGACTCCGCTAAAAGATTAACCTCTAACATGTATATTCCAGGGAGCTTCATGTGTCTTTCTTTTCATATAAAAAAGCAGCTACCTATTGGAAAGGGTGGCATGATTCTCACTGATAACTACAAGGCGGTAGAGTGGTTTAAGAAAGCTCGATATGAGGGAAGAGGTGAGGTTAACTACAAAGACGACTCAATAGACATGCTAGGATGGAACATGTATATGACCCCGCAGCAAGCATCGCATGGATTAGCTTTAATGCAAAATTATCCACAGCATGTAGACGACTTAGGAGAAAACAACGGGTATAGGGACCTCACTGAATTCCCAGTATTCAAAGGGTGCAAGGTAAATGAATCATAATGTAGACAATCTTGTATTAGGTAAAAATGTTTTCATATCAGAAAAAGCTAAGATTACTGGTAAAAACATAAAAATAGGAGATGGAACTTGGATAGGAGACGATGTTCAAATAATCGTTGATGATTTAGAGATAGGCGATTATTGTAAAATACATAACCATACAACAATACATGGAAGAAGACCTATGAGTATAGGTCACAATGCCTGGATAGGACAGGGAACCATAATTGATGGTTTAGGTGGTGCAAGGATAGGAAACAATTGTGGAATAGGGGCATACTCTCAGCTATGGAGCCACATCAGATACGGTGATCCTTTAAATGGATGTAACTACAATTCCACAAAAGAATTAATTGTAGGAAATGATGTTTGGTTTGTGGGCCATTGTATAGTTTCTCCTGTAATAGCAAAAGACAGGAGTATGGCTTTGGTAGGAAGCGTTATTACGAAGGACATGGAGGAGAACCACATATATGGAGGAAGTCCAGCCAAGGACCTGACCAACAAAGTAAAACCCCAGTTTTCAGACATATCTTTAACAGAAAAGTGGATGTTATTTAAGGATATTACAATACCTGATTCCATAGTTTTGATTGATAGTGACTCGCATATCTTAGACGATGGTAGATCTTACTTTAACATACAAAACAGAACCTATACAAAAAATTCAACCAATGAAGAGTATAAGTTTATGAAAGAAATGCAATCCAGATTGTTTAAATTTATACCAAAGGATTAATTATGAAAAAGTATGCTTTAGTAACTAGGGCCGACGATAATATAAAAGAAATGGCCTCCATTACCTTACCAGTTATAAAAAAATATGCCAAAAAAATAGGAGCGGATTTTATAAACTTAAATCAAGATTCTCCTTTTCTGACTGATGACAACAGAGATCACTACAGAATATTAAAAGTTTTGGACTTGTTTGATGAATACGATAGGATAGTACATGTTGATGCAGACATCTTAATAAGTGATAAATGTCCTAATATTTTAGAGCATGTAAAAGAGGATCATATAGGTATGATCTACGAGGATAAAGGTTCTAGAAAGAATAACAGAATAGCTCTTATTAATAATGTACAGAAAGAGTGGGGAGATGTAGGTTGGAGAAGCGGATACACTAATGGAGGATTTAGTGTATGGTCTAGAGAACACAAAAATATATTCCTACCTCATAACGGTCGCTACTGGACTTCCTGGGGTTCCGCAGATATCCATATATCGTATAATATTCATAAGTACGGATACAAGGTACAAGAGTTAGATTACAAGTGGAATCACATGACAATGTTTAGCGAAGCTTGGAACGGCAATGCTAATAGGTTTGATTCCTATGTTATACATTACGCAGGAAGAGGAATCTTCGATCCTGACTGTAAGGACAGGTTATCCCAGATAAAAAAAGATTACAAGGTATTATACAATGATTAATAAGACAATATCTTACAAAGGACATTTAATAAACTTTAAAAACCTGCATGAAAAAGGACATAACATTGATAAGTTTATTATAAACGAAACTTTATTTAACAGAGAGGATCATTGTTTTGATCCTTTAGTTAAACTTATAGAGAAAGGTTCTGTAGTGTATGATATAGGGGCATATATAGGATCCTTTGCCATACCCATGGCTATTGAAGGTATGAAAGTAATATGTTTTGAAGGATTTCCTGATAATGTAAAAAGGTTAAAAGAAAATTGCTATCCATACAACATAGAAGTGCATTCTATAGCAGTCAGTGATCATAAAGAAACCGTGACTACAAAGTTTAATGATTGCTCTAACCAAGAACCTCAAGAAAGAGAAATCGAGTATGTAGTATTTGATGACTATGTTAATGAGAAAGGTGTTGAGCAGCCGTCTTTGGTAAAACTAGACATTGAAGGGATGGAAACTCTTGCATTAAAAGGAATGACTAACCTCTTAGAAAATATAAGACCTGTTTGGTCTCTAGGTTATCACAAAGGCATTAATATCACTTTTGAAGGATACCCTGGGTGGGTCAGTAAAGAAAACGGAGGATTTGATTTTGATAGGTTTTTTGAACTGGACTATTATGTTTACAACTCTAGGGGACAAAGAATAGAATCCTTCGGAGGATTTGGAGAATATATCTGCATACCAAAATGAGTAAATCACTAAACTTTAAAAGGGTAGA
>Ga0208898_1002862_pt1 | contig 10330 bp, 14 predicted proteins | sample VirMetDEL_Mar_4_FD_184513 | JGI IMG/M metagenome (GOLD analysis project Ga0208898, IMG submission 184513) | Aqueous microbial communities from the Delaware River and Bay under freshwater to marine salinity gradient to study organic matter... | ecosystem: Environmental > Aquatic > Marine >...
TATTCCCGGCCCGGCAGCTCGTCGAGGATTTCGACCTCGATCTGCGCCGGGCGGTCGAGATACGGGTGTGATGCGGAGACAATCTTGATCATCGGTCGCCCTCCCTCAGTTCACCACCACATGCCCTCGCGTCGGGCGGACCCAGTGCGGGACTTCCATTTCGTTCAGCGATCGCAGGCTGTCGCGCACCGTGATCGCATCGTAGGCCGCATCGATGCCGGCCCGGAAGCTCTCGTCGTGCTCCTTCAGGTATTCGCCGATCGTCAGGCTGTCCGATTCCCGGTGCCGATTGATATTCTCCGCCAGCTCCTTCACGCGCTGTTGGCGGCGACGGTTCAGCACCTGGCGCGCCGCTTCTTCAGTTTGATCCATTGCAGTTCCTTTCGTTGGTTGTTTAAAAAATCCGTTTCGGACGCTTCAGGCATCCGCCGTATCCTTCCGGATCAGATCGCGCAGATACTCGCTCATGTTCGAATACCGCCCGTCCATCGCGCGCTCCGCATCCCTTCGCATCCGCTCCGTCAGCCTCACCGTGAACACCTTTCCCAACCCCTCCGCTGCAGCAGCCCTACTCTTTTTCGCTATCGCCTGATTGCTCATTGATTGATTTGTATTACACGCTTTTACATCGTGCAACACAAAATTTCGCAAAAATTCGAAACAGGGAAACTACGTGGTCAGCGTCCGACTGCCACGTGATCTCCACGAATCCGGGAAGAAGCTCGCAGAGGACGAGTGCCGAACGTTCAGCAACTTTCTCGTCAAGTTGCTCTCCGACGAAATCCATCGGCGCGAGAGTCCGTTTTATCTCGAGCGCGAAGATGCGCGCCCGGACCATCTGCGAGTCGAGGAAGATCCACCCGACCTCGACACCTGATTCCCTCACCCCTGCAGCCGCTCGCCGCAGTATGGACACTGCCGAGACGTTCTCTCCACCCGATTTCCGCACGCGCTGCACAGGTAGCGGGGTCGATCGATCGCCCAGGCCACCAGCATCCAGAACGGCAGCGCAACCCAGTGCACGAAAAAGGCCCCGCCCAGTCCGCACACCAGCAGCACCATCCAGGCCAGCACCTGCCACGGCCGAGCCTTCACCCGGCGCGCCGATCGCTTCGGTCTCGCCCTTTCCGCCGCCCTCGACCGGCGGCGATCATCCGCATCCGCCACCATCGACTCGATCAGCGGAGCCGCCGGCTGCCAGTCCGACTCCCCCTCCAGTGCGATCTGCGCGCCCTCGTGGATGTGGCCGATCCGGGCCAGGCTCACGATCTGCGATTCCTCGAGGGGTCCCTCGATCCTCGACCCCGGCTCCGCCTGCAGATAGTATCTCATGCTGCGCTATGCGTAGCAGACCACGAGTCCCCGAGCAAGATCTCTCTCTCGATCCCCTTCCGCTCGATCGAGTGCGGGCCGATCGTTCCCACGCCCAGCCCCTGCTTCTGCCCGTCCGTATTCTCCACCAGCAGACCGCGCCGGTAGAGCGCATAGTTGCACTTCTTCAGCACCTGCTCCGTGCCAGGCATGTCTTCCCACGTGGCCCCCGTGATCGGGTGTGGTTCATTCCATTCGCAGAGCGGCGGGTGGCCCTCCGGTCGCTCCAGTAGATTCGGGATCAGTCTCGGCATCGTTCGCGTGTCTTCGTTTCGTTGTTTACGCCATCTCCGGCGTGTAGGAAAATTGTCCCCGGTAGCCCAGCTCCTCGTGATACAGCAGCCCCTCCGCCGCTCGTATGCTGCCCACGTAGCCCGCCGACGAGTGCCAGTAGTCCGGCGACGTCAGCGACGAGATCCCCCGCACGCGGATCCCGTGCTCCTCGTCCACCGGCACGTAGGTCACCTCCGTCTTTTTGTGGAGATGCCCGCGCAGCCACTCCGCGTAGCGCGCCTGGCCCCACATCTCCCGCGCCTCCATCTGCATGATGCCCATCAGCCGATTCAGCTTCAGGATGCCGTGCTCGAATCCCAGCAGTTGCCGCCCATGCAGATGATACTTGCGCAGCGTCGGCTCCGTATCCACCTCGATCCCGCTCTGGTTGGCGAATGCCACCGACAGCGCATCGCCCAGCGTCAGCGACCGCTCCGCATCGTGATTGCCCGGGATGATCATCACCCGCACCGGAGCCACCTCGCGGAATGCCGCGATCGCCTCCATCGCCACCTCCCGGCCCTTCCGGTAGGCGCGGAACCACCGCCCGTCCACATCCTGCGGCGTGCCCGCCGTCGTCTGGTTCTTCCCCGTGTCGACGTGGAAGTAGTCATTCCCCAGCGGGAACAGCACCTGCGCCACCGGATATCGCTGCGCCTGCTCGATCAGGTCCGCCACCGCCGCCAGCACCAGCCGCCGCGCCTCGTCCACATCGTAGTTTTCCCACCCCGTCTCGCGACCCCAGCACAGCTTCCCGAAGTGCGGATCCATGATCGCCGGGACGAACAAAAACGGCTTTTTCTTTCGTGACCGCCGCACCGCCGGCAGATTCGGCCCTTTCCTCAGCACCTTGCGCGCCGACTCCACCAGCGCGTCCACGTCCGCCTTGTCCCGCAGGAAATCCTTTCGTCGGCGGAACCACGCCTTCACCTGGTAGAGCGGCGTGATTTCGATGCCGTCCTCCGTCTTCGCGCCCATCTGCCACTGATTGCAGAGCCATCGCTCCACCTCCCACTCGTCCCGATCCACCTCGAAGAAGTCCAGCAGCTCGTCCAGCGACGTGATCTCCTTGCGCACCTTCGCCGTCAGACGAGCCTGCGAGCCGTCCCCCTGCTCCGCCCATTCGCGCGCCTCCCGCGCCTGCGGCGGCACGTCGCTGGTATCGTCGACCGGGATCGATTTCCGCGCGGCGGCCATCTCACTCCCCCTTCGCTGCGAGTTTCTTCGCCGTGCGGGAGTTCACCAGGAAGAACACCGGCCGCTCCTGGTAGAATCGCTTTACACACCGATCTCCCGCCACGTCCTCCCATGCCGAGCGACTCGTCAGCCCCGTGTCCCGGACCGCCTGGCGCAGCTTCACCGCCTCCCCGTCAGGGATCGATTCCAGGTATTCCTCCATCCGCTCCTGCGGCCCCTCCTCGTGCAGTTCCTCGATTGCGATCGTTTCCATGTCAGGGGGTTGCAGGAGTCAATGCTATCGATAGACCCCGAGATATTCCTTTCGGATCTTTTCCAGGTCCGGACCCTTCACGCCCTCATTCATTCTTACGAACTCCTTCCACGACTCCCTCTCCATGTAGTAGCTCCATCCCGAGGATGACTTTCTTTCAATCTCATCCATTCGCAACTCCCACGATATCACCCGGTTTGCCAGCGTCCACGTGCCCGTGGTCGTCGCCGTCAGCAGCACGATCAGCAGGCCGACCGAGATCGGGACCACGCTGTTTTTCGATATTTCCCTGAGCCGTTCCGTCATGGGATTCAAGAAGGCAGCCGGATGTGCGAGCGCACCAGTGAGACCGCCCGGCGCTTCCGGTAGACCCCGCCGCCGTCGCGCGAGCCACTTGAGTCCGTGTTCCCCTCCACCGTTGTCACGTAGCCGCCGCTCTCGTCCTCGATCGCCAGCCCGATGTGGGAAAAGGTAAATACCACGATGTCCCCCTTCCGGATCGATCGGCGCGGCTTGTAGAGCTTCACCCCATCCCTCTCTTGGGTCCGCGCCCATCGCTCGAAGTCCCACGCACCCGCCGTCTGCGGACGGTCGAACGGCAGGTCGATCAGCTTGCCCGCCTCACGCACCCCCCAGCAGATGAAGGCCGCACACCACGGCCAGCCCGATCCGTCCAGCCACGTCGCCGCCTGGTATTCCTCCACGCGATGGCCGCGGTTGCTGTTCTTCGGCACCTCGCGCACCCCCACCTCGCGCTCCAATATGCGCGACAGCAGGGCTGGGAGACGCTTTAACGGGACCGGGTCGACCGCGTCCGGCTTCGGCGGCGACTTGTCCGCGAGATACTTCGCGTAGGCCGCCTTCGTCTTCGGACCCGGCAGACCTAGCGTCGTCCCCTCGTAGTATCCCAGCTTCATCAGCCCGTGCTGCACGAGCTGCGCGTCCGGGATCGTCAGATTCTCCAGGTCGATCGGGTCCGGCATGGCCGAGATTACTTGCGGTTGATAAAGTCCTCGATCGCACCATTCACCGCGTCGGATGCCTTGCGCTTCGCCGCGTCTTCGATGCCCTGCCCGATCGAGTAGCTCCCGCCCGTGATGCCGATCACCGCAGCGCCCGCCTCCGCGTGGCCCTGCGAGATGAGGTATCCGCCCGCGATTTGCCCGATCAGGGCGATCCAGAATTTCCGAGATTTGAACTTGTCCTTCATGAGCACATCCGCCTGTCAACCTCCCGAGCCCGATCCTTCGCCCTCTGGCATTTTTCGCAGTGCGTCATCTGTGAGAAACCCTCGCAGATGATCACCCGGCATCCGTGGCAGATCGTCGCCCCCTTCCCTCCGTTGTATTTGTGAATCGGGCGATCCCTGCCGCCATGTCGAGTCCCGCACGACATGGCTACATCAATCCCGCATCTCGATTCCCAGATCCTCTGCAAAACACCGGAACGTTTCCTCCCTGTGCTCCGGCGAGAACCATTCCCCATGAGAGAAGTCCGGGAACCACCGCGTCACGAAGCGATGCCGATCCCGACCCCATTCCTCCCCGTTGTCGATCGCATCGTATCCCCGCACCCGCAGACCGTATGGCCCGCCGTCGCGCTGCCAGCCCTGCACCCCGAGCCCGCCGTAGAGACCCGGCATGCGGCCCGTCCAGCCGATCACCCGATCCACCTCCGAGCAGTAGGCGATCACCCGACCGATCCAGCGCGTCCGCACCAGGTCAGCCAGTCCGCTTTTCTCCACATCCGACTCCGCAGCCGCGCCAGTCAGGATCATCGACTCCGTAGAGATGCCCAGCGCCGCCAGCCGGCGCGCCATCTTCACCGCGATGTCGCAGCCGTTGCTGTGCGCGACGATCGCCGTTCGCACCCCGCGCGGACGCTCCGATCGACCACCGACGAATACCCCCGAGTCCGCCGCACTCGCCCGATCGTAGTCCGCTGCGAATGCCTGCACCCGAGCCGCGTGCGCCCGCGCGTAGATCGGGTTCGTCACCCAGAGATTCCACGGTGCGATCGCCGTGGCCTGGTAGCTCTCCGTCTCGATCGCGACCCGCGGCAGCCGCAGCTCCAGGTGATTGCCGAAGCGATGCGTCCAGTCCGCCCGCGTCAGGCCCTGGTGAATGCCGTGGATGATCGTCACGTGCCACATGTCAGCCTCCCGTCAGCCTCCCGTTATCCTGCCGCGAGGAAGAGCACCAGCATCATCGCCAACGCACCCGCCACCGATCCACAGGCCATGCACCCCGTCAGCACGATCAGGCACCACAGGCAGAAGCGATAGGAAGGTCGATCCGGGCGAAACCACATGCCCTCGGCGCACTGTCAACCCTGTTGGATGAGTCGCCATACCCTGTTCCAAGCGCCTTTTCTTAGTCGAAAGGCCCGCTCGTAGAGAATACCGTATTACTCGTCGAGCCGTCGTTGCCCTCCCCCGAATAGTCGTCGACGTCGTCAGTGTCGAGTAGATACCAGCCGATCAGACCGCTGGAGACATGCGTGCCTGCTACCAGATCGCCGATCTCACTTGAAGACAGTGCCCGATTATAGATTCGTGCGTCCGCGCAAAGTCCGTCAAAACTATACCCAGAGCTAGATCCGGCGTAGCCGATTGCTGGCGCTGGAGACGATGGAGTCCGTATGGAGCCACTCGTGGAATAGGTCGTCGATCCCGCTACGCCATCCACATACCCAGTCAGAGTCGAGCCGTCGTATGTCAGCGCAACATGTTCCCAGAGACCTCCAGAGACGGTCATATTTAGATTCCCGCCCGTTTGGCCAGTCGTGTAAATATAGCCCTGCATTCCGCCGCTTGTTAGCATTCGGAACAGAATCTGCGTAGAGCCCGCTGGCCAGCCTCCGATGATGTTCCTGCTCGCGCCCAGTGTATCGAGTCTGACCCATGCCGCGACGGTAAACCCAGAAAGACCGGAAAAAATATCCGCTGGGAGCGATACCTTGTCTAGAACCGAATCAAAATCCCGACTCGCATGCCCGAAGTCCGGTATGTCGCCGCTCGCCGCCGCGCGATGCGCGTTGATCGTTCGAGTCACATTCATTTTCGGATAGGGCAAGTGCGGCAATTGTGCGCGAGATTTGAGGTCCGGCATCGCATCACTCCTCGATGGTCCAATCCGTCAGATCGTAGTCCTGGTCCGCGTCGATCGCAGCGTCGAATTCCGCCTGTTTCGCCCGCAGTTGGCGGACCACATCCTCGATTGCGACCATGCGCGCCACCGATTCCTCCTGGTCGGCAGTCAGCACCGCGCCATCCGCCTTGCGCGCCAGCGCCCCCCCCGCAGCGATCAGCGCCGAGGGATCGTCCGTCTCGGGGAATCTGGCTCTCAGCTCCGCTTGAAACGCCGTCTCCACCTGCTGCTTCAGTTGCTCGTTCGAGAGCTTCACCGGCGCATACGATTTGTGATACACCCCCGCCGCATACCCCTCCGGCGGAGTCGGGTCCGTCAGCGAGAGCGCCTGCGTCGTCGCCAGCGTGTAGCGGTGATCCACCTCGGGTCGATCTTCCTCCGTGCGCAGGAAGTAGAGATAGTGCGGATTTGCGCCCACCACGGGCGCGCCGTCGATGCGAGGCCAGAGCGCATTCCACTCCACCACGTCGTAGGTCGATGTATTGTTGATGTCGAAGACGCCGAGGTCTTCCACGTAGACTTTTACGAATCGATCGACCTCGTAGTCGATTCCAGTGTCGGGATGTGCTGGCATAGTATGCTTTTGGTTGAGACTTGCAGGATCAGGTAGGTGTGATCTCGACCGTGACGATGAGATCCTTACCATCACTGCCTTGGTCGATGTCGAAAGAGAGCAGGTCACCCGCCGAGACAGCCTGCGTGCCGTTCACCGTGCCCGAGCCCGTGTTGCCGCTCGTCGCGATCGAGGCCACCGCAGAGAGCACGCTTGTCGCCGCGCCAGTAGATCGGTTGACCGTGTTGCAGTCCACCTGCACCGCCGCCGCACTCGGCTCGTTGTTCGGGTCACAGTCGATTGTGACATCCGTGATGTTCCCCGACTTCGGCACGCGGGCGAATCCCTTGAACGTCCCCGCCGAGATAGCCTCGCCGTTTACGCTCAGAGCCGCCTGCAAATAGTAGGGCTCCGCGATCGGCATGTAGTCGGCGTCGTGGTTATGCGAGGTAGGAGTGCGAGCATCCGTGAGCCGCGAATCATCCCCTTTCACCACCTCACCGACAGCCGCATCACCGGCTGCAGGGACATCCAGCGAGGCCGAAGTGCCCGCATCCGTCACATCCGAGAGCGTGTGCGTGTGCGAGGTAGGCGTGCGAGCGTCCGTCAGGCGCGCGTCATTACCTTGCACTACCTTTCCGGAAGCCGACTCCCCGTCCGTAGCCAGTTCTACCACACCCGTCGCGGAGGTCGTCGCATCTTGCTTGATATTTCCAAACGCAGTCGCCGCATTACCCACGTCCGACAGATTATTTGCGGAGAGCATATCTCCGCCACCAGGAACCGACTGCCAAGAGCACGTCCCGTCCCCATCCTCGCGTAGAAATTTCAAACCACCCGTCTCTCCGGTCGATTTCACTGCAGTTCCCTCCACATCATCCTCTGTCGCGAGACCACCGGCATCCGTGATGTCTGACATCGTGTGCGTGTGCGAGGCAGGAGTGCGAGCATCCGTGAGCCGCGAATCATCCCCTTTCACCACCTCACCGGCAGCCGCATCACCGGCTGCCGGGACATCCAGTGAGGCCGAAGTGCCTGCATCCGTCACATCCGAGAGCGTGTGATTGTGCGAGGATGCCGCCTTTCCGTCGAGAGCCGACTGAAGTCCCGCGATGCTCGAAATTCCCAAGGCGTCGAGGTCTGCCCGATTCAACTCGATGAAATCTACAACTTCCTGAAGCGTGTCCAGCGTAGTCTCGTCACTCGCGAGAAGGGTGTTGATGTTATCAATCAGCCCTTTCAACACGACCAGCTGGGCAGCCGAGCCTGGGACTGCCGATCCGCCCGTCGTGAGGTCATCGACCACGTCCCCAGGCTGTACCGCCGAGGCCCCGAGAGCGCCCTGCGCCGCGGTAGCAAAGTCGCCGGCAGCACTGGTAGCGGCAGTGCCGAGTCCAAGTGTCGTTCTGGCGGTTGCCGCATCGGTATCGTCAACGAGAGACGCTCCAAATGTCGAAATACCGTGAACGCCGGATGTGATAGCGGCGTGGGTCGAAACGGCTCCGCTCGCCTCGAAATCTCCGGTGTCGTTCGCCGCTGCCGTTCCTGCATCGGTGATGTCGGAGAGCGTGTGGCTGTGTGTTGCGTCCGCAAACGATTCGTCAGGCGTCCGTTGCCCTTGGCAGTTGATGACGAGAACGCCAGTCGAGGCTTGAATCCTTCCAACCGTAGCGACAGGCTGAACGCTGCCGGTTGTGGGCCGTGTCGTAGTGAGTCCGCTTGTCCCGACGAAAATCTCGTCGTTGAGCGCCCACCCAGGCGAATCGGTATCGTAGGTGCGGATCTCGCCGACAATGACTCCGTCGCCTTCTCCGTTGACGCCCAGATCCTGCGCAAGCAATGCGATGGCAGGCATTTTAGCCGGGTCAGATGAATCGGCGGCGGCCACTTCGACGCGGTCTGAACTGCCTACGTGCCCGGTTACGTAAACGGGCGTCCCTTTGTCGAGTGCTCCTCCCGATGTGTTTTTTACGTGGATGTAAAGCGTACCAGCCACATTCCCGTGAATGTGGTCGGCGGTGAGAAGCCCGGGAACGGTCAGATCGTCGGACCACGCAAGGTCGTAATCATCCCCACTCGCCTTCGTCGCGATTTGTCCGGTGGTACCTCCTGCCAACCCTCCCAAGCCGTCCAGCTTCGACTTCTCCGCATCCGTGTAGGCATTCGTATCCGCGAGCGACTCGTAGGCCGTTTTGATCTGCGAGGCCGTCACCGCGCCCGTCTCGCCGACCACGCTCGTCACCGCCCCCGCCTCGCCCTCGATCACGCCCTTCACCTCGACCGATACCGTCGAGCCCGTCGCGATCGTCAGCGCCACGCTCGTGCTCGCTGCCGTGCCCGGGTCGAAATCCCCCCGATCCGGCAGGAAGTCCAGGTCACCCTGCAGCACGAAGTCCGCCGGGTCCGAAGACGAATCACGGAACACCACCGCGAACGCCACATTCCTCCCCAAGTCTGAAAAATCCAGCGTCGCATCATCCACGCTCGCGCGAGCGCGCGCGATCTCGATCGTCACCGTCGAGCCCGAGACCGAGATCGCCGGCGTATCGTCCGTCGTCGCCGTGCGCCACACCTGCGACGCCGTGCGGCCGTAGCGGCTCTGCGCCGTCAGCTCGATGTATTTGCCCGCCGGATCATAGTCCGTCAGTTCCAGCGTCATGGCGAACGACGCCTCCGCCGGCAGCCGGTAGAGCGGGAGCGAGGCGACCCGGTGCGTGATGTTCGATTCCGTAGCCATGTGCGATTACGCCTCGTCCTCCTTCAGCTTCCGAGCGATCTCCACCGGGATCGCCAGCGACGATATCTCGTATCCCGGCAGGTCCGGATCCCCCGTCACCTGGCAGGTGATCTTGCAGTTGCTGTAGTTCGGACCGCCGCCGATCGCCGTCGGCGTGTCCAGCGTCGTGTCCGAGTAAGAGTTGTAGACATAAGCCACCGCCGTATCCGCCGGCAGCACCACCTCGATCTCGTCGTTCGGGTCGTTCAGCGAGACCGACGTCGTCTCCCCCAGTCCCGTGTCCAGTGCAGACTTGATATCCAACGCCGTATCGCCGCCGCTCGGCGTCAGCGTGTAGATCAGGTTGTCGCCAGAGTCGTAGAACTCCCAGTCCGAATAACCGTCCTCCCCCGCCGGGTCCACCACCTCGTTCGTCTCAAAGCCCCCCACCGTCCACCCCCCCTGCAGCGGCATATCGTAGCGATAGTTCGCGATCTGGCTCGTCGTCGTCACCTCCGCATCCACCTGCAGCCCCGTCGCGTCGCCCGTCACACTCGTCAGTTCCAGCGTCGTGTCCCAGTCGCTCGGCGTCGTGCTCGTGCCGCTCGCCGTCTGCAGACCGCCGCCGCTCGTCACCGCGAAAGTCGCGCCGTCCCATGTCACTGTCAGGTCGGCCGTGATCTCCGCCTCGAGCGAGGTATCGCCCGGCACCACCAGCGCCAGCGTCAAGTCGTAGTTCGCGTTCACCTGGTCGTCCAGGTTGATGTCGAACGTGTTCGAGTGCGTATCCCCCTGGTCCAGCGTGCTCGGGATGGAGT
>Ga0208898_1002868_pt1 | contig 10316 bp, 10 predicted proteins | sample VirMetDEL_Mar_4_FD_184513 | JGI IMG/M metagenome (GOLD analysis project Ga0208898, IMG submission 184513) | Aqueous microbial communities from the Delaware River and Bay under freshwater to marine salinity gradient to study organic matter... | ecosystem: Environmental > Aquatic > Marine >...
TAATTTGTTTTATGATGTATTAAATATAGAATTTAATCTTTGGATGTGGATTCGCCAAATGTGTAAATATGGCGACTTTTTCTTAAAATTAGAAATTGCTGAAAAATTTGGGGTTTACAATGTAATTCCTTATACTGCTTATAATATAATTAGAGAAGAAAAAATTAAAGAAAATGATACAACCCAAATGGAGGTTAAATTTAGGTTTGACCCTGATGGATTAAGTGGAGGAGGAGAATATGGTGGTTATTTTGGTGGGTTACAATCTACTAGTAAAAGTAGTAAAGGTGGAAATGCTATATATTTTGATAATTATGAAATAGCTCACTTTAGACTTCTTTCGGATGTAAACTATTTACCTTACGGAAGAAGTTATATTGAACCTGCTCGTAAATTATTTAAACAATATACTTTAATAGAAGATGCAATGCTTGTGCATAGAATTGTGCGTGCACCTGAAAAACGTATTTTTTATATAAATGTAGGTGCTATTCCCCCTGCTGAGATAGAAAATTTTATGCAAAAAACTATCTCTAAAATGAAACGTACTCCTTATATTGACCAAAACACAGGAGATTATAATTTAAAATACAACATGCAAAATATGTTGGAAGATTTTTATATTCCTGTTAGAGGTAACGATGCTTCAACTAAAATTGAAACTACTCCTGGGTTAAACTATGATGGTATCCAAGATGTTGAATACTTAAGAGATAAATTATTTGCTGCTCTTAAAGTACCTAAAGCCTTTTTAGGATATGATGAAAATACTGAAGGTAAAGCTACATTAGCCGCTGAAGATATTAGATTTGCTCGTACTGTTGAACGTATTCAAAGAATAATAATTTCTGAATTAACTAAAATAGCTATTGTTCATCTATATACCCAAGGATATGATGGGGATGATTTGGTTAATTTTGAACTTCAATTAACTACTCCCTCAATCATCTATGACCAGGAAAGAGTAGCATTAATGAAAGAAAAAATGGATCTTGCTCAACAAATGCAAGATACTAAATTATTCCCAACTGACTTTATTTATGATCATCTATTCCATTTAAGTGAAGATGAGTATAATGAATTTAGAGACCTTGCTAGAGAAGATGCTAAACGAGCCTTTAGACTTACCCAATTAGAAACCGAAGGAAACGATCCAGTAGAGACAGGCCAATCATATGGCACCCCTCATGATTTAGCTTCACTATACGGTAAAGGTAGATATTATGATGAACCAGATAGTGTGCCTGCTGGGTATGACGAAAAAGAATTAGGTCGCCCTGAAGAAAAAGTTTCTAATATTAATACACAGGATGGTAATTTTGGCAAAGATAGGTTAGGTGTTAAAAGAATGAAGGGTACTGATAAAAATGATTCTGATAGTTTACGTTCATCAAAAAGTTCTACCCCTTTAGCTTTAGAAGCCAAATCTGTTTATCTTAAAAATCAAGATATGTTAAAAAAGATTCCCCTTAATCGTAAACAGTTAGTGTATGAACAGGATGATGCACTATTAGATGAAAAACAATTAAGGAACTGAAATCTTTATATATTTATAAAAAAGCCTATCGATGAAAATTAAGCATTCTAAGTATAAAAATACGGGCCTTTTATTTGAACTTTTAGTGAGACAAATAACTGCAGATACTCTTTCAGGTAATGAGTCTCCTTCATTAAATATTTTAAAAAAAGCTTTTACAAAAACTGAATTAGGAAAAGAATATAAACTTTATGAATCTTTATTTAAAAATAAAAATTTAAGTGAAAATAAAGCGGATATTACTTTAAATACTATACTAGAAGCAACTTGTAAGTTAAATAGAAGTGCATTAAGAAGAGAAAAATATAATCTTATAAACGAAATAAAAAATCATTACAATTTAGATGAATTTTTTAAACATCAAGTTGTAGGCTATAAAGCATATGCTTCATTTTACAAACTAATAGAAATATACAATTCAGATAAATTATCTGAAACTGAAGAAATTATCCATAATAAAGTTACTATTTTAGAGTATTTAACTCATTCCCCAATTAATCAGAAAAAAGTAAAACAAGATTTAATAGAAGAATTTTCTAAATATGATAAAGATTTAAGGATACTTACTTATAAAGTAATGCTTGAAAAATTTAATGGCAAATACTCTAATTTAAATACGGGTCAAAAAGAAGTACTTAAAGAATTTATTAATTCTATTGATAATACCCCTCGTTTAAAAGAAATTTATAATACTAAAATTAATGAGTTAAAAATTTCTCTTAAATCTTATGCTAAAAAAATAAAAGATGGAGCTACTAAAATAAAATTAGTAGAAATAGTTAAACTATTACAAGAAATAGATAAAGGTTCTAAAATTAATAACGATGACCTAATCAACCTTCTCCAGTATTACGAATTAACTGAAGAATTATCTAAGGTAAATAATGGCTAATTCACTTAAAGAGTTTTTAAAGAAAAACTACCCTGACAAGTATGATGCTATTAAAAAAATAGTAAAAGAAGCATCCACATCAGGGGCAGCAGGGGGGTATTTAACTAAATATGCTTTTGGGAAAGCTCCTATTTCACAGTATACTAAAATTGGGTATAAACCGGTTAATCAAAAAGCTCTTAGAAAAAAATCTAAGGGTATGGATTATGTAGATTTACACAAACGCTAATATGTATTATCATGAAGACACTTCAAGAACAATATAATTTAATTAAAAAAGGAAAAGGACACAAAGATGTGTTTATGAAGGAAGCAAAAAGATTGTTTCCTAATATTGTTCCTAATGCTGCTACTTTTAATCAAACTGCTAAATTATTAAAACAGCGTAGTGTAATTAGTGAAAATATATTTCCTTTAATACCTTCTGCTAAATTAAATCCTTTTACTAACTTTGATAAGTTTCTTAAAGAAGAAGCAAAAGCTACTGAAACAAAAACTACTAAAGAAGTAAATCAAGCAGAAACTGCTGGTTACGATTATAAAGACCCTAAAAATTTAAATAATCAAATTTTTGATCAATATCTTAATGGTTTAAGATTTGAAATGGAACAAAATCCTGAATTACTAGCTGATGAACCCACTGAAGCTTTATTAAAAGCTAAAGACATTGTCACTAAAAATTTAGAAAAAGATTCTTTATACTATATGAAAAATGCAGCATTTGGTATTAAAGATTTAGGTTATACAGAATTAGAAAACGGAAAAGAACCAACTGGAAAATATAAATCCTCCGGCTACGGAGACCTAAAAGAAAATAACATGAACAAATCAGAAAAACTTGTAGAATTATTAGAAGAAGCTGTAGCTGGAATTCCATCTATTGGTAATCCTTTTGCTGAGCGTAAAAACATGGCTTATGAAAACAAATTTGCTGCTTTTTTAGCTGAAGAAAAAGATAAAAAAGAAACTAAAGAAGCTAAAAAAATGGAAAAAGAAGAAAAAGAGCCTGCTAAAGAGGAAAAAGTAATGAAAAAAGAGGAGATGAAGCCTAAAAAAGAAGGTAAGAAAAAATTCCAAGATGTAGTTAAAGAAGTTGAAAAAATAGGTGAAATGGCTAAAGCTAAAGTAGCTATGGAAATGTATGGTGGTATGAAAAAGAAAATGGAAGAAACTCTTAATTCCATTAACGAAGATACTAATCTACAAGAATTCATCGACGAAGGTAAAAAGGCAGAGTTACAAAAAGAAATTGCTTTATACGAAAAGTATTACTTAAACGCTGAAGCTAATTACAACAATAATAAATGAGACAAACTCTCATAGATACTCAACTTTTTACACTTTCTCCACAAGCAATTACTGAGGCAGTTAAAACTGAACAAGGTAATTTAATTGTGGAGGGAAGACTTCAATCCGCTGAGAAAAAAAACGGAAATGGAAGATACTACCCTAAAGAGGTATTAGAAAGAGAAGTTGAAAAGTATAAAGAGGGTCCTATAGCAGAAAGTAGAGCATTAGGTGAACTTGACCATCCTGACTCTCAAGTTATAAATTTAAAAAATGTCTCACATAATATTAAAGACATTTGGTGGGATGGGGATGATGTAATAGGTAAAATTGAAATACTACCAACACCTTCAGGCAATATCTTAACTGAGTTATTTAAAAATGGTATTACAGTAGGAGTTTCTTCTCGTGGCATGGGTAGTTTAAAACAATTAGGTGAAACCCAGGAAGTACAAGATGACTTTGAACTTTTATGTTGGGATTTCGTATCCACACCTTCTACACCAGGAGCATATGTATCGCCGGTAAATGAAGGGTTAGAATTTTCACCTAAGCTTGGTAAATATATAAAAGTTAATGAAATTATAACTGAAATTTTATGCAACAACGGACAGTGTCCGATCATATAAATTAAAAAGGTTTAAAAGGAAAAGGTGCGAGAAATCGCACCTTTTTTCGTCATATTGACGTCATCTTAAATTTTGGGATCACGAAAAATTCTTCGTATATTCATGGGGTAAGGTTGCAGCAGCAGCAAGAACAAAAAAAACAAAACCCAAACAACATGAGTAAGTTTCAGAACCTGATCAATAAGACCCAAGAGGCATGTGATAACCTCGGTATCAATGTGACTAACATCACGGTGTTTCGAGATAGTGAGAACGGTCGCCATTACCTGAGTGGTGATTACAGGTTGCCTAGTGCGTTTAACGGGCAGGTGACTCGTAAAACGACAACTCGCATTGAGGAAATTTTCCGAGGTAATGAGCAGCTCGCGTTTGATATGTTCATGATGGGGTTCAGTGAGAACCGAGTTGCTTATTGCAACGCGAGTGATGAGGAGATCGCTGAGTTTGGAATGCGCCACCCAGATACCTACCCGGTGGCGTAATATTAAAGTCATCTGAGGATTTGGGATCCCTAAACCCAGTTCGTATATTCACGGAGTAAAGTTACAGCGACATGCAAAACAACAACAACACCCCCCAAGTCCTGACCACTGAAGCAGGCCAAGAGATCCTGAACCAGTTCCTGGTTGAGAACGACATCCCCTGCACCGCAGATTGCATCATTGAAGAGTTGAACACTGACACCTGTAATATTGGTCTGTTCAATGCAAACAGCATTTCAATCCAGTCTGGATATGAGGATGGGAGGAATGAGGGTGTTACTTTCATTGATGAGAATAGCAACCGGCTCTACGTTCGGATGTCTTACTTGGGTGATGATGAGTTGGTTGGTTTCACGAGATATGCCTCTCAGGATGAGTATAGAGGTGCTTGTTTCCGGATCTCACGGTATGTGGCTGGGTTGAGTGGTGGAGAGGATGTGGTTTTTCAGCTTGGTTTGAATATTGCCTCGATGGTTGAGTTTGGTACTGGAGGTGTTAATGATGAGGTTCAACAAGCCCAAGACCTCGTAGATCAAATTGAGAGGGAATTCCAGGAGCGGTTCGGTGGTGGCAGCAGTGGGTGGATTTGCCCTGAGTAATATTGACGTCATCTGAAAATTTGTGGAATCCAGAATCTTTTCGTATATTCACGGAGTAAAGTTACAAAAAACCCCCAAAAACCCCCTTTTTCATGCCTTATAGTAATTACCAAAAGCATCTGATTGAAGATCAAATGAACAATAACCTCCTTTCACTTTGTAAAGAACAAGGAGTCAAAATTGAAAGTTTTGAAAGAAGTACATACTTCGAAAATGTTTTTAAAGAACATCCTGAATCAAAAACTATTCAACCTTATATCTTTAATAAAGATAAAAGTATTGCTATGACAGTTTTATACAATGCTACTGATGAAATGTGGCAATTTTCGAATACTTTTAGGAGTTTATTTCCAATTGCTAAATCATTTAATCCTTTTAAAGGAGAATTCACTAAAGGAGATTCTATAAATGAATATCATGGAAATCAAGTCTGGTACAAAGGAGATCCTGATGCAGAGGAAAAAAAGATGTTTTCAAACCAAATGTTTGATAAACTAAAGGAATATTCTTCATGGAATGGTCATGGCCTTTGTAATTTGGATGAAGCTATTGATTTTATCAAGTGGTACACTTCTCAATCCCTCTGATATAAAAAATTTCACAAAAAGGAAAAGGTGCGAGAAATCGCACCTTTCTTTTTTCCGCCATATGTATCCCTGAATGTGCCGTCACTTTATACGGTACCTACTATTATTAATCACTATTACGCTTTTACAGAATAAGCGTATTTTCCCAATCAAAACAATTTAGGAATTATGGCAAACAGAGATTTGTTAAGAGAAGCTATTGCTGACGCAAAAGCTGTCAAAGAAGTTGCTATTGCTAATGCAAAAGCTGCTTTAGAAGAAGCCTTTACTCCCCAACTTAAATCTATGCTTTCTGAAAAAATTTCCCAACTTGATGAAGAAGATGATATATCTGAAGCCGATAAGGTAATCAAGAAAAAGGAAGAAATGGAAGAAGCAAAAAAGTTAGAGAAAGAAGGTAAAGAAAAAATGGATGAAGCTGAAGACATGGATGAAGGCTACGGCAAAGAAGACATGAAAGAAGCTGAAGACATGGACGAAGAGCTAGATTTAGACGAACTTCTAGCTGAGTTAGAATTAGAAGAAGAAACTAATAAACCCCACGGTAACATTGGTCATAACCAAGAAGAAGGTGAGGTTTTAGGTTTCGAAGAAGGTGAAGAAGAAATGGAAGAAGGATACGATGACAGTATGGAAGAAGCCGAAGGCGACGACGATGCTGAACTTGATCTTGAAAACATGACTGAAGAAGAGTTACAAGGTTTTATTGAAAATGTCATTGAGGACATGATCGAAGATGGTGAACTTGTTCCTGGTCCAAATGCTGATGAATCTGAAGCTGAAGAAGGCGAAGACACAGACGATGGTATGGAAGGAGATGCTGACGTAGACATTGAAGTAGATGATATTGATCTTCAAGAAGGCAAAAATATGCAAAAAGCTGCAGAAATGGCTAAAAAATTAGGCATGAAATTAAAAGATTTCTTAAAAGCAGTTGCAGAATTCGAAATTGAAGGAGCAGCCCCAGGAATGGGAATGCAAGAAGAAAAAGAGCTTAAAGAAGCTAAACTTGTTATTAAACACCTTCAATCAGAACTCCAAGAAGTTAATCTTCTTAATTCTAAACTCCTTTACACAAACAAGATTTTCAAAGCTAAAAACTTGACAGAAAATCAAAAAATTAAGGTTTTAAAGGCTTTTGATAAAGCCGAAACAGTTAAAGAAGCAAAAGTTATTTACGAATCGTTAAGCGAAAATCTAGTTGATAAAAAAGCTAAGTCTTCGATTAAAGAATCTATGGGCTTTGCTTCAAAACCTGCGGGTGTTGCTCCTAAGCGTCCTATAACTGAACAAAAAGTTGTTGAGGAAGATGCTATGGTATCACGCTTTAAAAAATTAGCAGGTATTAAATAATTATTAATTTTAAAACTAAAACAAAATGTCAAATTTAAATTCTCTTTTAGAGAGCGCTAATCAGTGGAAAGTCGTTCAAAGCGATGCCGCTAGATTAGCCAATAAATGGGAAAAAACAGGTTTGCTTGAAGGTTTAGGTGGAGAGGTTGAGAAAAATAATATGTCTCTTATCCTTGAAAACCAAGCTAAGCAACTTGTTGTTGAATCTTCCCAAACCGGTGCTGGTCAAAATGGTGCTGCCTTTTTAGGAGGCCAAGGTGAACAGTGGGCTGGTATTGCTTTACCTCTCGTTAGAAAGGTATTTGGTCAAATCGCTGCAAAAGATTTTGTTAGTGTTCAACCAATGAGTCTACCTTCTGGTCTTGTATTCTTCCTCGACTTCCAGTACGGTGGTGGTGGATCTGTAGAAGGTCAAGGTGGTAAATTTGTAACAGGCTCAGATGTATTTGGTAATTCTTCTATGTATGGTATTACTGATACAACTGCTGCCCCTACAAATGGTTTATATGGAGCAGGTAAGTGGACCTATTCTAATAATGTTACTCAATCTACTACAGTAACTGCAACTATAACTACTGCTTCTTGGGCTGACTTAGGATACGATTCAAATATCTCACAATCTGAACTTGGTGAATTGGGTATTAAGAAGATTACTATTGGTACTGCAAACTTAGCTAACGCTGATGAACTCGGTGTTAGAGGATTTACAGTAAACCAAATCAACTCTGAAGCTACAAATGCTGTTACTAACTACGCTCAGTTTAACTACTATGATGATACCAATACAAATTTTGTATTATTTGCTTCTGCCTCAGATACTGCTGCTGCTTTAACTCCTGAGGTTGATGTAATTTACCCATTACAAACAACCGCTGCTTTAAGAGGTGATTTTGAAGATGGAAATACTAATCTTAATGCTGCAAATGATCCAATTGATATCCCTGAAATTAACGTTAAGTTAAAATCAGAAGCTATTGTTGCTAAAACTAAAAAGCTAAAAGCTGTCTGGACTCCTGAGTTTGCTCAAGACTTGAACGCTTACCACAGCTTAGATGCTGAGGCTGAGTTAACAAGCATCATGAGTGAGTACATCGCTCTTGAGATTGACTTAGAAATTCTTGGTATGCTTATTGAAAATGCTTTAACAGTTGACTACTGGTCCGCAGAAAATAATGTTACTGCTACTGGTAATGCTGCTCCTTCTACTTTAAGCAGTGTTTTCTATAATACACAAGGCCAATGGTTCCAAACTCTTGGTACTAAACTTAACAAGGTATCTAATAAGATTCACCAGTTAACTTTAAGAGGAGGTGCTAATTTTATGGTTCTTTCCCCAACAGTTGCTACTATCCTTGAATCAATCCCAGGATTTGCTGCTGCTGATGGAGCGGATGCTGATACTATGAATTATGCATTTGGTATCCAAAAAGTTGGTAACCTAAACCAAAAATACCAGGTTTATAAGAACCCTTATATGACTGAAAACACCATTTTAATGGGCTTTAAAGGTTCACAATTCTTGGAAACAGGTGCTACATTCGCTCCTTACATTCCATTGATCATGACACCACTAGTGTACGATCCTGATACCTTCACACCAAGAAAAGGTCTCTTGACTCGCTACGCTAAGAAGATGTTAAGACCTGAATACTACGCTAAGATCTATGTTAACGGTTTAAACACCCTCTAATTAGATTTTTAGTATAAACTAAAGAAAAGCCCCACTTCGGTGGGGCTTTTTGTGTTTCTAGTAGTTAGTGTATATTTATAGTAAAATAAAAAAAGATGAAAGAAACACCATCGCAGTTACCTATACCAAGTTATGTTTTAAATTTTCCCTTTACTTTAGATACTTCAAATCCAAATAATATTTGGATGCAAGAACTACATCCTGATGCTCTAAAGATAAATAAAGGAGTAGCATATAAACAATTTTTAGATCTTTACGAATTTATAGCAGGTAATTCTTTAGCATACCTTTTACCTTCATATGGTAATTTCCAAGATCAGGTATACGTAGCTAACTTAGGTATTTACCTACCCCACATAAAAGACTCAAACCAAATTATTTTATCTAACTTTACCTCAGAACCTAGACAAGGTGAAGAAAAAGCAGGTAAGCCATTCTTTGATTTAATGGGTTACGAAACAACTATTTGCCCCTTCAAATGGGAAGGAGAAGCTGATCTAAAATATCTTTATGATAATGTTTACGTAGGTGGGTACGGAATCCGTAGCCAATATGCGGCTTATGAGTGGATGGAAGAAACATTTGATATGAACATTATTAAGGTTGAAATGGTAGATGATTACCTTTACCACCTTGATTGTTCTATTTTCCCGTTAACTAAAGAAAAAACATTAGTTTGCACGGAAATGTTTGATGAAGAGGAATTAGCGCAGTTATCACAATATACTGAGATAATAGACATAAGTGTTGACGATGCTTTCAATGGTTTAACTAACTCTGTTAGACTAGGCAACATGATTTTATGTGCCTCTAATATCTCAGAAATGACTAGAGCAGATGAAAATTATGAAGCGGAAAAAGCTAAAATTGAAACAATGGAAAAAATTTGTTTTAATGAAGGACTTGAACCCGTCTTCTTTAATCTTTCAGAATACATGAAATCAGGTGCTATGTTAAGTTGTATGGTAATGCATCTTAATTATGTTGATTACAACAAATCTCTACTCTAATGGCTCAATATTTAGAAGATTGGTTAGAAACCGAAGTAGAAAAGTGGTCAAATGTACCCGTAGGAGAGTTATCTAATACATTCTTCTTTAGGGACCCTATGCGTCCTAACTACATAGATTACAAGCATTTTTATTCCCCTGCAGATGGAGTAATTTTATACCAAAAATATATTCAAGATGCTACTGAACCTATAGTAGAGATTAAAGGTATGAACTACACAGTACAAGACGTATTGGGTAATAAACATTA
>Ga0208898_1002871_pt1 | contig 10310 bp, 20 predicted proteins | sample VirMetDEL_Mar_4_FD_184513 | JGI IMG/M metagenome (GOLD analysis project Ga0208898, IMG submission 184513) | Aqueous microbial communities from the Delaware River and Bay under freshwater to marine salinity gradient to study organic matter... | ecosystem: Environmental > Aquatic > Marine >...
CCAGCTCGTGAAGTTTAGAATCTTTTCAATGTCATCTATGTTATAAGACATAAGTATCAATGCAACTTAAAGTTATGAAATTTTTTTCAACATTTCATTAATTTTTGCAAATCTTTGTTTCAAGTATGCAGTTTGCGGAACATACCCAAACTCTTTTCTGCACTCATTAAATATATCTGTAAACTCTTTTTTAATTAAAACTCTTATGCTTTTGTTTCTTTCTTTTAAATTAATGTTTTCATTTACATACTTATAATACTTTGTCTTTAAGTCTTTAGAATTTTTTATGTTGATTGCATAATTTAATTTTAACTTATTAAACATTTCATCATAAGCTTCGAGGTAATAGTAATCATTGTTTAACTCAAAGGTTTCAAAAACCTTTAAGCCATGAAGCACAGTGGCGTGGTCTTTATAAATAAATGAGCCAATGTCAGTTAAAGAATGACTGGTTAAGTTTTTGCATAGCTTATAATAAACAGCTCTTCCATACACTAGCTCTCGGTTTCTGTTTTTCTTTGTTATATCTGCGTTGAGTTTTTTAACGACTTCATTTCTTATTGCTTTTAATTTTGTGCATTCTTTAATTTCAATTGTTTTCATACTTAATAGTTTTGTTTAGGTTTATATAGTCTAAGTATTCATCCGAAGTTATAATATTAAATTTATAAAACAAAGGAAACATACTTCTTGAGTTTAAATATTCTACGCTAAAAAACAAAGGGTCTTCCATGGTAACAACACCTGCTAACATGCCAAATCTCCTAGGTTTTTCTTCGTATTTTTTTTCTTCATGCATTTCACTTGCAAGTTTATCAAGCTGCATTATAATTCCAGCGCTATAAAGCGGAGGTAAACTTTCTAACTCTTCTAAAAAATTTTCTTCCATTTCATAGAAGTGGTCATCCCCTGTAAATCTCTGCGGTAAATCCATATTCTTTTAATTCTTTCATTCGGTATTCCTGCAGCTTAGACACCTTTCCCTTCTTAGTTTTAATTTCATAAAACTCAATACCATAGTCGGGGTGTAATGCTAGTACATCAGGTATACCATTCTTATTAGTCTTAATTAATTTAATAACAAAGTAACCATCAGCTTCAAGCGATTTAATTTTTTTAGTTTGAATTTGTTGCTCTGTCATACGCAAAGTTACTTAAATCTTTTATTGGTATTAAGACCGATAAAGATGTTTTGTCATCACCCATTTCTTTCACGCACCCTTTTGAATAATATTCCCTAGCTATCTCTTTTAGTCTTTTAGTTTTAATTATTATTATCACCTCATCCCTAAATTTATCAGCCAAAACAAAAGCATAGTAATCTGATTTAGTTTTAGATATACCAGATGGTTTACCTCTGCTTTCAAACTCAACTGCTATATTACCTGTTGTTGCTGTCCAGAAATCTCTTTTAACTTCTACTTTAGAATTTTTAAATATATCGTCAACTAACTTCTCGCCTTGCTGACCAATGACCAAGTCGTAGTCAAAATTAGTTTTTCTGTCCTTCATCCTCAGCTTTCTTTTTATCTTTCTCTGCATCTTTCTTAAGCTGCTCGATAGCCTTGTCATAACCTTTCATTCTCTTAAGAGCTTCAAGCGTTCCAATTGATAGGCTTCTAATGTTCATCATCTCTTTGATGACTTCTTGCATGATGTTATCAAGCTTGTCTAGCTTGTTCATCATCTCTATTAATTTTTGTTCTTTCATAATTATAAACTTAGTAAATCTTTTTTAAAATGTCTGAGGGTGTAATCTTTTTTATTGGTTACAGTTTTATATATCTTAGTTTCGATTCCTCTCTCTGCAAATATCCAATACACATCACTCACTTTTGAATCTTTGGTAGTCATTCTGTCACGAGACTGCCAATAACTAAGAGCAGAAAAATCTATGTTGTAATACACAAGGCAGTCAGCTTCCTTTAAACTTATTCCTTCTCGCCCACTTACTATTTGAAGCGCTATATTTTTATTGGTTGCCTTGAACTCCTCCAGGTCATCAGTCAAGTCATCTCCGTACACCTCTTTTAAGGCATCATACTCGGCTTTAAACTTATAATATATGCCTACCTTCTTATCTTTAAATTCAGTGCGTATAAACTTAGCTTTTGACAAGTCGGTTACCATACGCTTTCCGTTCTCCAACTTGACAGTTCCAGAAAAAAGCTGGTGAATCTTTGACATCTTCTTTACCCCAGTGTCACCGAGTATAACCTCCTTAGTTTTCTTTCCTGTTATAATACCATACTCCCTCATCTCCTTTACAAAGTTATATGTCAGCTCACTCATCTTAACCTTGAGAACATGCTCTCTTATCTCTGACTTAAAACCTGCTTCCTTCTGAGTATAACTTATCATGTATGGTTTCATCCTGTCAAGTATTGCCGGTTTACCATCATCGTAGTTGTTTATGTGGAAGGAGTTAATTATTTTCTGGACTACATTAACATACTCTTTAGCAAACTTATAAAAGCTTTTGTATTCAATGAATGGATTCTTAGGACAAGCATACACTTGATGGTATATCTGACTAAATGATTCTGGAGTTGGAGTTCCAGACATCAGAATAACATAAGGGTTTTGTTTTAATATTATTTCTTTAACTAGCTTAGTTCTCTTACTTGGTTTTGGATAAGCTCCAAGCGTGTGCGCCTCATCAAGAACAATTAAATCAAACGTGTTAGGTTGATTGATTCTTACTTTATGAAGGCTTTCGTAATTTATTATAGTTATATTATAACTTGGCTTGAGTTTATTAAAGTCAGTATCAATAGAACTAATTGCTTTTTTCTTGGTGACAAACAAAAGATTCTTAATGCCTAGTTTCTCTGCCACTCCCAGAGCAGTCAGAGTCTTTCCTGTTCTGACTTCCATTGAAAGATAAACGAAGCGGTGTGCCTGAAGCACACCCTTCGCTTTCTCAATTATCTGTATTTGATAATCTCTGAACTCTACCATTATTTTACATAATAACTTTGAGCCGCTTTGCCCCCACAATTCCATGAGTCCTTGTGTAGACCTTGGTCAATACAGGTTAGATGTCTTGAGGTATGTATGACATACACCTTTGATTCATCGACAGGAAACTCTTTGACTTTATATCTTTTGTTTCCATTCCTTTTCAATGGTGATTGTCTTGGTGAAAAACCATTCTCAATAAGAAATGCTTCGAACACTCTCTCATTGTTTGGCATCATCTTCATTTCAAGACCTATCTCAAATAATCTTTGCATTACTTGAAAATATTCCAACCCTGTAGCATGAGCACAAGCTCTTACGACACAGTCATGTGTGCGTAACTCCTTAACTCTCTGGAAGTATTTTTCTCTACCTCCATAAGACTTTAAGTATTCAATTGTTTTCATATTACAATTTGTTTGTTAAACATAATTTTGCCGAACTAACGACAATACAAAGATACGACAAAAGTTTTACAATTCCAAATCCTAGTCATAGCAAGGCTTTAGAAAGCTGGTTCAATGTCTGGTTCTGTTAATTCTATCCATCGACCCGTCATATCCTTTCCTTCTACAGGAGGGTGACCTGTCGCATATTCTGCATAAGAATGAAGCCATTTATAAAAGACCTGTCTACTTATGGTCATCCTAGATTTCGGTCCATAGTCTGGGTATTCATTAATGAAATCAAAGTACAATTCATTCTTGTATATTTTTAAGCCAACCCCTAACTTGTCATTTTCATTTGATTCAGCTAACAATCCACACCACTCAATAAAGTCATGAGATGTAGAAGCTGATAGTTGTCTGATTTTAAGATTAACAAACTCACTTTCAATTAAGCCCTCTCTTAAATACAACTGCAGACACTCAATCATATAGTTATCAAATACACACCACTCATCATCATCCCAATCTCCAAAGAACAATTTACCAAACTCATCCTGCGGTGTATAAGATTTAGTATAGTGTTGGTATAACTCAAGCTCCCACTTCCTTCTTTGAAAAGAATTACCTGTACCTTTTATGGCATAGTTTGTGGTGATAGCTATCTTAGGGCTCTTGTTAAAAGGTATCTTAATTGCATCCTTATTCTTTTTCTCAAGAGTTAATCCCTCTGTCACCACACTAAACAATCTTTCAAAGTTGAAATACTTCTTGACATCATCAAAGCAAAGTATCTGAGTATCCACAGAAACTAACTGGTATGCAAATGATTTCTCAAATGCAAATGCTTTTCCATCTATAGTCACTAACTTTTTCATGTGGCTTAAAGCATTCATAAATATACCCTTCCCTGTCCCACCTTCTGGATTGTCTGAGATAACCTCATCATTAAGTATGACCGCTGGACAGTACGATAAGTTCTTATGACCATGCATTAGAAATCCTATCGTTGACTCCATAGACAGAGTTCTCTTTTCGTTTTGGCCACACACATTATGTATAAATGTTTTATAGTCACACTCGGTTATTAGACACTCACGAAACGCCCTGTCAATCACTTGGTCTTTCCAAACATACCCATCAAGGTCTACATAATCTATAGCTGACACCTCGTATTTCTTAATCTGTACAGCACAATTTTTAAAATATAAATAAGATGTATCCTTAGTATCTTCTATAAAATACACATCAATTGTGTTAATTAATGTAAGAAACTCCTCTTTAAAGAACCTAGTCTGCTCTGCAAAGTAATTATAAATAGACACATCTTCAATTTGGTACAAGTAGTCAAGAACGAAATCTTTTATCTCTTTCTCGGTTGAATGGTCTATAAGATTATTAGTTACCCTTACAAATACAAAACTCTTACTACCTTCCGGTGCATACTTATAGAAACCATTGTCTTCTAAAAACTTTTTAAAATATAATGGCACTATCTTTATAACACCCTTCTCTGTCTTAGTCCAGAACTCCTCATCCTTACCCTCTTCCGCTTTCTTAATAACCGCATCAATAGTATACTCTGGTAACTCTGTTCTTTGCAAGTCTTTCTTTACATCTTTCTTTGGCTCACCCCTCTTAAGTCTTTGCTTAACATTGTCAATTATTTCAGTGTTCTCATAATACTTTGTGTTAAAAAGATGAGTCTTGCTATAAGCTGAATCGATTGTATTATCTATCTCTCTGGATGGAAAGTCTTTTGTTGCATAGTTATTACATATGATAGAGGCAGTTGTCTTGTTAATTCCAAACTCATTTAATGCTTGAGCTATCACATATACATTGTGATTTCTCTGACCCTCTGTCATAGGGTATTTAGTTTGCCACCACTTGAGAAGTATCTCTACTATCTTTCTCTCGTCTGTAATTTTTAATAGTGGTTGACCTTGTGCTAAATGCTTTTCTTGGTATTCTTCTTCTTCTAACTTTTCCCATAAATTACTTTTCTGGTTGACATAGATTTGTTTATCAAAACTTTCATAACATACTCTTGATATATTTTTTGATGTAGTATCAAAGTAAGGAGATGCAAAATGTTTTTTTAGTGCATTGAAATACTTTGTGTGGTTCTCTGAGTCCTTCGGTATCCTTACTAAAACCTTTAATCCATTTCCAGAAGGTGATACAAAAACTGCAAAGACAAACTTATTTTTTTCAAACTTCGCCCTGTCATCTGTCAGGTCTTTCTTTTTTTCATATCCATCAAAGTCTAAACAGATAAGGCCACTATGCTCAACCAGTGCCGAGTCAGACCTCTTATTAAACACACCAGAAAAACATATTGATGGTAATTTTTTCTTAAGCTCGTTCCTCTCTGACTTATTCTTTTCGTTTCTTATTCTCTTGACCAGCTCACTATTCTTTCCTTCTTTAATCCTGTCCAGTATAAACATCACATCTCTGTGAAAAGGTGTATCGGTCTCCAGTATGTTTTTAAATATTGTAACTTCTGTTTTCAATTTGTTTGTTTGTTTGTTAAAAAAGGAGGAGGAGAAAACCAATTAATATGAAAAGAAAAAAATCTCCTCACTCCTGTTATAAATTAAATTTAATTAACTAGAAAAGGTCTTCACCTTTTTTATCTGCCTTATCTTCAGGCTTGACATAAGGTTTGCTTTGCTTGATAGAAATCTTTGGGTCACCTGCTTGGGTAGTTCCATTCCACCCAGCAATCTCCCAAACAACTCCATTAAGGTCTGTCATTGTACCCTTATGGTCAGGTTGGTTTTCTTTTTCCTTGTACTTGTTTGGAAATAAAGAACCCATCCCATCCTTGTGTTTGTATTCACTCATATATATATATTTAAATTACTCTTCTCGTGTACGACTTTCGCACATCGTGTGTTGCACCTTCCCCAAAAAACTTATCGTAGTTTGCTAGTGCACTCATAACTGCCATCTTACCACCCTCAAGAGTTTGGTCTGATGGAGTTATCTCTTCAATGTCATAATAAATATCACCATCGTTATTTATCTTTTTCTTTTTACCAAAGAAAATAAACTTAAAGTCCATGCCAAAAAGTTGTTTATATAAATAACACTGGGAGTCGTATCCGAAATCTCTCATCCTAAAAATATTTATATCTGAAGGATTGCTCCCTGTGGTTTTTAAATCTACTATAACATACTGACCATCCACATCTAAAGTGATAAGGTCAGCCTTACCTTTAAACATGTGGCCATGTATCTCAGCTATTGCTGGTTGCTCTTTTAATGCAATTGGATTATTAAGTAAAGCTCTAACAATATCAGAACCATACTCTGACTTTGGATTCATCACCCAATCTGCTAGGTCTTTTATTTCCTGAGCCTCAGAAGTTCTTAAAACAAAATCAACATTGTTGTCTTCTTTGTACTGCTTGTACTCTTTACTTGCTCTAGTCTTTACATCAACCATCGCAAAATCTTTTGCCTTGTCTGGCTCAAGTAAAAGTTGATGGAAGTATTTCCCTAGCTCTAAGTTTTTCATCTGGTCATCAGAAAACTTTTTCGTTGAACGAAACTCTTTGGCTGAACTTTCAGACTTAAGATACTTCAGGTCAGAGTTGGATAAGAACTGCTTACCAAACTCACCATAGTATAACTCATCATCTTTAAGTTGCTCTATTATTTTATCTCTATCCATAAAGCTCTTTTTCTAATTTTTGTAACTGCTCTATATCAATTACAAAGTTTTCAGATATCAACACTTGAATTTGCTTCCAAGTCTTTTTATCTTTTTGCTTTGCCTTTGCACTCATTAGTATGTTTTTATAATTAGCATCACTCATGACAGGTTTTGAAGATGTTGATACAGATGCTGGAGCTGGGTCATCGTTTGCATCGATGTCCTCATCAGGTGCAATTCCTAGCATACCAGCTAATGCATATCTTCTATAGTAAGTTATCCCAGCCCCTACACTTTGATAAAGATTCATAGAACCAAGCTTGACCTCAGAGACTGGAGTCCAGCTTTCGATAGCCTCACCAGAATCTATGTGTGCAAGAGTTGTCTTAACAGATGGCAACCTAGACTGCTCATCAGTATCGATAGACTGAATTAGCACCAGTCCATTCTTATTTAATATTGGAGTAACAATTTTAATTAGGGTTTCTAATTTACAATACTTGTAACCATACCCAGAGGAATCTTTTGGTATCCCCTTCAATTCTTTCTGGAACTTAGCCAGAGATTTATATAAATTTTTCATTAGTTATTTTTGTGTTAGTTTATAATACTTCTTTAATATCTGCTCTCGCATTTCTTTGAGAAATCTAAGTCGCTTAGGACTTTGGCTTCCATTCATCTCCTTTGAAATACTACTCTTGATTCTATCAAGTTTCTCTTTGTACTTCTCTAGTGTTATCTGAATGACTGCATCTCTCCAACCTTTTTCAAGAAACAATTTGTATAAATCTTTTTCTATCTCAACATAATAATGTATGCTTTTTTGAGGGTCATATATTATTATATCTTCAGTCAGGTCATCTCTGGTAATTTTAACTCCCAGATAGATATAGGCTTGGTATCCAACACCATCTAAGTTTATACACCCATGCACATTCTTAGCTTGGTCAAACACCTCCTGTAAATTATTACACTTCAACCCTTTTAATTTTATCAACGATTGCTTGAAGGTCTTTATCAGACTCAAGTTTTTTACTGAATGATTCAACTGACCTAGATATATTAGCTTGGTCTTCATGAAATCCTTGGTTGTTTGTGTATGAACTGATTTCTGTTAGCTTCATATTGCTATTGTTATAGCAAAGGTAGTACAGGAGTTGTCTTCCATCGACCACTCCTGTCTCCTTTGACTTAACAAACAAATCAGAACTCTCTATCCCCATGTGGGAACAGATGTTATTTAAATATTGTTGATATATATATTCTTTCATTGTATTTTTTTTAGATTAGTTATTATTTTTTTCAATCGTTGGTCTTGGTCATAAGACATGTTACCACTACTCGATTGTAATATTTCTAAATCTTCTAAAGAATCTTTAATTAAATTTACTATAGCTTCAATTCGTAACTCTTCAAATGTTTTTTCTTGTGGCATAATTAAAAGTTTAGGAGTTGTAATCTTCGTTTATATTTAGAAGCTAAAGAATATTTTCTCTTGGCTTCTTTTAGTAAATATAAATCACCTTGAGATATTTTGCAAATCACATAAGGTTTTTGTCTTGAGTCTCTGACCTTCTGGATATCATCTCCATTACTTACAGAGATAAGTAATCTGACTGCTTCATTTCTTAGCTGAAGCATATTGCTATATACATAATCTTTATGTAACCTCTTCCTTCTGTATCTTCGGAAGGCTGGTATTGAAAGTAAAAATTGCATCATAATAGTTAGTTGTTTTAGTTTGACAATCTGTGCAAATGTAAGTCAAGCTTGTGTACTCACCATGGTAATCATCGTGAAGCACTTCTAAGTTCTGGCTCTGGCAGTTGCTACAGGTTAAAATCATGTGACAAAGATAATACAAAGATTTGACTTGTGCAAGTCAAAAGAAAAAAAATGTCCCCCTCACTAAGATAATAATCTATTGTTGATATTGGAGGACAAATCTTTTAGTCTTGAATATAGAAGTCGCAGTGTTCTTTGCAATCACTACAGATACCATAAGCTACATCAACCCATGGCATCGCATCACAACATTCTGAAATCATTAGTTAGGTTTTTTAGTTATTGCTTTTAACATCTCTTGCATTGCAAAGTTCTGCATAGCAAAGAGATTGTCTACTGGTCTTTGTGACCTCACAGGTGTGTTAATTAATTTAACACCCAGTCCTACCTTCTTGTCAGTGACAGGACAGGTAGAGTGAAGACCGACATCGATAGCCTCGTTGTCAATCTCCTTTAGCATTTTTAAAATTTGTTTACTTGATAGTTGCATTAGTAATTTATTTGTTAAACATTTGTAAAGGTATGGAATTGAAATGACAATTCCAAATCTTTGTGGGATGGGCAGAATCGAACTGCCCTCGCACCATGCATCCCTATGCTCCAAGCTAGTCTAAATCATATTCATCTGCAAGTTCTATCCAATCCAAATCAGTGTATGATTTGTATGGTTCTTCCCAGTATTCTGGAAATCCACTATTGAGATAATAATCCTTAACATAATGAACATTATGACCTTTCAGTGTTAGTAATGTTTTATCCATAATTTATTGTTTTTAGTTATATATAATCACTTCACCTTCATCTACCACTCCGTTATCTATTATCCATTCTTTTTTAAAGAATTGTCCTGTCTCTCTCTCTTTTTTAGAGAGGTCATCCCAAAATTCTTGAGCATCCGATTTATCCTCAAAACTCATATCGTAATTTTGTGTAATTATAGTGTATTCTATTACTCGCATAATTTATTGTTTTTAGTTAAACATTCACACCCATCAAGGACTTCAAAAAATCCTTCTGGTGTTATCGTTGTTGCTACTGGTTTGTCGCAGTAAGCACAGATATAATCTAAGTTCATAATTTATTGATTTAAAAATTGTTTATAGTCTTTGTACTCGGTTAAAAATTTATCTTTATAACCCTTATCTAACATAGCTTTCGCTAGTTCCTTAATCCACTCCTCATGAGTCATTGCACAATTGTGAATATCTACTTCGTAGTGGTGTTTTAACATTTCAATTAATTCATTCATAATTTGTTTATTTATTTACTATTTAATTGTTGACATTTAAGTCGTGAATAGAGGAGGAATCGAACCTCCCCAAGCACCATGCTATCCTTGGATGAACTCCACTACCTTGGTAGCTTGGCTCATCGCATACACACACTCTCTTGGCTTATCCTTTAGCTTCTTACACCAGTTCTTGATGTACACCTGAGAGTTCATAACTGAGTCATGTGGCTCTAAGCCTATTAGCCCTGTAAGGTACATAGCTGATATCTCAGCCACTAAC
>Ga0208898_1002876_pt1 | contig 10303 bp, 8 predicted proteins | sample VirMetDEL_Mar_4_FD_184513 | JGI IMG/M metagenome (GOLD analysis project Ga0208898, IMG submission 184513) | Aqueous microbial communities from the Delaware River and Bay under freshwater to marine salinity gradient to study organic matter... | ecosystem: Environmental > Aquatic > Marine > Coastal...
GCAATTGCAGGGACTTTATCTAAAATTGAGTTGTACTTATTAGGCTCAATTGCAAATGAAAGATCATTGCGAACCTCATCTGTTACACGAGTCCTTGTTGCTACTGGCCCCGCAGTCATTTCCTGACCTCGCTTCAAGCCCTGCTTAACTTGATAAAACCCAGCTTCATTTGTAGAAAAGAACGCTGGAACAACAACAGGATCAGTCTCGCGCGGATCAGCAAAAGGATAGGCAATGTCTTGCATTTGACGTGTGCCGTTCTCATCAACAATCACAACGCCATAAGTCATACCTTTATCCATTTCATTGTGGCCAACAGGTACTAATTTAAAGTCAACTTCATCCCAATTAACGCTAGGATCAGTTGAGTTTTTCTTCATCTCAGCCCGAACATAATCAGCAAACTCATCTTCCATGCCACCTGTTGTAAGTGACAGTGGGTACATAGTCATATTCGTGCCATCTTCAGCAACAATCATGTCATCTCTTACATACGCTGCATCAATCTCAGACTGAAGAACCTCATCTAGCTCATCAAATCGACCATCAGAGATGTCAGTTCGATTAGCAAAATAATGAGCATTTGCCATTGCGACTAATCGATTTCGTAAGTTTGTGTTTCCGCGCGCTTCTCTAAATGTATTAACTACATAGGTTTCAACACTATTAGAGCCAGCAACATCAGCTACATAAGCAGTTCCAGAACTCTTTGACTTTCGAGTAAAGTAAGCATCTTTAGCCTTAGTCAATGAGTCATCTTGCATTGCAGCTTTCATCTGCGTGATATGCTGAAGAACGGCTTGAGGATCATTGTTCTTCTCAGCAAAAGCAGCGGCTTCTGACATCAAAGCATATTGGTCAGCAGTCAGAGAGTAAGAGCCATTGCTGCGCATTACATCGCCAGACTTAGTAACAAACTCAGACGATTTAGCAAATAGTGTAATGACACGCTCTACCTGTTGTGGGTCTGTCACCCTTCCAGATAAGAACATGTTAATAGCATCAACTTGACCTTGAGGCCAAATTGTAGGAGCAGCTTGCTGCAATGCCATTGTGATTGTTGCATACTTTGGATCAGCAAATGATGGATCAAGATAGTAAGAGGCATCTACTTTCAAAAGCTTTCCAAAGCGTTCACGCTCATCTTTACTAGTGCCATCAGCAATACCTTGCACAGTGCCATTTAAAAACGTCTGGTCATCAAGGATAGATGCATTTAGTTTGCGACGATTCTTCGCTGCATCTCTATACTGATTAAGGCTTGTTGTATAACTGCTTGGATCATCTGAGGAAGCCCTAGCTTTATCTACCAATTCTTTTTGCTTGGGAGTAAGTAAGTTTTCTGGGTCAACGCCCTCTCTAGCATAAAGCTCTAGTGCTGTTACTCCGCGATCTGTGCTTACAGTTTGAAATGCAAGTTTAAGGTGGTAGTCTGCCGCTCTGTTTTTAACAAAGCTTTGCATACGCTCACGATCACCATCATTCAAATTAGCCGCACCAATTTCACGATTAGCTTCTTCAATCGCGGATTCTAAATCTGTTAAGTTTGATGCAGAAAATCCCTTTGGCAAGATATTATCTTTTAGATTTTTGCTAACATCAATTGCCGCTTGAGCTTTGTCAGCTCTATCAAGAACACTTACCTCATCAGCTATACCTTCAGCATAGCTGATTGCATTGTCTACAAAATCTGTAGTTCCAAGTTGCTCTGATACAGAAATAAGACCTTGGGCTAGTTGAGCCACATCATCGTTATTAATTTTTTGAAGATTAGCTTCAGTAGGAGTTCGTAAATAAGTCTGTACTTTTACTAGGTCTTCAACGGTTCTTACCTGCGAATACATTTTGTTTGTAATTGCATCGACTGTAGAGTTCAAACGAGCTGTTGATTCTACTGTAATCGAAGATACATAGTCTTTATCAAAGCCAGCATATAATGCAGCATTGGCCAACTCGCGATCAGTATTGTACTTATCAATGATATCAGATAACGCACCCTGAAGCTCAGATGTTGAACCTTTTAAGTGGTCAAAGTAATCACTTGTTATTTCTGTTTGAGCCTTAACAGCGTCAGCAAGACGCTGGCGAACCATTGCATTAGTGTTTATCCGTGTCTGATTTACGCCATCTTGAATTAGCTCTAAGCCAAACTGAGAAACTTCTTCTCTAAAAGTAGAACCTTCATTTAATAAAAGTTCTTTTACGCCATCCATAAGGCCATCTGGAATTAATGACGGATCACCTAAATCAATTGCAACAAGGGCTTCTTCTAACTGCGCTTCAGGAACACTGCGCTCTAGCGCATTACCAAGTTCATATCTTAAAACACCTCGAACTTGAGCAAGCTTTCTTTCACGGCCATTATTAGTAACTGCGTTTGGAAGAACTGTTCCAGAGCGGACATAGATTGTATCTAAGTTTTCACCACCCTCGACAAGCTTACTAACATCTTTACCTGCCGCAGCCGAATCCTCAATGTCTCTTAGGTTTTGCGCAGAGTCGTTAGTGTAAGCCAGTCTGTCATCAGCTTCCTGACGCTGTATAGCTTGCAACTGAAGACCTTGATATTGCTGGTTAGCAAGGCCAGTACCAAGGGTTGTGATGTAATTCGTAAAGACAGTAGATTCTTCAGAGTTCGCTGTAGAAGCTACATAGTCAGCCATAGCTTTCTTGTAAGCTTCTGGGCTGCGTCTAAATTGAATAGCAAGCTCATTAGAGCGTTTCTTCATGTCTTGCTGAATCTCAGACTCAAAGCGTTGCATGAGAACAGCATTGTAAGCTTCGCGTTCAAACTGACCAATAATACTCGGTGGCTTATAAGCTTTAGGCCGACCGTTCTCATCAAGAGCTACAATGTCTTCACGAGCAAGTTGTTGCGCAGCTTCCGCGCCACGCTGCTTTGCCATGTCCTTGTTGATATCAAACAAGACACTTTCAACTTGGCTTGCTGCATCAGCCACACCTTCAGCAAGAATGACACCCGCACGAGATGGGCGGTTTACACCGATTGTCCCAACCTTAAATTGTCGCTGCTCTCGTATTACCGCCATTAGTTATCTCACTTAGGTTTTGTATATGATGAATAGCCAGTCTGAGCTGCACTCATAGTGCTTTCAAACAAACCAGAATACGCTCTTAGTGTTGCTGACTTCTTCTCAGCGTAGCCTTCAAGTCTTGCTGTTCTAGCTGCTTGTTTTAATTTCATGGATTCAAACATACCCATAAGGTCAGAACGGCGAGTGTCCTCTGCCGCAATTTCTTTTTGACGCTCCATAAACGCCTTTACTGTAGTGCCGCCAATGTCTCTGCCTGTTGCAGAGAACGCAGCAATGTTTGCCTTAGTATTTAATCTAAACTGCTCTAAGCGATCATTGTGACGCTGAACTGCTTCTGTTTCAGATCGAACCTTTTCCGTTTCAATGTTGAACGCTTCAAGCTTACGAGCATCTTCTTTAGCTTGAGCTGCTTGCATTTCAGCATCAAATTGAGCAAGGCCAGCCCCAAACTGAAACAATGAAAACGCTGCTTGAACATAGTTAATAGGCATTACGTTACTAGCTCCGCTACAATTCCGTTTACTTGCATTGGCAGTGGGTCATCTTGCTCAATGATAACGGTTGGTGTTCTACTGTATCCTAACACACGAAACTCTTTTTTCCCACTGAAGTCATCTTCTAAGATAAACTTGCGAGAGTTTACCTTCGCAGAGCGTGTGTCTTTAAAATCTACAACAATATTTGCAAGGCCACGAACTGTACCTGTCACTGGGCCAGAACCCATAGATGCATCTATCTCGTTGGTTTCGATCTTAGCTGTAAACTTTTTGCCAATGCTTACAGTCTTTCCATAAAATTTAGATATTGGCATTGCTCCACTTGAGTCGAGCGTTTCATCATCTATATATGTTTCGCCCTCAAACACAGAAACAACATCACCCGCAGCAAAACCAGAGTTTATAGCATTAAGATCAAGTGGCTCATTTACGGCAGAAATAATTGATACATCGTCAAGACCAACAGCCCACGAAGTAGCAGAGGTATGAGCAGCTTCAAACTGAATATCGTAGTAACCATCTGCTGTAGGTGTGAAACTTTCTGTAAATGTAGTAATGCCACCCGCACCATAATCAGAATCAGTAATCCAATCGCCAGTATAAATAGGCCCACTGCCAATCTTTAACCTTACATCAGCAGTTGTTCCAAAACCTTGCGCTCCCGCAGCGTTGTAAAGTGTGAACTCTATTGTATAAGTCACACCCTTTTTAAACTGAAAGTCATTAGCATAGAATACAGTTTGACCACCAAGAAGACTATCTGATGACGTTTTTATTATTCTTGCTATACGACTATAGCTTGGCTTGTCATATGTTTCCCAATTTGCTCCACTCGTTGTATTAACATACCATCGCCCACTTGGACTTGTTGGGCCAAATGTTCCAATAGTTGTACCCTCAAAATCTCCATATTGGATTGTAGGAATAGTGCCTTCAGCATTAATGACCTGATCTGTAATGTAGTTATCTACACCAATGTTCCCGCTAAACTCACACAGATGAAGCTGATTGTTATACCAAACATTAACAAACAGACGATCTTCAATTGCCACAACAGAACAGAAGCTTCCACCTGTCGTTACATTTGTCCAAGATGCTCTGCGTTCTGCGCGATTAGAGGAGAACAAAGCCATGTCACCATTACCTAAGGTCAACGCAGCATAGGAATCTGGCAAACCAAAGCCACTATGAACTACAGTCATACACTTAGGATCATTAATTAAATGGCTGGCAACGGTAGATATTGCAGTCGATGTATAAGCCTCTTCAGAGTCAGAGTACAAATACTCACGAACAATTCTGCCATTTTGTTGCACATAAACAGTTGCTCCATCAATAGACACTGGCTGCACAAATGATGCACCATATGGAGTTTGTTTACGAATCTGAGCGTTTGTTGGTGTGATTGCTTGGTTAAGATACGTTGGAATGTATAGCTCACCAGAAGCAGTAAACACCTGAAGGTCACGATTAGAAATCATGTAGCGAATCTCGTTTACGTCACCAGTAGCCGCAGTCAAAGTAATAGCTTCGTTATCCGCTGCTTCACCCTCATCAAAGTTAAAGAAGCTACCAATCTGTGACATCCAGATAGTATCTGGTTCAGCAAGAGTGCCACCAAAGCACAGGCGGTTTTCATGGAAAGTTACAGCCGCAGGATATCCCCGCGCAGCAGAGTAAGACTGCTCATCCCAATCATCAGTGGGCGCGTGGCACACAATGCTAACATAGCCGCCGCCATCTTCTGCGCTAGATGCAGAGCCACCCGCAGTGAAGGTGTAGGTGTTCTCATCAATAATGTCACCAACCGTTCTAACACCATTTAGGTTTCCAGTATTAATACCTCCAACCGAAGATGCGTTTTGTATAGTAATGCTTTCGCCGCCACCAAAGCCATGACCTAAGTGAGTTACCTCAACAGTAGAAGAACCATCAATTGTGCGGAAAGGATTCAAAACACTTAATCGTATTTTAAGTTCGTCAACTACATCGCCAGTTGCCTGTGTTGCCGATTGAACGCTGGTAATTTCTATTTCACTCTTTCCATAGCGAACAACAACACCAACGTGCTTAGAGTCAGGATAATTACCACCAGATTGAGTGCCAGTCGTATCCCAGTAATTTTCACTGACTGTAAGCGTAATACCAGTGCCAGTCGTTGCAGATGGATCAAGTGTCACACCCTGTGCGTGATAACGACTGTAAGGTTGATAAACAACAATATCATCAGCTCGAGCGTCAAATGCAAAAGTGCTAACCTCAAAGTTTGTAAGGCTAGTCCGTGTTAGCATCCTTGGCATAAACAAAGGATGACTAATAAACATTACATCGCCATACTGGGCGTATGTATACTCTTGCAAATACTCTTGATCGAAAGGCAGAGTAGCAGAGTCAACATCCGCAGTAATCGTTGAGACAAGTGACACTGAGCCATTAGAAAGCAAACGAAAGCATCTAACTTTTTGATGCTCTACCGAAATGACGTATTCTTCATTCTCATCAAAAACAAATTTAAACAGATGAGATTGAGCAGGGTAAGTAGGGTTATATGTTATGCTGTAGTCATAAATATGCTTTAGCCCAGTTCTTTTCTTAACTGAGCCTTCAGACATAACGATCATGTTTTCTAGTTTTTTAGCAGACTGAGCGTAAACAGGACTGTCTGTGCGCATTCTAAGAGAATCACTGACTTCGCCAAACTGAAAGCTGCTAATAGGTACTCTAACTTTCTGCATTAGCTACGCCTTTGTGCAATAAACCTCGATGTATTTAGCTTGCGAGTAGTTTGCTGTTGTGAATCCAAACGCCGCGCTTGTGCCATATAAAACTGTGCTTTCTGATCCATCATCTGAGACAGAGAGGCATCACGCGCAATCGAAACTGCAAATGCACCAGCAACCATGTGCTGTACCGCAAGTGTAAAGAATGAGGGCCAATCTCTTTCGTCAGCCCGATATGTGTAATCCGCAATAACTACATCTGCCTCAACAGCATTTGTATACGCCTTATCGCCGTAAGTATCATACTCAATTGGCAATTCATTTACCGTAAGTGCATGAAGAAGCAGTGAACCTGAAGGTAATTGATATGCGGAATCCCAACGGCCAGTTGGCTCTTGGGTCAATCTATTTAATTGTTGCTGATTTGTTGCGAACCGCCATCGCGTGTTTGTCAGTGCTGTTCTTGCAATATCTTCGTAGATTGCATCTGCAACCGCTGACTCAGCAGTGCCATCTGTAAAAGACTGAATCTCGTCGCCGCCAATCAAGACAGAAGCGCGAGAGCATACTTTGATAGGTGTGTTTGCTACATCAGGCATAAGTAAAGTTGGGGGCCGTAGCCCCCATCCCTATTAACGTGTGTCTGTCGCTGTGACAGTTGTACCATCAACAACGTCTACCGCAGATGCCGTAACGCTATTTGCGTACAGAATCTTAATTACAGGCGTACCGCCTGAAGCGGTGACAGCAAGGATAATGTCGTTTGTATTAAACATACCCGCTGAATCATTGAAGTAACCTGCCGCGTCAACAACAGTTGCAGCGTCAGTTGTAGTGTAATGCCACAATGAAACGCCAGAGCCGCCAGATAGACGAGTTAGATTTGCTGGATTATAAGCCATAATCTAATCTCCTTAGTTGTTGTCTAGAACTTCGTAGACACCGTTGTCATCAATAACAACAGAACCCATAGACATCATTGATGTGGTTAGGTGTGATACCTTCTCTGGAACGTAGTTGACTTCAGTCTGTACGTCAGAGTTGATACCTAGACCAACCGCAGATGTGTGGTAGGCAAAGTTCTTACCGCCAGCTACAGCAGACGTTGAGAAAATCTTGAAGCCCAAGAATTCTTTCATTGTCATACCGCCAGCAAATGGCAAGTTTTGTGGGCCAACAAAGTCACTAGATGCAAACTCAGTGATGTTGAACAAGTCAGCAAAACCAGCAGGTGACATTGCAAGATAGCGTTGACCATCTTCTGGAATGTCAGCTGTACCGAATGTTTCAAACAAAGTTAGCAGGTCAGCTTTGACTAATGCGCCAGTTGCATCTGCAATTGCAGTTGAGTTTGCGCCAGCGTCCATAGCTGTTGTGATGATCTCGTCAGTCTTACGGCCTAGAGCAGCAGCAGCAGATTGTGCGACAGCTTGACGCTCGTTGATATTGATTTTCAACTCGTCTAGCTTGTCGATGTACTCTGGTGCATAGTAGTCAGCCATTGTGACTTCTACATTGGTATGCGCCAGCTCCATTGCTGTTACATTGCCGTTGCGTGATTTAGTGTTTGCAGTACCAGCACCGATCTTTTGGAATCGTGCTGTTGAACCAGTCACATTGTTTGTACGAACAGTTCCGCGTAGCTTGGAACCCATACGTTGGTACGCCATGTGAACTTCTGATTCAAACTGCTTGATGAAGGCTTGGTCGATTGTATTAGCCATTTTACAGTCCTAAATTGAAGTTTCGGGTTACTACGGGTATCCGCTTTCCTCACTTCAACTTGGGTGTCCTTTCGGGCCAATCAGTGTACCACGGGCCGTGATGTCCTATCGTAAACACAATTTTCATCTAAATTGCAACGAATAAATTCAATGTACTTATAGTGACCAGCTTCTATAACACCTACTGGCTCAAAGCCTAGCCACACAGCCCAGTTGGCCATACCCTCATAATCTGACAATATTGTCATGGTCATGTGGTCTTGTGTCTTAGACAAAAAGTCTACTAACATCTTTGATCCACGAGCCAATAAATGATACTTATTCATTGCCTCATTCATAAAGAGAGCAAACATCTGCGGATAATCTTGATCCTCAGAGTACCAAAGACCACCAGCAAATATGATTGGGCCATTCTCCTTACGAACAATGTAAGCCTCAGATTGCTCATACATTTCGCTGATTGCTACTCGAAGATCGGTATAGCCCATAATTCTAAGCTCTCGACGATTCTCAAGTGACAGATTCTCTGCAATCTCATCTAAGTGAAAGGGACTAAGGGGGGTCATATAAAATGCCCCCCTTGTCAAAATCTTAGCTTCTGTAGATTTGCTTGAAGCCATCTTCAACCTGCTTTACAAAAGTTGGATCGCGCCGTGTGCTATCATAATAACGAGGGTCTTGCATCATTTGACGCAATTCAGCCTCAGTTGTTCTAGATACAGACTCTACATCCGCAGCAAATGATCCATCTTTCATTGCTTCCATCATAGTCTCTAAAGCAACAATGCCTTCAGAAGTTTCGCACATACGCTCAATTGCTGACATAGTTTCTTCTGGGAAAAACTTACTTGCCCAAGCTGACGCAGCGTCAATTCGTGCGCTTGCATTGTCACCCAGTTTTGCAGTCTCAGCTTCAATGTCTGGTTGGCTACCAAGAACTGCTTGAGCGTACATCTCAATTCCTTGCTCAAACTCTTCTTGGCTATAGCCGTTTTCAAAAGAATGCTCTGACCACCACTTTAGCAAGTCATTATCTACAGACTCATCTGCATTAACGCTATCTGGCAACACATAGTCACCAGCGGTTTCTGGACGATCAGCAAACGCTTCCTTCTGAATCTCTTCAATAATTGAGTTGCGGATATCATCGTCTTTAGCACCAAGCTTAGACTCAAGTTCCTTGTACGCTTTAGCTAAGTCTTCACCAGTCTTATATTTCTCTGGCAACCACTCAGGGCGTTCTGGTGCTGGCGGGGCTTCCGCTGCCTGAACGTCTTCTTCAGTTACAAAATCGCGGCCATCTTCGGCTGCTACTTCAATTGCTCCCTCAGTACTCATTTGTTCTTACTCCGATGTGCATGATTGATACGATGTTCTAGAAGGCCAACTAAGTAACGCTGCCCTTCTATATGTCTCAACTCTTCCGTAGAAACATTAGGGCCATTCACCATCTCAATTGTTATCGATCTAAGATAACGTAACACCTCGGCCCCTGTAGGTGTGCTGAAGATTTGAGCTATATTCTTACTAATATTCAGGTCTGCTTCCGAATTACGCTGAATACCATCAATCCCAATATTAGCTTTGGTCGCCAAGTTGCATCCCCTGTTCTTGTGCTATCTTCTGTGCAATTGCAGCAATCTGTCTACGCTGATCTTCATCTCGTATTAGATTGTCTGGAACGCCAAACTTCTTAGCTAAGTGTACCGCAGTCTGCTCTCCATCAATAAGAATCTGCAACATCTCTGGGCCAAAGACCCCACCAACTAGCTCTAAGAATCGAGCAACTGTTGATATGTCTTGGTTTGCTTGAGCTTGCGCTAGTGGTGAAATCGACTTTACGCGAACCTCACGGCCATTGACTGTCGGCAATTCAATGCGGCCTTGCTTCTTAAGAATATAGATAACCCGCTGAAGAACTGGTTGAACCAACTCAGACTGCAATCGCCCAAAGGCCGCGCCCATTCTTTTGGCTAAGTCACCCATACGCTCCGCAACTTCCGTTGCAGAAGCTGGTGTTTTGTTGGGATCACCAAGCATATTCATGTAGAGAGCTTCACGAATATTGTTGCGCATATCTCCAAGGACAAGTTGAGCAACATCAAAACGACCCGCTGCATTTATGGGCTGTAAGCCTGAGCTTCCCATAGCCTTTGGAATGATAGTCCCTGGCACTAAGCTAATAGTATCAGGGTTAATCACCCCATCATCTTCCATCTGATAGATTCCAGAGATAGACATTTGAGCATTCTCAAGGATCATCTCAATGGTAAGGTTGGTTGTTTTGATTGCAGACAATGCGTTAA
>Ga0208898_1002879_pt1 | contig 10296 bp, 19 predicted proteins | sample VirMetDEL_Mar_4_FD_184513 | JGI IMG/M metagenome (GOLD analysis project Ga0208898, IMG submission 184513) | Aqueous microbial communities from the Delaware River and Bay under freshwater to marine salinity gradient to study organic matter... | ecosystem: Environmental > Aquatic > Marine >...
GTGCTGCAGTTACAACAACTCTTACAGCAGCTCAATCAGGAACATTATTTGAAGTAGACGGTACAGATGACATCGTTGTTAACATGCCTGCTTTATCTACAAATAACGTAGGTATATCATATGAATTCTTTGTTACTACAGCAGTAGGCTCCGGTAAAACAGTAACATTCGTATTACCTGGCGCAGGTGTATCTAATTGGTTTGCAGCTTTACAACTTATGGGTGGCACAGCAGCTAACCCAGCAAGCGATGTTGCAGGTGATACATTAACTTTAATAGCTACTACAGCTGCGAATGCAAGAGTTAAAGTAACATGTATTTCTGACGATGGTACTAACTCTACTTGGAAAGCAGAAACACTTTCTACACCATTAGCAACTGTTGCTTAATTAGGAGAATACTATGAGCGTGGCTAGCGATATATGGGCAATAAACCCTTCTACGAGTACTACACGCTACAGAGCGGCAGCTGCAGTTGGCACTGCCGGAGCTTTGACACTGCTTACACAAGATGCAGGTCCAAATGGAGTAGGTTATAAAGTAGCTATTACTTCAGATGGCAATGATTTAGCTAATACTTTTACTATAGTAGGTATTAAAGTTGGTGATTTATCAGGTAAGTTTACAACAGAAACAGTAACCGGTCCTAACACTGCTACAGTAACATCAACAAACTATTATGCTTTTATTGAAAGTATTAGTATTAGTGGTACATCAGTTAATGACATTAGTCTTGGTACAGCAGGAGATCTAGCACTACCTAGAACTCGTGTAAAAGCTTTTTATGTAGTATGTGGCTCTAGTGCAGGGAGCTTAAAAATTAATATTAATGGTTTAACTACAGGAAACAACACTATATTTGATATTGCAACCCCTGCTGGTGTAACCATTACACAAGATTTGATTTTACCTGGTGCAGGTATTTTAACTGCAAGACAAACTACAGACTACTCTGTGGTGGTACCAACAAATCTAACTGACTATACCTTATTCTGTGGCTAGAAATGGCGACGACTAAGAAAAAAGGAATGGGGATTAAAACTTCTGTGAAGTCGGGTAATTTTCGCCCGACCAAGCAGGGTGCTGGCATGACGAAGAAAGGTGTCGCAGCTTACAGAAAAGCTAATCCTGGTTCTAAATTACAAACCGCTGTAACGGAAGATAAACCCACTGGTAAGCGTGCAGCGAGACGTAAATCGTTTTGTGCTAGGTCAGCAGGTCAGATGCGAGATTTTCCAAAAGCAGCTAAAGATCCTAACTCAAGATTACGTCAAGCGCGTAGGAGATGGAAATGTTAACAAAGGTGATGAATCATATGGACGAACCAACAAAGCACGCAATAGATGCAGCTTCTATATTTACTGCCGTAGGCTCTGTCCTGCAATGGTTACCAGAAGTAGCAGCTTTATTTACTATTATATGGACAGGAATTAGAATATGTGAAACTAAGACTGTTCAGAACTGGAGAGCTAGACGTCGTAACATGGCAACACTAAAACCTTTCTTAGTTGACGAAAAAGAAACTAAAAAAGAAAAACCTGTGGAACCAGAAGAATTTGATGCTAAAGCTCACAGAGAAAAGATAAAAGCGATGGAGCAAGACGATGCCAGCAAAGAGTAAAAAACAATTAAAGTTTATGCAAGCTGTGGCTAACAATCCTGAGTTTGCTAAGAAAGTTGGGGTACCTACGAAAGTAGGGAAAGAATTTACTAAGGAGACTAAAGTGAAGAAGTATAAAGATGGCGGTATGTCAGAAGAAGACAAAAAAATGTTTGGTGAGAAAGAAACAGATTTACCTCCACCAGAAGGATTTAAAAAGTCTGATGATATGAAACCTGTACCTGCTGATAAAAAAGATAGCTTAGGTAAATTACCTAAAGATGTTCGTAACAAAATGGGCTACATGAAAAAAGGCGGCAAGGTTGGTATGGGCATGACAAAGAATAATTATAAAAAAGGGGGCAAAGTTTCATCATGTTCTAAACGAGCTGATGGCTGTGTCGTTCGTGGTAAAACTAAAGGTAGAATGGTGTAATCGTGGCAGAAGATAAATACAGTAAAGCTAGGAAAGCAAGAGGTCTTAGAAAAACTATATTGTCTCCTGACGATGAACCTGATACTTTGAAAAGAGCACGAGAAGAAGTACGCAACACTCGTGGAATAGAAACAATTAAAACTGGGGGTAAAATTATGGCTGGATGTGGTGGTAAAAAAATGGCAAAAGGTGGCATGATGAAGGAAGAAAAAATGATGAAGCGAGAAGGCCGTGGTATGGCTAAAGCTGACATGCAAAAAATGATGGACAAGAAAAAAATGATGGCTAAAGGTGGTATGGCTAAAAAAGGTTATCATAAAATGCCAGACGGTAAAATGATGAAAGACTCAGCTCACAAAGGTATGAAGAAAATGGCTAAAGGTGGTTCAGTTAAAAAAGGCTGTGACGGCGTAGCTACTAAAGGTAAAACCAAAGGTATGATGGTGTAATGAGAGCTTCACGTGGCATGGGTTGTATGTCTGAGAAAAAGCTTAAAAAGCTTAAGGAAGGCGGTACAGTTAAAGATGCGTGTTACAAAAAGGTAAAGGCTCAATATAAAGTTTTTCCTAGTGCATACGCATCTGGTGCTATTGCTAAATGTAGAAAAAACAAAGGTAAATAATGGCAGTCAGAAAGACAGCTAAAGGTGCTGCGCTTAAACGCTGGTTCCAAGAAGATTGGAAAGATGTTAGAACGGGTAAACCGTGCGGTAGACAGAAAGGGGAATCGCGAGGTACTCCGTATTGCCGACCTAGCAAACGAGTGTCAACCGAGACCCCCAAGACTTCAGGTGAGATGACATCAGCTGAGAAAAAGTCTCGCATAGCACAAAAGAAAAGTCTTGGTCAGCCAGCAGGTAAACCAAGAAGAGTAGCACCGCTAAAAAGAAAAATGCAGGATGGAGGTTCAGTCTCTTCATCAGGCGTACGTAGACTAAAACAGTCTATAAAAATGAAAAAGAAATAGGATAAATTATGGCAACTTCAGGAACAGCAGCATTTAACTTAGATTTAAATCAGTTAGTCGAAGAAGCATTTGAACGATGTGGTCAAGAACTTCGTACTGGATATGATCTAAGAACAGCACGACGTAGCCTAAACTTATTAACTGCAGAATGGGCAAACCGAGGAATTAATCTTTGGACAATTGAAGAAGGTTCTATAGCTTTAACAAATGGTACAGCAACTTATAATTTACCTGCAGATACAATTGATTTATTAGACCATGTAATTAGAACAGGAACAGGTCAGAATCAACAAGATATTACAATATCAAGAATATCAGCAGATACTTATATATCGATCCCTGCTAAGAATGCAACAGGTAGACCGATTCAAGTTTGGATTAACAGACAAGCAACGCAGCCATCAATTAATGTATGGCCTACTCCAAACCAAGATAATACTTATACATTTAAGTATTGGAGATTAAGACGTATACAAGATGCAGGTACCGGAGTTAATACTCAAGATATACCGTTTAGATTCTTGCCGTGTTTAGTTGCAGGATTAGCTTTTTATTTAAGTATGAAGTTACCTAATGCTGGAGATAGAACTCAGTTTTTAAAACAAGAATATGAAGAACAATGGATGTTGGCTTCAACAGAGGACAGAGAAAAAGCAGACTATAGATTAGTGCCCCGTCCTCAATATTTATAAAGGTTAAAAATGGCTAATAAGTTTACCTCAGGCAAAAATGCAATAGCCGATTGTGACAGATGTGGATTTCAGTTTAAGTTAAAAGAGTTAAGAAAGTTAACAATACGAACAAACAATACTGAGATCAAAGTATGCAAAGAATGTTGGGAACCCGATCACCCACAAAATTTACAAGGTATGTACCCTGTAGAAGATCCACAAGCAGTGCGTGATCCAAGACCTGATTTAAGTTTTGTACCATCAGGCACATATAGTAGTAGAGATATTCAATGGGGATGGGACCCAGTAGGACTAAATAATCCTTTGAGGTTAGAAGGATTAGAAGACGATTTAGAAGCAACCGGCGGGGTTGGCACGGTTACTGTAATAACAACTTAGGAGTATAATATGAACAAAGATAGAAAAGGTGCTAAGGTAACATACAAGCAACCAGAAAATTATAGTCAAGATTTATCTTGCTGTGGTTACCCAGAAAAAGATGTGAAAACAGAAGGTGTAGTCACACGTGGTAATGGTGCAGCAACTAAAGGTACAAAAGCTCGCGGCCCAATGGCTTAAGGATAACTAATGAATTACGCACAATTAGTAGCGGCGATACAGTCTTATACTGAAAACCAGTATAGTACAACTGATATAAATACATTTATACAGAATGCTGAGCAACGTATATATAATACAGTGCAGTTACCAGATTTACGTAAAAATGTAACAGGTAATATGACTAGTGGAAATAAATATTTTAGTTTGCCAAGTGATTGGTTATCTACTTTTAGTATAGCTGTAATTAATGCTAATAATGAATATACATACTTACTGAATAAAGACGTAAATTTTATTAGAGAATCTTTCCCTGATACTGATTCACCATTTTATGGAGTACCACAATATTATGCTATATTCGATGATACAACGATGTTGCTTGGACCTACACCAGACGCTAATTACAGTTCTGAGCTTCATTACTATTATTATCCTGAGTCTATTGTTACTGCCGGTAATACTTGGCTGGGAGATAATTTCGACAGTGCTCTCTTATATGGGGCTTTACTTGAAGCCGCAGCGTTCCTTAAAGAAGAGCCGGATACGGTAGCAATGTATACAGCTCGATATAATGAGGCAATGCAGTTATTACAAAACTTAGGCGAGGGTAAAAACAGACGCGATGCTTACAGAAGTGGGCAAGAAAGGATACCGGTGATTAACCGATGAAAGAAATGAACTTTGGGGATTTACAGTTTGATGTAATTACCTCTGAACCAGGACACGGGCACACACCCGAACAGATAGCGGAGATGGCACTAGCAAAGATTATTTATGTCGCGCAAGATGCTAATCCGTTAATACGTGAGCAAGCAGAAGCTTACAAAAACCACATTAGACATGTTCTAGTGCAATATATGAAAAAGGCGATTAAGTCTAATCATACAACAATAGCGAATAAACTGCGTGAAGCAGGGCATTCAGATTTAATTAAAATTTTGGAGATATAAAATGGCAATTACTCAAGCAATGTGTACGTCATTTAAAGTGGACTTATTGAATGGTATTCACGCTTTTGGTACTACAGTAGCTCGTGCAGGAACAACTGCTGACACTATGTACATGGCTTTATACACATCATCAGCGACTTTAGATGCGACAACAACAGCATACACAGCTACTAACGAAGTTTCAGGTACAGGATATGTTGCTGGTGGACAAGCACTTACAACCGTTGCCCCAACTTCATCAGGTACAACAGCGTACTTAGACTTTAATGATGAAACTTGGACTTCTTCTACTATTACAGCACGTGGTGCGTTGATCTATAATTCAACACAATCAAACAAATCTGTAGCAGTATTAGACTTTGGTTCTGATAAGACATCAACAGCAGGTGATTTTACTGTAGTATTCCCTACAGCTGACGCTTCTAACGCTATTATTAGAATAGCCTAATAGGAGGCTGATATGGCTCTTGTTGTTAAAGACAGGGTAAAGGAAACTACCACCACAACAGGTACAGGTACCGTAACGTTAGCTGGAGCAGCGACTGACTATCAAGCTTTCTCTGCTATCGGCGATGGTAATACTACGTATTACACAATACAGTTAGGTACAAGTGATGAGTGGGAAGTAGGTATTGGTACATACACTGCATCAGGAACAACTTTATCTAGGGATACAGTATTAGCATCTTCAAATGCTGGTAGTTTAGTTAATTTCTCTGCTGGTGAGAAAGATGTATTCTGTGTATATCCTGCAGGTAAAGCTATATATGCTGATGCAAACGGCGATGTTACTGTTGATGGTAATTTATCAGGTAATCACTTAGCTGCTAATGATGGGATCATAGCTCATAATGCAACTATAACTTCTAGCTATACAATACCAGCTGGATATAATGCAATGAGTGTAGGACCCGTTACTGTAGACCCAGGAGTGACTGTAACAGTACCGTCAGGACAAAGATGGCTGGTACTCTAAATGTTTGCCGATAGTCCTTTTTCCGCCGCCGCGTTTTCGGCGCTTGGTAATGTAAACGTTTCTGTCGCAGTTACAGGCGTTAATGCTACCTCTGCGTTAGGAACTGCAGCAGTTACAGCAGATGCGAATATAAATGTTACTGGAGTATTTGCTACAGGAGTAATAGATAGTGGATATTCTGTAATTGCAGATGCAAATGTAAGTGTTACAGGGTTAGCAGGAACTACAGGACTAGGTACAGTAGCTGTAAGTGCTGATGCTATTACAAGTGTTACTGGAGAAGCAGGCACAACAACATTAGGTAGTGTTAGTGTTATAGAAGGGTCTGGAGTAAGCTTCAGTGTTACTGGAGTTTCAGCAACAGGTACTCTTGGTGACGAAACAGTTACAGCAGATGCAAATGCATATCCTACTGGAGTAGCAGGTACAACTGGATTAGGTACAGCCGACGTAGTTGGCGATGCAATATTTAGTGTTACAGGCGTTGAAGGTACAAGTGCAGTAGGTACAGTACAAATTCGATTTGATGTAGACGTAAACGTTACAGGAGTTGAGGGTACAGCGGTTCTTGATGGTGGAACAACTGTAACAGCCGATGCAAATGTAACAGTGACGGGATTAGCTGGAACAACAGCTTTAGGTACAGCAACAGTCATAGAAGGTTCAGGTGTAAATGTAACTGTTACAGGCGAAGTAGGTACAAGTGCAACAGGTTCTGTAACAGTCATAGAAGGTACAGGTGTAAGCGTTAATGTCACAGGTAATGCAGGTACGACCGGATTAGGAAGTGAAAGTGTTACCGCAGACGCAAATGTTTATGTAATTGTTACACCAAGACTACAAAGTGGTTTAGGTAATGTAACAGTAATAGAAGGTAGTGGAGTGAATGTATCAGTTATTGGTGTTGAAGCAGAAGCAGTAACTAACAGCTTTACGCTAGTATGGGGATTAATAGATACATCACAAAATCCAAATTGGACAAGGATAGCAGCATGATAAAAATAGAAGCAAAGAAAAATGAAGATGGTTCAGTTCAATGTGCATATGAAGTAGAACTTGAATGTTCTAATTGTGGTATGACCGTAGATGCTGAAGAATATAATTCAGGTACATGTTCTGATTGTGGCGAACCATGGGACGCTAAAAGACATACTAGAGTACATGCAACAAGTATTCCATTAGAAGGCCAATCGAGTTAAAATAGCATAAATTCAAGGATTTATTATGGCAAGTACATATTCAGATTTAAAGATCGAATTAATAGGCACCGGTGACCAGTCAGGTACATGGGGTGCTACAACGAATACTAACTTAGGTACGGCGATTGAAGAAGCTATTACAGGTTCCGCTAATGTTGCTTTCTCAAGCTCAGATGTAACCTTAACTTTAACTGATTCTAATGCTTCACAAACTGCACGTAACTTAAGACTAAACTTAACAGGTACATCAGGTGGTGCTAGAAACTTAGTCGTACCCAACATAGAAAAATTTTATATTGTTAATAATGGACTTGCCGATACAGTTACTATTAAAAATGCTACCGGTACGGGCGTTGCAGTTCCAGCAGGCAAATCAACTCTAGTATTTAACGATGCAACCAATGTAGTCGGCGTAGTTACCGATTTAGCTTCTATCTCGACTTCTAGCGCAGATATTAATGGGGGTACTATTGATGGTACAGTTATTGGTGGAAGCTCGGCAGCAGCAGGTACATTTAGTACTTTAACTGCAGGAAGCACAGTATCAGGAGCTGGGTTTACAGCATTATTTGCATCTCCTCCAGCGATAGGGGCTACAGCAGCGGCGGCAGGAACATTTACAGGAATCACAATCTCTGGTGGAACATTAACAACACCAGCAACTCTAACTTTCTCAACAACAGCAAGTATTCGTTTACCTAACGGTACTACTGCACAACGACCAGGTGCTCCACAAACTGGGATGATAAGGTATAATAGTGACATCGGATCATTTGAGGGGTATACTACTACTTGGGGAAGTATTGGTGGAGGCGCCACAGGTGGAGGTGGTGACCAAGTCTTCCAAGAAAACGAATTAACAGTGACAACAAACTATACGTTGTCTACAGGCAAGAATGCAATGAGTGTAGGGCCAATTACAATCAATTCAGGCGTTACAGTAACTATTCCAAGCGGACAACGCTGGGTTATTTTATAGGGATAAATTATGGCTAGTAATATTAATGCAGATACCACAACGGGTTTACAGTTAACCTCAGATACTTCGGGTAATGTTAGCGTACAGAGTGATGGCTCTACGGTAGTCGCCGTAACTGCACCAGGTGTTGCTGTAACAGGTGCTTTAAGTGCGACTGGGAATATTACAACTCCAGGCGTTACCATAGGTGCTACCACTGTAACCGCAACTTCTTTCTCTGGTGACGGCTCTTCATTAACAGGTATTGCTGGTGGTTTTTCTAATATGGAAGTATTCACCTCACCAGGCACATGGACAAACCCAGGTAATGTTAATAAGGTTAAAGTTACCGTAGTAGGTGGTGGTGGAGGTGCAAATGGTCGAGGAAATACTGGCTACGCTGGTACTTCTGGAGGAGCTGGCGGCGGAGCAGCTATTGAGATTATACCTTTTCCTACTGGCACTAATGTACCCGTGACAATTGGAACTGCTGGCGCAGCTGGAACTACAAATATCACCGCTGGAAATGCGACAGCTGGTGGTACTTCGTCCTTTGGTGCATACTGTTCAGCTACTGGCGGAGGTGCTGGAAGTACAGAATTATTACCAACTGCTAATAGCTCTACATCGCCAGGAGGTTCTGGATCAGGAGGAACTTTAAATATCACAGGAGGTTCAGGTTTTTCTGCAGCTGGCGGTGGTTCTATTTATGGGTATGGAGGAAGTACATCACCTGATTCTCCAGCTAATGGTCATCCAGGAACAGGATACGGAGGTGGTGGAGGTTCAGGACCTTTTGCAGTACCTGGTTCTGGTGGTGCAGGCACTGCTGGCGTAGTAATTGTAGAATATTAATAATTAAGGAATAAGTCATGGCAGGAATAACAATAAAAGGCGATACAAGTGGTGAGATAACCCTTAATGTCCCAGCAACCGCGGGTGCGAACACAATTACGATACCGGCATCAAGTGGAACTTTGGCTGTAACCAGCCCAGGCGGAGATGCTTCATTCCCAGGCACAGCGACAGTAGGAACATTATCCGCAACGACAATTACAGCCTCAGGAAATATATCAACCCCAGGCGGAACTGTTACTGCATCATCATTCTCAGGTGATGGTTCATCTCTAACAGGGATTGCTGGTGGATTTAGTAACATGGATGTATTCACCTCACCAGGTACTTGGACTAACCCTGGTAATGTTCAGAAAGTTAAGGTAACAGTAGTTGGTGGCGGTGGTAGTGGGGGAGCAGCAACTGCACCTGCAGGGTTTGGTGGTAGTGGAGCAGGGGGAGGTGCTGCTATTGAAGTTATACCTTTTCCTTCAGGAACTAATGTACCTGTAACTGTTGGTGGAGGTGGAAATCCTGTAGCTTCTACTAGTACTGGTAATGCAGGGGGAACATCCTCTTTTGGTGCTTATTGTTCAGCTACAGGAGGAGAAGGAGGGTTAACTAGTGCAGGTAATGCACCCAAAGGTCTAGGAGGCACTGGTTCAGGAGGTCAGTTAAATATTGGAGGGGGGGATGGAACTGGACCTGCAAGTAGTACCTCTTATGGTCAAACTGGTGGTAGTTCATATTTCGGTGGTGGAGGATCAGGATATGTTGGTTTTGGCTTTACTAGAAATGCTCAAGCTGGTAAGTCTTATGGAGGCGGTGGAGGTTCAGGGAATAACTCAGGAGCAGGTGGTCCAGGCGTAGTAATTGTAGAATATTAATTTTAATTTAACTTAGGAGTAACAAATGGCTAAAAAAGCATTAGTAAGCACTATCGAGCCGAGAGGTAAAGATAATGCAGGATACAGAGTATTAGAGGTAGTAGATGCTGCTAATACTTTTGAAACACATTCAAATCTACAATGGAAAGACTGTGCTGACACAGTTGAGATGGATAAATATTGGTGGGACCCAGCAACTTCAGCGTTTAAAAAATTACCTGAAGCAGTAGATCAATCTACAGCAGGTGAACTAGCAAC
>Ga0208898_1002880_pt1 | contig 10294 bp, 19 predicted proteins | sample VirMetDEL_Mar_4_FD_184513 | JGI IMG/M metagenome (GOLD analysis project Ga0208898, IMG submission 184513) | Aqueous microbial communities from the Delaware River and Bay under freshwater to marine salinity gradient to study organic matter... | ecosystem: Environmental > Aquatic > Marine >...
CCACCGCGCGCAGAACTGCAAAATTCCCCTCCCCCGGTGTCAAAATAGAACCGGCCTATGGTGATCAATGCAGAATTAGGCAGAATGAGAGTCAATGAAGGTCCACATATACCCCAACACCATCGACCAACACAGCGCCATTGATGGGTTCTCATGGCCTATGACGAGACTTAAATGCATTTAAGATTTTTCTGTTTATCTGTTGACATTTGAAAAACGAAGCCTCAGACTGTGTGCATGGTGCTATTCCGCACTGTTGCTAAAGGTAGATAGATATGAAAGCTGAAAACGTACAATCCAACACAAGCGCACCGTTCATCGCTGGTCGACAGTTTGGTAAATTCCACAATGAGCAATCCGCACTGTTATCCGTTCGACTGTTGGACGATGCGAAGAAGATCCACACCGCGCAGGACATGAAAGACTATATTGCAGGATACAAGGAAACACTGACCGGCACTGATGGCTCGAAAGATGCGATGGCCTCAATGGTGCGAACGATCCTAAAGGTTGCCACCGGCTTAGATGCCAAACTGTGCGAGTATCACAAGGTAAAGACACCCGCCGCCGGTCAGAAGGTAGTCAAAGCCAAAATGGATAAAGGCGCAAAGGGTATCGACTCACTATCCAAGGCGCTCCGCATCCCTAGTGCTGGCAAAGCTGAAGGCGACGGCGAAGGATCCGAACCAACCGCCAACGATGCCAAGGATCTGGCGACGCTATGGTCGACGTTCATGGGCGACGCGCTGAACAATGGGCACACCAAGGATGACATCGCCGCGTTTCTGGTTACTGTTGACCTCTCCGCATGAACGACACCATGGGATTAATTCTGATAGCTTGCTTTCTGCTTATCGTTTACGCTGAGCTGACAAGCTAACCTAACCCCTACCGAAACCCTGCCAGCAATGGTGGGGTTTTTTTATGCCCGTAATTCTCTCTGTATCGCTCTCTCAGCGACGTTCTATTCCTACCCAGTACCCTGCCCTTGCTTTTGTTATCGTTGCTCACAGCGCCATACAGAGCCTCTCATAGCGTCGCTAGGCGCGTCTATTTGACATGGATATTATTCCATGCGATAATATATGCATGGTGGAGGTATAACTTTCTGCCATATCAAAACTTAAATGCATTTAAAAATGCTGGAGGCTGATATGCACAGTGAAGATGAGAAGTGGATTGTATTGCAATGGAGCCACTCTAGTTTTGAACCAGCATATGTTGTGTTCAGGGGGAGTGAGAAAGAATGTCGTGTTGCCGCAAGAGAAATGCTTAAAGTAATGCCACAGAATCTGGATTGTATGGCTGTGTCAGAGGCATCATGGAATCAGGACAAAGGGATGTTAAGTTAGGAGGAGTAAGTTATGAGCAGACCTATTCATGAGATAGCGCGGGACGTTAACGCTACGTGGTCGAGGGTGTCGCCGTATGCACAGCCATACCTTGACGCCATGCAGTACCTGACCAGCATTGACGATGACTATTACCTTGACAGTGGTAGGAGTGTGGTGCTTTACTTTCTATCGAACGCTGCCTCGTGGCGTGGTGATGATGCGAGGCGTATCAAGAAGGAGTTAAAGGAGATGTTATGAGTAGACTAACTGATGCAAGAGATGCAGTGGGTGGACTAGCTAACCCAAGCAAGGTTCCGTGCAGATCCACATCAACACCAGCGGAGAACTGTCACACTGGCTCCAAGCTGATGAAGGTGAAGGGGTCTGTGTGTGAGGACTGTTATGCCTGCAAGGGTAACTACGTTTTCCCTAATGTTAAGAAGGCGTTGAAGCGTAGACTTGATGCTCTTTCTCATCCTGATTGGGTGGAGAACATGGCGATAGCTATCAACAAAGCGCCGTACTTTAGGTGGCATGACTCAGGTGACATCCAAGGTGTGTGGCATTTGTCTAACATCGTGGAGGTAGCGAAGCGCACACCTGAGACTAAACACTGGTTGCCTACTCGTGAGGCTAAGTATGTATCGCAGTACAGTGGTGAGATGCCAGACAACCTGATCGTGCGTGTGTCTGCGGCTATGGTTGATGGGCCTCCACCAAAGCGGTTTCATTTGACATCGACAGTACATAGGAATAGAATCCCTACTGACTCGTTTGTATGCCCCGCACCTAAGCAGGACAACAAGTGTGGTGAGTGTCGAGCGTGTTGGGATAAAGCAGTACCGAACGTAAGTTACACACATCATTAATGTTAAATGCATTTAAGGAGAAACAATGGGAACAGCTAGTATGTATGGTAATCAGGTGATGGATGTGGAGTTAGACTGCGAATGGATGACTCTGTATGCAACCATCGAATACCTTGTGTATGGTGACGAGGAGGACTTAGTTGAATTGGTATCAGTTAAATCGCGTGGAGTTGATATCACTAATTGGATCAACACTAGTTATATATTCGATCTTATTTCTGATGAGATAAGCAATGCAGACTATCACTATAGTGATCATGGAGATGAAGTATGATTGTTGAATTTGATACAGCGTTACCTGAGTACGCACCACCACACGAGCGGCCTGTTCTTCAGAAGCTTACGGACATGTGCCTTGAGAATGACAACAGGGTGTCAGTGTGGGACGGTGAGGAACTATCTGTGCAGGGGTGTAACAACAAAGCTAACATCCTCAAGAACTTAGCGCAGACTGAGATGGATCAGCTTGAAGTATTCGACAAGGGTGGTAACTACCTTGGGTTCTTCTCGTTGATCTACAACAACGGGTCAGAGCGTGAGCCTATGATTGTTATCTCTGACTACAGTGCTAACGAGTGGACAGAGAATGTGTACCGCAGACTAGACGAAGCCTTTGGAGGGTATGAGCTATGAGTTATTACATCAGAGAAAATGAATACGCTAATGTGGGCGACATGGTTATCTATAGTGTGGTCAAACGTCTGCGTGATTTCAAACCAGACAACGGCATTGAGTACATGGTGTTCCCCAGTAAGAAAGCAATGAAGACTGCCATCTTTGTTGACTTGTACTGTGGTAAGAATGGTAAGCTAGTCAAGCTCAAAGACAGATCAATGATGAGGTTCTAACATGAGAGGTGGTATGAGTTACAAAGAGATAGGTGATGTGCTTGGTATTTCAGGTGCGCGAGTACGACAGATAGAAGCTACTGCTCTGCGAAAGCTGCGCCGGTCAGGTAAACTGGAGAAGTTCCTGTGCCTTCTTGATGTGGAGGTGCAGGAATACTACGGGGAGAAGCACAGAATTATTAAACAGTGTGAATAATACATCTTACTTTTATTGTGGAGTGTGGTATAATCTCTATATAGATAACTAAGTATTACTATTATTAATACTAATACTAATACTATTACTAATACATAGGAACTACATATGACACGAGAACAAATGATTGAAGAGCTAGTTGAGTACGAGTTCCAACAGGTGACGTTGGTTGAAATATCTCAGATGTTTATTAAACTACAGCGTGAGTTTATTGAACAGATGTATGATGACGACCAGATAACGGCACGTTACAATGAAGTGTTCGGAGATGCGGAGGTAGTACACTGATGACGTTTGTTAAACTGCACCAGCAATGCAATGACTGTGGTTCTAGTGATGCGTTGTCCTACAATGATGATGGGTCTAGCTACTGCTTTGCCTGTGCTAAGTTCACCCCGTCAGAGGACACAGGAGGCTCTGTGAGCGACATAAAGGAACGAGTAGTACCCGGACAAGGGTTCGACAAAGCGGCCTTCACAGAGCCATACAGGGGCTATCAGGATAGGGGTCTGACAGCTACCACAATGGCGGCGTACTCAGCACAGCAGAAGGCGGGTAACATTCTGTTTGGTTATCATGATCCTGTTGGTGAGCTAGTGGCTGTGAAGACTAGGTATCCAGACAAGCAGTTCAAGATCAGTGGGGATTGGAAGAAGGCTGGGTTGTACGGTCAGCATCTGTTCCCTAGTGGTGGTCAATACATAACCGTAGTGGAGGGAGAGTTCGATGCACTGGCATCCTATCAAATGTTCGGTGGTAAGTATCCTGTTGTGTCTATTCGTAATGGTGCCCAAGGTGCTGCTGCTGACTGTCGCAGAGCCTACGACTTTCTCGACCAGTACGATCACATTATCTTCTGCTTTGATAATGACGAGCATGGTCGATCTGCCGCTCTAGAATGTGCTGACATCTTTGGTGGCAAGGCTAGGATATTCCATCATGGTGAACACAAGGATGCGTGTGACTACCTGTTGAACGGTGACAAGGAGGAGTTTGTCAAGCGTTGGTGGGCGGCAAAGACCTACACACCTGACGGCATGGTGATGCTGGGTTCTCTGCGTGAGTCACTGAAGAAACCATTGGAGGAGGCAGAGGTACGCTACCCATACAAGGGACTAGATGACATGACGTTTGGTATCAGACCGACTGAGCTAGTCACCATCTGTGCTGGCTCTGGTCTGGGTAAGTCTACGTTCATGCGTGAGCTAGTGTTCTCCATACTGTCGCAGACTACAGACAGGGTAGGACTAGCGTTCCTTGAGGAGACACCTGATCGTACTGCCCGTGGTCTAGTAGGATTACAGATCAACAAACCGATACACCTTCCGGGCTGTGACTACTCAGCTAGTGAGGTAGACCAAGTGTTCGACAGCCTCAACCTTGATGACCGTGTGGTACTGTGGGATACGTTTGGTTCCAACAAGATAGAGAACGTACTGGCACGGTTCAGATACCAGATCAAGGTACTGGGTGTGCAGTACATCGTGCTGGATCACATCTCCATACTGGTGTCAGATCAGGACAACGGTGACGAGCGTAAGGCTATCGACGAGATCATGACCAAGCTACGTATGTTCTGTCAGGAGATGCGTGTGTCCATGTTCATCGTGTCACACCTACGTAGACCTGAAGGCAAGGGACATGAGGACGGTGCGTACACCAGCCTTGGTCAGCTACGTGGCAGTGCCGCTATTGCACAACTCAGTGACATCGTGTTAGGATTAGAACGTAATGCTCAGGCAGAAGATCCTATGGTACGTAACACTACCAACGTGCGTGTGCTGAAGAACAGGTTCAGTGGTATGACAGGGCCAGCTACTGCGCTGATGTACAACAAGGATACAGGTAGGTTGACTGAGGTATTTGAATGAGGTGCATTGCTTGTGATAAGATACTAACAGACTACGAGCTAACCAAGAAGTTCAGCGGCAGTGGGGAGTTCGTTGATATGTGTAACGAGTGTAGTCGGTTCCTAGTTGAAGATGATTTGACAGCAATAGGTAACATAGACTATGCTAGTCTTAGTGATCTAGAGGAGATACATGATGTCGAAGATGGGACAATGGATTATGACACAGGAACAGAACAGGGAGATGAGGGATGGTGGTAACAAACTATCAGAAAGACAGAAGCTTGATCTCGCCTACTACGAATACTGTGTTTTTAGACATAGAGGCAGACGGCCTGAACCCTACGAAAGTACACTGCGTGGTTACAAAGAGATCGAACGAAGCTCACTTGACCCATTTATCTAGAAGGAGTTTGATGGATGAACTGGCGCGTGGTGGACAGGTTTGCGGGCATAATGTTATCGGGTACGATCTTCCTGTGCTTCACAGGTTATGGGGTATACGTATACCTCAAGACAGAGTTGTGGACACACTGGTACTTTCACGTTTATTTCATCCCGATCTGGATGGTGGTCACAGCTTGGCTGCTTGGGGAGGTAGGCTCGGCTTCCCTAAAGGAGATCATTCGGATTGGTCGGAGCTATCTGAGGAGATGGTGGAGTACTGCAAAAGAGATGTGGACGTTACTGAAAGACTTCACGATGCGCTTGTACAACAGCTAAGGTTGTTTGGTTTTACTAAGCATTGTGTTGATCTTGAACACAGCGTAGCGTTCATCTGTAAGGATCAGGAAGACAACGGGTTTGAGTTCGACAAGGACGGTGCTGTTGAACTGTACGAAGAACTGACTACCCGTATGCACAGGATTGAGCGTGACTTGCAACGTGTGTTCCCACCCATAGTGGAGGAAAGGATCAGTGATAAAACACAGAAGAGACTCAAGGACAAAGTTACGGTATTCAACGTCGGTAGTAGACAACAGATCGCAGAGCGTCTTGCTAGTAAGGGTGCAGTTTGGAAGGAACTCACTCCCGCAGGCAAACCGAAAGTGGATGAGAAAACGCTCAAGAAGCAGACTCACATTCCCGAAGCAAAGATTATATTACGTTATCTTCTCTGCCAGAAACGAGCGTCACAGGTGGATTCGTGGATTAAGGCAGTTGAAGAAGACAAGAGAATACATGGGCGAGTCCGTCACATTGGAGCGGTTACCGGAAGGATGGCGCACTCCAATCCGAACATGGCTCAAGTGCCTGCTGTAAGGGCTGAGTATGGTAAGGAATGTCGTAAGTTGTTTACTGTCCCTGATGGTCACGTACTTGTCGGTGCTGATGCTAGTGGCCTTGAGCTACGTATGCTGGCTCACTACATGGACGATGAGAAATACACCAACGAGATACTCACTGGTGATATACACACAGCTAACCAGAAGGCCGCAGGTCTGGACAACAGGGACGATGCCAAGACATTTATCTATGCGTTCTTGTACGGTGCAGGAGATGCAAAGATTGGTAGTATCGTAGGTGGTAGTGCTGCTCATGGTAAGAGGCTGAAGCAAGCGTTCCTAGAGAACACACCATCACTTGCTGACTTACGTAACGAGACTATGGCAGATGCCAAGACAGGATTCCTTACTGGTCTTGATGGTAGACGCATACGTGTACGATCAGAACACGCCGCACTGAACACACTGCTACAGGGCGCTGGCGCTGTGGTGATGAAGCAAGCTATCGTCATACTGTACGATCTATTGGAGCGTGTTAACTTCAAGCTGGTTGCACAGGTACATGATGAGTGGCAGATAGAATGTAAACCAGAAGACGCAGACTTCATTGGTAAGTCTTGTGTTAACGCAATGGTATTCGCAGGCGAAGTCCTGCAACTGAACTGTCCATTGGACGGAGAGTATAGGGTTGGTAATAGTTGGGCTGATACCCACTAGCACAATTCTATTTTATGTGGTATAATATTAGGGTAAGTTTAACTAGCAGGAGATATGCTATTATGTCTAATGAAGCACCCAACGTAATGATCAAGTGTGATTTGTTCTGGCCTAACCTGACTCACAAGAATGAGTTGGCTGGTAAGTTTACTGTTGATCTATGTAACCTTTCTGATGCTGCTGTTGTTGCGTTAGAAGATATGGGTCTTACTATTAACAACAAGGGGGATGAGCGTGGACAATTCATTACCTGCAAATCCAACAACAAGTACAGAGCCTTTAACCCAGACGGTACAGAGTTGCTCATCAAGGGCCGCACTCCACGAGATGAGATGGATGACCCAGAGTCAGGGGTTGTGGTGGGTAATGGTTCTAAAGCTAAGTGCCTTATCGGATACTACGATTGGGAATACCTCAAGAAGAAGGGTCGTAGTGCCACACTCAAGCGTCTTGTAATTGATGAGGTTGTTGAGTACGCACCAGAAGTAGAAGAGATGGAAGCTCTGTGATACTCATTGATGGTGATATGCTGGTGTATCGTGTGGGGTTTGCCTGTGACGAGGAGTCAGAAGACGTTGCAGTGCAGACCCTAGACAACTACCTGTCTGAGATGGTTGTAGATTTATCTGACCACTACACATCCAGCATCATCTACCTAACTGGTAAGGGCAACTTCAGGGACGAGGTTGCTGTTACCCTACCCTACAAAGGTAACCGTACTGAGAAACGTGTGCCTGTTCACAAGAAACTGCTCCGTGATTTCATGGTGTCAGAGTGGAACGCACAAGTAGTTAACGGCATGGAAGCTGATGATGCTATTGCTATCAAGGCTACTGAGCTAGATCACAACGCCATCATCTGTTCGTTGGACAAAGACTTCAGACAGATTCCTTGTCCTATGTATGACTACACCAAGAAAAAGTTAAATGCATTTAACCCTGATGATGCTATGCGCTGGCTGTATAAGCAGGCATTGATGGGCGACCGTGTTGACAACATACCGGGCATACATGGTATCGGTCCTAAGAAAGCAGACAAGATCATTGATCCTTGTACTACTGAATGGGAGTGCTACAGCACTTGTCTTACTCACTACTGGGATAACGAGTTAGATGAAGACAGACTGCTAGAAAGTCTTAGCCTTTTGTATTTGTTACGTTCACCTGACGATAGGTACACCAAGCCAACGGAGATTTAAATGAGCAGACGAGATGAAATAGCAGAGCAGTGCGCTAATTTTCACAAAGAACATCCAGAAGTCTGGGATCTATTTGTGCAGTTCACCAATGAAATGATTGAAAGAGGATTTAACAATTACAGTTGCAAGGCAATCTTTGAGCGTATCCGCTGGGAGAAAGATGCGGGAGGTGACGGCACTACACAATTCAAACTGAACAACAATTACACCGCGCTGTATGCTCGACGCTTTATGAAGATGTACCCAGAGTATGAAGGTTTCTTTAGGACAAGAGAGCAACCCAGTTCAACTAAACCCCCAACTCACTTACCTGAGTTAACTCCAGCAGCATATGAAACAGTATGATTCTAAGTTTGAGAAAGAAGCCCATGAGATTATGCAGGGCTGTGAGTATCATCCAGAACAACGCATCTTTTATGTAGTTCCTAAACACTACGAGCCTGACTTTGTTTACACACACCGTGGTAAGACTGTGTACATAGAAGCAAAGGGTAGGTTCCGTACGTCTGAAGAGGCACGTAAGTATGTCATTATCGCAGAGGCACTTAGCTGGACGGAGGAGTTGGTATTTCTCTTCCAACGACCAAGCACCCCAATGCCGGGAGCCAAACGAAGAAAGGATGGTACACGCTACACAATGGAAGAGTGGGCAGAGAAGCATGGATTCCGTTGGTACACTCTTAAAACAATACCTACAGGATGGAGAAGATGACAAGACATCTAGTAATACCTGACACTCAGATAAAACCAGAACATCCCATTGACCATATGATGTGGGCTGGTAGGTATGCTTGTGCTGTCAAGCCTGACGTTATTGTACATCTAGGTGATCACTGGGATATGCCATCGTTGTCATCGTATGACGTAGGTAAGAAGTCCTTTGAAGGTAGGCGTTACTCTGCTGATGTTGAGGCAGGCAACGAAGCTATGCAGGTATTCATGGACTGCATCAGAGCAGAACAACAGAGGCTGCGTAAACGTAGAAAAAAGATATGGAAGCCGCGTCTTATCTTTACACTAGGCAATCACGAACAACGCATCGAACGTGCAGTAGAGAACGATGCAAAGCTAGAAGGACTGATGAGTTATGAAGATCTTAATCTGCGCGGTTGGGAAGTTCTTCCGTATCTTCAGCCTATCATTGTGGATGGTGTCGCTTATTGTCACTTTTTTACTAGCGGTGTTATGGGCCGCCCAGTCACAAATGCAAAGCTACTGCTCCAAAAGAAACATATGTCATGCATCATGGGACACGTACAGGACAGAGACATTGCCTTCGACAGAAACGCAGCAGGAAAAAGAATGACCGCACTGTTTGCTGGTATATACTATCAACATGATGAGCAGTATCTTAACCCACAAACAAACGGATCTTGGTCTGGTCTTTGGGTTTTGAACGAAGTAGATAACGGCACGTTTGATGAGATGCCTGTATCTATGACGTATCTACGGGGGAAGTACGGTGCTAACTCTTGACGAATTACTTGAGCGTATTGCATCACGATATGATGAAGTAACTATAATGGAAGTATTAGAGATTACATCCGAAGATCTAGTTGAAAGGTTTGCTGACAAAGTAAACATCAACAGTTGGAAGTTTGATTTGGAGGAAGAACATGAGTAACGGATCAATAGATGACGCAACACCAGAAGAGTGGGACAAGGTTAACAAGTACAAAACATTTACAGGTAAACTGTTTCACCCTAGTGATAAGCACAATCCAGTAACCCAGCCTGACCACTACAACAAGGGCGCTATCGAAGCCATCGAAGCAATCAAGGCATCTATGCACCCGCAGGAGTACAAGGGTTACCTCAAGGGCAATTGCCTGAAGTACCTCTGGAGATACGAGTACAAGAACGGTGTCGAGGATCTGCGTAAAGCCCGTGTTTACCTAGACTGGTTAATCAAAGAGATGGCTATATGAGTGCTATCTTTGACCTAGAACAACAGATGTTAGATTTTGCAAACGTCACTAAGGACATAGACCTAGTAACTAGATACTTCTTAGACTCCTCAGAGTGGAATGACCACATTAGCCCGAAGGCGACTGACG
>Ga0208898_1002883_pt1 | contig 10291 bp, 13 predicted proteins | sample VirMetDEL_Mar_4_FD_184513 | JGI IMG/M metagenome (GOLD analysis project Ga0208898, IMG submission 184513) | Aqueous microbial communities from the Delaware River and Bay under freshwater to marine salinity gradient to study organic matter... | ecosystem: Environmental > Aquatic > Marine >...
ATGACAATTTGTCTAACCACATATTCGTATGTATGTATTTGTTTAAATACTTTTTATTGGTAAATTACTTTTTTGTGTGTGGATTTAGAGGGGGGTTTTGATTGGTTGATAATACCGATATTCATCCCCTCGTATAAGAAGGATAGGGTTCATATGGAAAAGAACCCAATTCATTTTGTCTTTTATTTGAGACTTGACTTTGAAAAAAAAAGACAAATAGTTAAAGAATACTATTGATGCTTGCCTTCCAACATGCTTACACGTTTGAGCGGACGAGGTTTTAATATGCCCGACATTACTGGTTTCATAAGAAAATCACCAGTAATGTGCCCACCGCCACCAGCCCCGACGATTAGCTTATCTTCATGTGTTGTTTGCTTGACAATTTTTTGTTTATCAGTTGGTTGATTTGTTAGTTTATTTTCAAGATAAAACGGGTTAATTTTATGTTTAATCATTTCAGGCTTGTTTCCCGAACCCGAAGCAGATAAACCACGTCCCGAAGCAGATAAACCACGTCCCGAAGCAGATAAACCTTTTCCTGATGCCGTTAAACCTTTTCCTGATGCACGAAGACCTTTACCCGATGCACGTAATCCGAGTCCAAGACCGAGTCCAATTTTTTCAATCGCCATACGAGTTCCAGTTTCGCCACCTAATTCCCAACTTGCTTGTACGAGTGGTGCTAACGGTGCAGTGTAAGGGTTCATCGCCATCGCAGTAATAGCAGATTGGACAGCAATATCTGTTCCCACTACGAGAGCTTCACGCAGTGCTTCGCCGACATAAGTATTTTTAATTTCATCACGGTAAAATTTAGGAATACTTTTAATAATTTTATCAATTTGCTTTGGGTCAAACTTATCAATAGCTTTCACAGATTTCTTTATTAAATCAACCGTTTCAATTGCTTCTTGTGGGATATTTTTAATGGTTTGGTTCTTGATTTTAGAGATTGTTTTTTTGAGACCTTCTTCTGCTTCGTTTTTAACATCTTTTGCTAAATCTTTAGCTTCGTCTTTGATTTGTTTTGATACATCTTTAACAACTTTTGATGTAGATTTGGCAACAGATTTGGTTGCCTTCTTTGTTCCCTTTTTAATACTTTTAATGATACCTTTACCAGTTGTCTCTTTCATTTCGCCTTCAAGAGCATCAATGACCTTCTTGACTGCTTTCTTGGCTTGTTTCTTATGACGGAATAGGCCATTACCAGTCATAACTTCTTTCACGGATTCGTCATCTACTTTCTCTAAATCTTTATTTGCGTCAATTTCAGTCTTGCTTAATTTGAATAGAAGACCTTTATTAGTATCAAACTTGCGTGTAAGATTATTGAATGTGCTTTCATCAACTAACATGGACACCCCTTGACCACTCATGTCCTTGTGTTTTGCGTTGATTTTAATTGGAAGTGCTTTGCGTACCTTCCTGACTTGTTCTGGACTGATGTTCAAACTAATTAGCTTCATCATTTATATTATAAGAAAAGATAAAAAAATACTAAAAATGCTCTCTTAATTTGTCTTTAAAATTTGATTTAAAAGTATCATTATGTATTATAAATATAATGAACGCATTGAGTGGAACAGATCATAAAGAAAGACTCAAACAATATTACGAAAAACATAAAGAAATAATAACAGAACGGCATAAACAATATTACGAAAAAAATAAAACAAATATATTAGACCTACGAAAACAAAAAATAACTTGTGAATGTAAATCTATTGTAAGAAGAGGGGACTTTAAGAGGCACCAACGCTCAAAAAAGCACCAAGACTTCCTAAATAATCAATAAATATATTTTGTCTTTTAAATTGGATAAAATATATTTAGATATTTAACTTCATAAGTTGCAGTAATATATCAGCAGTCTCCTTCTTTGAGACATATCCCTCTGAATTCAATTCAACAAGTAGCATGCGAAATTCACGCAACAAATTTTCATTATCATTACCAGCGATGATTGAGCCTTTCAGCACGTTAAACTTATTCAGCTTCTGTTCTAATTTTGAGCGCCTAGTATTTGGAATTTTGAGTCTGTCATTAATATTGGTGAAACTCACTATGGTATCAATATCATTTTTCTCGTCTTCACTCAATGCATCTATCTCTTCAAATGTGATTTCAATATCTTGGAGTAATTTTTGGACGATTGATTTTGTCTTTTTAGTGAGTGTAATAGTCTTAAATGACAACACTGGATTCTTACTCTTTGTCCTCAACATTAATTTATTCTTCTGGAGCTGTTTTAAAGACAAAAGATAGCGACCAAATGGAATAAATTCACTCATCGGGTCAAGTTTATTTATCAAAATTATTTTAGGTTGTTCAGGTTCTTTATCAGTCATATACATAAGTAAAATATAATATTTTTATCGTATTTTTTTTTAATGTTTTAATATATATATATGTTTTTTACTTTGCAGGAAGGGACATCTAACAAGCGATATAAAGCTATATTCTACGATAGAACGAGGAAGATAAAGACAGTTCAGTTCGGTGACAAAAATTACGATAATTTTACCATTCACAAGGACGAGAAACGACGTGAGTTGTATAGGAAACGTCATCGCAAAAATAAGATTGATGATCCATTCAGTGCAGGAGCTTTGTCATGGTACTTGTTATGGAATAAACCAACATTAAAGGAAAGTATTGAAGATTTTGAGGATAAATTTGGGATAATATATACTACAAATATATTATGATTTTGAGTTTAGATATACAGTTTGCCATATTTTCAATATGTTACGATTTAAATATCTACTTTGAAAAACTTTTACTGGATAAATATTTACTTAAGACAGTTCTTGATGAATGATGACAATTTGACATCCTTATTTCGTATAAAACTATAAGTTCCATCGTCATTTTTCTTTACACTGTAACCGTCTTGAAGTGCATTAAAAATGAATCTCATAACTGCGTACTCTTTAAATTTATCCATTTTTATATTTTTGGTTATTTTATTAGAATTGGTTAAACGAATTGAAAACGTATAACACATTTATTAAACGTGTATTATACGTTTTGATGAATAGTTGGTGAAATATCAATACTCATTTTGTCTTTTATTTCACTTAATACAGCTTTAAAATTATATTTATGAACAGAATGTCCAACAGCTATTTTATATTCAGTTAATAATTTTCTGTATATTTTTTGATGACGAATATATTGCATCAGATTGTCATCTGTTGTTTCGTTGGGTTCATTGGGTTCATTGGGTTCATTGGGTTCATTGGGTTCATTGGGTTCATTGGGTTCATTGGGTTCATTGGGTTCATTGGGTTCATTGGGTTCCATCTTGGGTTTCTCCCCTTTTTTCTTGTCCCTATTCCGCTTACGCTTTTCTCTGCATTTGATACAACTCTTGTTTATTTTATTACCATATATAAAGTCATCTTCAAGACGCATACAACTACAGCCCGTGCATTTCTTTGTTGGGTTCATTTTGGGTTTCTAATATATATTAATATTTTTCTTTAAATCTATTTATATTTTGTCTTTTTTCTTCAAAGTCTTACAGTGTATATTTTTACGATGATTGCTTTTCAAAATATAAAGAATCTTGTTGTGAACATTGATGTTGGTTTCAAGCATATTATTACATAACAGTTTGTTACCTTTTTTTTTAATAAGATATATGGTTTTTGGTATTGGTTTTCTATAATATTTGATGATATCTTTGTACTCATTAATAGTAAAATTTTTCATTTGACTTTATATATAGATAAATAGATATATTAATTAATTTATTTTGTCTATTTTCAATGAACTTGCTGTGATATTTTTGAGGGAGGGTTTGTCTCAAACAGGGCGAGTAGGGAGGGTTAGATAGTTTCAAAAATTTCATTTTACTAATTATAATAAACTAATGTTGTAATTAATATATATAGATATGATAGTTGATGAAATTCGTGAGATTTATACTAACACACCAGTGAAAAAACTGAGAGAGGTCATTGAAAAACACTTCATTCCAACGAACGAAGAAAAGAAGCAAAATGCTGAAGTTCCAACACCCGTTAAATTAGTTGATGAAATGCTTGACAAAATTCCAGAAGAATTTTGGAAAAAACCTCAAAAAGTATTTGAACCTTGTTGTGGTAAAGGAAACTTCGTGTTAGGTATATTTGATAAATTTTATGAAGGTCTTCAAGATATGTACCCTGATGAGTATGAACGGTGTCGTGTTATCATGACGGAGTGTATCTATTTTGCGGATCTAACCGCACTAAATGTTTTCGTCACAACAGAAATAATGAAATGTCACGTTCAAAGTTATTGTGGGTTAGATGAATTGGAGTTTGAATTCAATCATCATATTGGAGATACTCTTACCTTGGATATAAAAGACAAATGGAATATTCATTTGGAAGATGTTTCAATAATTGGAAACCCTCCGTATTCCACGAATCCATCAAAACCTGACACAAAACCTCTATATGATAAATTTATTGAAAAATATATTGATGGTAAATTATTATTATTTGTTGTTCCTTCCAGATGGTTTATTGGTGGGAAAGGTTTAGATGGGTTTAGAGATTTTATGATGAAAAGAAAGGATATTGTCTTTATTCAACATGAAGATGATGCTACAAAATGGTTTGGTAATAATGTTGAAATAAAAGGAGGTGTTAATTATTTCATGAAGGCTACCTCTCATAATGGTCTATGTTTATTTAATGGAGAACCATATGATTTATCTAAGTATGATTGCATCATTAAACCAAAATATCATAAAATCATTAATATTGTTATAAATATGGAAAGCATAAGTAAATTATATATGGGAAGATATTTTGGGGTTGAAACAAACGACAAGCGTTTTAAAAATGATGGAAAAATAAAATGTTATGTTTCAACTTTAAAATCAAAGGATAGGTGTAAATATATTGAAGATTATACGTTTAATGAAACTAATACATTTTGGAAAGTAATTACACCAGAGGCAGCATTTAAGGCATTTAGTGGTTTTGGTGAAAAATTTATAGGAAAACCAAATGAAGTTCATACTGGCAGTTATATATCATTTCGTGTAAATAATGAAGACGAAGCTAAATCTTTATTAAGCTATTTAGATACAAAATTTGCTAACCATATGTTATCGGTTAGAAAAATATCACAACACATTAACGGAGATGTTTGTAAATGGATACCATTAGTTCCATTAGATAGAATATGGACTGATGAAAAAGTGTGTGAATATTTGAAAATAAATCAAGATATGTATATTTAACTAATATGTATTATTCACTATTTTCAGTTTATGATTGTCATCGGTATTTATCAACCAATCAAAAACAAAAGAAGTATAGTTAGTGTATAGTTTGAAACCCTACACTCCAACCCTACACTCATTGAAGAATTATAAACCTATATATAAATATATATTCCTTACCATTATTCTATATATAAATATATTATATACTATATAAAATATATGATAAATAATAATAGTGTAGGGTGTGTAGGGTGTGTAGGGTTTTGAACAAGTCACAGAAAAAAAACAAAAAATAAATATAAAATATAAAATGAAGTTGAGAGAACTCTACAACTCTACACCCCTACACTACGAGCATGATAACAGGCTATATTTTCATAAATATTATCACGGTAAAAGGTTATAAAATTGAGGGTGTATAGTTTATAAAGTTTTTTTGTAAACGTCGTGTATAGTTTTTAACCCTACACGAAGTTTCAACAATAAATATATATTTATTCAAAATTAGTATCTAAATCAACCAGCCATTTTTCTCAAGATGTTCATGTAGAACTTCATAGTCAATTTGAAGGATAACTGATGAGTTAGTTCTCTTTTTTTCAATACCATTATACTTCATAATTTCTCGTCCATATTTAGTAAGCGTCAATTCACCTTTTCCTCCACAGTATTGCTCAATAAACTTCTTATACAATGAATAAAGTTCATTAGATTTATATTTTTTCATGGTATTAAGTGTAAGAATTTTACTCTCAACATCATCATCATCGCCATTCTGAACTTCAACATATTTCTCGCAAAGATCACCAAGAAACAACGCCATATTTGGTATAGTAGCAGATTGCATATCTTTATATGCGGCTGTAATCGGTCTGTCACGCCAATTCCATTCGCTCAAATCAATACTCATGAGATAATCATAGAAATCCTTACAACATTTTTCGTCTTTAAATGATTCATCTAACTTTTTAAAATGTGCGTGATTTCCTTTAAATGTGTCAAGACCTTCCATGACCATAAATCTTCTGTCAGATTGCTCAATTTTAATAGGAGTATCATTATTTGAAAAGAAGAAGTATCGTGCAAGATTACGAATTGTCACTCCATCAACACCTTTTCTTTCCCAGTTCAAATCAGTGGCGGTAATTAGATTTTTAAGAACGTCACTATTAGCAAATCCATCTTTTCCACTCATTTCGTCCATAACAACCATAATATTATTGACATTTTGGTTAAATCGTCCAATAACTTTATCAATATCAGCCGTTTGTAGAAAATATTTGTCTCCAATAATATATTTCCCAAAATTATCAAAGAATATGTTTTTACCAATTCCTTGAACGCTTCTCAATACAATAGCTACATCCATTTTCTCACCAGGTTTTTGTAGCATATGTGCGAGATATTTAATCATATAGTCATAACATTTGTCATCATTTCCAGTAATGACTTTTAAATGATCTAAAAATATATGAAAATCGTATTGTTTGTCTTCATATTCAGTCATATTTTGTATTTTAAATCCTGTAAATGTATTCAATACATTTTTATCACACACACATGGAGGCGGTAGGAAGTCCAAAGCATCATATGTTTTAATATTTATATCACTCGTCCATAAATCAATAAACTTCTGTTTTCCAATCATAGCATTATTCGTTTGATGTTTAATGTCCTTGTCTCCCAAAATACTTACATTTCCTTTATGAATATTTACGAATATAGATGGTTCCATAATCTTACAATAAAATAACTCAAAATAATTTTTTCGTTTGTTATAAAGGTCTTGTATTTGTTCGTTTTCTAATTTTTTCATTTTTTCTTTGATTTCCTTTTTCTTGGTGTTACTATAATCACTTAAATCTTTATTTTTTTCCAATTCTTCGCTATGGAGTTTGCTTTGAATACTTACGAATTTATGGATATCAAACTTATCACAATTTTGTTTCACAATAATCTCATCATATTTGTCTTTATTACTCAACTTTGCGTAATATTTTATTGTTCCTAAACCATTTGTAGGCGAACTATATGCGTTATAGGTTTTATCAAACCCAGTATCGCTATATTTTTCTTGACATTTTTTGCTAATATTTCTTAAAAACTCTTCATCTACACCGCATGACTTACCGGCCCATATAATTTTTGTCCAGTCACTATATTCATATAGATGTTCAGGTTCAATCAAATCCAATAATGCTTTTACCTCACAAATATCATTTGTCATATCATTTGTCATATTTGGTTTATTGTTAACAATTGTTTTGACAATTGAATTTTTAGGTTCTTCTTCCTTGACATCAATAAACTCATCAGTCGGGTCAATATAATGAATAAGATTATCTTCAATTGAACCTTTTATGATATGATTTGGCCTATCAAACTCAAACGAATTATAATGATTGTTTTTAAAATTCACTGTTTTCCCTTTGTATGCATTTGGCGCTCTCATTTTTCCAACGCCTTTGCTTCTATATACAGATTTATCAACATTTAAACAATCCTCTGTTTTGTTACCAAAATCCACGTCAATAATACCATTTAAATTGTCTTTCAACATAGGAAAATACTCGTTTTCAATGATTGCCACCATCTTACTAATGCATGATATATATTTATGAAATGTTAGGCGAAAAGAATATTTATGTTTTGTCATTTCTTTCCCATCACTATCAATGTAAATATGTTCATATTTGCTTGAATTCATGACAGCACAATCCAATAGGCACAATTTGTTTATAATTGAATCAACTTTAATATTAAATTCATCATTTGTCATTTTTTTATTAGCTTCTCCATCAATATCAATAAATATTTTTATCGGTTTGTTTGGTTTTGTGACTTCATATAGATTATTATCAGGGTTTTGTTTAATGATTTTGTCTTTGACAGCATCCCAAGGTAAGATTTTAGTTTTATCTGTGACAATATTCGCATCTATTCCGTGACAAAATTCAACATTGTTGTAAGCGTTGGTTTCAGTAGTTTGGTTCATGGTTATATACTATACATAGAAAAAAATATCTTTAAGTCAATTTTTTTCCTAAATATAATCCCCCTAAATAATTAAATTTTCCTAAATATAAAATATATTTCCTAAAAACATATTTTATTGAAAGATTTCAGGCGTCAATTTTCGGAAGTCACGACAAGTCTTCAAATAGTCCTTCCAAATAGTGTAACGACTTGCTTGGTGTTTTCTGTTTAACATTTTTAATGTTTCATAGTTATTTTCTCGCCACTTATAGATATGAACCTTGTTTTTTTCGTAGCAGACTGGCATCTTACAGGTATTACTATACTTATACTACATTAAGATATTTTTAAATTCAATTTTTTTATATTATCATCATAGTAATTACTCGTTCATTTTGCTGACGATTTCATTCCACTTCGTCGCAGCATACAACATTATCTTTTTCCCGTTGTTTAAAATAATTTCATATACACCATTCCATTTCGTGAAAACAACAATATAATCACTATAAGTTTTCATGAACAAATCCAATATAACCTTGCTTCGTTTATGGTAATGGCAATCCATTTTATACAGTAGATATATATTTTTATTTTGTTTTAAATTTATTTTAAAAAAAAGACAAAAAGTCAATTAAGATTTGTCTTTAATTTTCAGAAAGAGGAGGAGGAGGTTCATCAGGTTCATCAGGTTCATCAGGTTCATCAGGTTCATCAGCTTGATGTGCAGTTATTTCAATCTTTTTTTCTTCAATCTTTTTCTCTTGTGGTTTATGTTCTTCATATTCACTAAAATTCCCGCTGTGTATAGCATAAGCAAACTCAAAACCGAGATGATTAGATAGCAGCTCATAATTGTTAATTAAGTAACAGAAGCAAGTGCGTGCTAAATCATACATATTATACACATAATCGTATGAATAAGAATGATGTCCTATCTGTGTCTTAATCTTAAATGCACTCCTATCAATCTGATATACATTTACAACAAAAGAGTTTAATCTATTGTACAAAGTTACCACTTTATAGTCCATTTTTATATATATATGAGATTTTAATTATTTATTTTTCTCTTAAATATTATTAAATTTTGTTCAGTATGTCTTGCTCATTACTAACCCCAGAATTCTGCGTGTCAATAATAATACCATTTCCAGAGCCAGAACCATTGTCTTTCTTTATACAGCATCCAGAATGTGTCTTGATTTTCATTTTATAAATTTTATATGCAATAACAAATATCAAAATAGACAAAGCCCCTTCAACAGATAAGTCTATAACTTGGTCAGGTTCCATATTTTATAATATATCAATATATTTATTTATTTATTCACGAATTGGTATATCAGCTACATCAACATCTATTTTCTCATCGTTCCCCTGCGTAATATTCTTTAAATCAAATCGCTCATCATCATTCATAAGAGTTTTTTCAAGTCCTCTTAATTTACCATCACCAGACTGGAAGAACAATCGTAGCATCCATTCATTTTTTCTAAAATCACTTACTTTATTAAGGTCATTAAACAGGTCCAAAAACAAAGCTGTGTCGGTTAGAATATCGCCAGTGCGTTGCGGAAAAGCTGAAATAAAATGGAGATATGCTGCGACATAATATCCGCATATTCCTGTGACCATGCTCTGTAAGTTTTTTTCTGTGTAATTTATCTTTTTCTTAAATCTTTTTTGAACTATATCTACCAAATGCTGCGGCGGCGGTTGACCAAAACTGTCAAAATACATTGGAAAAATTGAACCCGACCTTTTTGAAATGCACAGGCACGTCCAGTGACTTCCGCTATTAGGTTCGCCGTTGTCATCAAATTCGCTCTCCAAGTTTATGATATAGTTAGTGTTTTTTTTTAGGTCAGTTGATTTCAATTCGTCTTTAAAATAGCAACCAGCTATCGGGAAGTGCATCCGCTTACTCAAAACATGCATTTGTTGGTCTGATAGGATTCCGGATTCTGGGTTCATGATATATAATATACTAAAATATAAAAAAATATTAATTGTTATTTTTTTATATTTTAAAAAACTTATTCTACATATCCAGTAAAAGCATTTCAATATCTGTTTCAA
>Ga0208898_1002884_pt1 | contig 10291 bp, 14 predicted proteins | sample VirMetDEL_Mar_4_FD_184513 | JGI IMG/M metagenome (GOLD analysis project Ga0208898, IMG submission 184513) | Aqueous microbial communities from the Delaware River and Bay under freshwater to marine salinity gradient to study organic matter... | ecosystem: Environmental > Aquatic > Marine >...
GAAGTATCCCGCTTTCTGTCTAGTTCCAGTACTTCTTTTGTCCATGCTACTGCCTCTTCTTTAGAATTGAAGTCGCTAGTAGTTCTCCCGACCTTTTTATTTTTATGAGGTCTAGGGTCTTTAACTTGAGGAATCTTGGTTTGGAAATCGACTTGCCACTTATTCCGTTTTTCTAGATATTTAATCTTCACGAGTAGTTCTTTCTAAGTTGAAGTTTAATGATGTCAGAGTCTTAAACATGTCGAAAAAATGTCGAAAATGTCAAACGCATATCGGTATTGATCGACTTTCAATGAGGGCAGAATGCTCTGAGTCCCGCTCTAGTATTGGGATTTAAATTTTGTGGCGATAGTAGCTCAGTTGGTTAGAGCACTGGTTTGTGGTAGCGGTCTTAAGCACTTTCGGAAAAACCTTCGCAACTCGCTTAGATAAGCCAATTCTCAGAATAGCAGTACGATTCCTGCCGATCCGCTCATCATTATCGTTTCGATAGAATGAATTAGATGTCGATAGGAAGACTTAGGAATATGTCGAAAATATGTCGAAAATTTAGGAGGAGTATTGGGGAGTTGAGACGCTCGCGTATATTAGGATTAGCTATCAGATTTTTGGGACTAAATTATTTAGGTCAATCAAACATAAATCTATTAGAGAAAACGATTTTGGGTGGAGGTTTAGTCTCATCATCACTTTCCTCGAGAACTCTTGCCCAGAGCGAGGTAACCTTATCAGCTAAATAAGAATTGATTGAAGATATTGTAAGAGCATCTGCATTATCATAATCGACAATCACATCCTTTGCAGACTGAAATTCGACTTCAAGTTCGTACTCCAAGTATTTAACTAATCTTTCACTATCGCCACCAAGCGAAGACAAGAAATAGACCTTGTAAGGTTTATGGGGAGTAATGGAACCAGTACCCATTGTAGGTATAAGTCCAACAGTAAGTGAGTCACCGTTGCTATGAAGCTCAACAACATCCCATGCAAATGATTTATCCTTAAATTCAACATTAGATATATCTTTTAAAGCACTTAGGTATAGTCTTCCTTGTGGGTACCATTGCATTCTAGTAGCAAACCAACTCGATTATCTTCAGTCAATTACTGTTAAACATAAAAAGATAATGTCATTCATCCTTTGATTTGATTGAGTTTTTAAATGATACAAAAGCTAAATAAAGCATGAAAAAAAGTATAGAGAGAAACCTCCATTCGTATCGATGAAACAAGTCGTCATACTTTTCGTAGTCAATCCACCAAGCTTCCACACCACTTAATGATACCATAAACAAAATGACCGATATTAGTAAGAGTAGCATAATGAAAAAAACCAATGCTCTAGATACAGTTTAATTACTCTTTAACGGGTCATAAGCGGATACGCTTTCCTAAATTAATCGATCCAGTGTTCTGTGTTCCTAGGTGAGGGTAAGACGCGGTAATGATAGGTCTGATAGGTATAAGCTGAAAGATTTTAGGACTAATTACAATAGTTTTTCAACTCCTGTATATGTATCTCCATGCTTACTCTTTGCGATACTTCATGTTATAACCAAACTCATCAATTTTCAGATAGTCTGGTTGTTTGTTTTTGAACTCACCAGATACAGTACCAATGTAGTATAAGATGCAATCGGTCACAAATGAGCCAGTTGTTTTTTTAGTAATAGCTATAATTTCCTGCATGGAGTTGTAGGTTGCGATAGGAATCCTGCAGTTAATTGCTTGTAGGTCATCTTTTTTTTTGGCTGATATTTTTTCTTTTTTCATAGTTATTTCGCAGTTTTTTTGAAATGGGGAATTTAAGTCACGGGTTAATAATACGCCCTGCTAGGTAGATATAAGCTGAAAGATTTTTTGGAGTAATTTCAGTATTAACAACTGATAGACCTAGATTAGGATTTTACTAATGCTTTTGCATACCTATCTATCTGGAGTGCTTTGCTAGGTGTGTATTTTTTTTCGTCGAGCAATGCCATATATTCGAGGATGGCATCCTGAACAAATGCAGCGACAGACTTTTTAGTAGTTGCCATTAATTCGTACATTTCCTTTGCAACATTAGTATCAATCCTAGTGTTTATGGCGTGTAGTTTATTGTTATTTTTCATATGTATTGTGTTTTTTGTTTTTGAAATTGGAAATTTAAGAATCATGGATTTGTAATTTTTCTTCGGATCAAATTCAGGGATTTTCAAACCATCCCATTCTTCTTTTGAGATTTTAAGGAGAGAATCTATTGATGACTTTTCCCAATATGGTTCAGAGCCAATTTTTCTATACCGAACAGGGATAATAATTTTTTCCAACCAAAGATAATGAAGATAGTTTTCTGTTCTTTTCTTGCCCATTCTTAGGTGAAATGAGACTTCAGAAACATCATAGAGAAGACTACGGTCACCGTGGATTTCATAAGTAGTCATTATTTTTTCTGGTTGTTAAGAAGTTTCCAAGATAGGCGATCGATCTCGAATGGATCATTGTCCTCAAATGGTTGTTCTGAAACTTGTGCGATGTAACGTCTAACCGCGTATGCAATAAAAGCTGCACCAGTCTTACCAGACTTCTCAGTGAGGGCATACATTTGATCTCCAATTATCTTAGGTAAACGAAAGCTTATCGCATAGTTATCTCCGTTGTTTTTTTTAAATGTGTCTGAACTTTTCATCATTTTTTGAAATTTGGAATTACTTGTTATTTATCTGCAAACTTATGAACCCAAAATTTCTAAAGCAATAAAAAAACACAAAAAAAAAATAGGATAAGTGATACACGAAAATTCGTGTTACATGCACAAAATACGAGTTGTAACACATGAATTATTGTAACAATTAGTTAATTTTGACCTGTTACAATATGTAAGATGAAATGTAACAGAATTACGCAAGTATTTGATCTGTATATGTATGCGTAATGTTTAGGTTCGATTTCTGATCTTTAGCCTAATTGTGACTTTACCTAGATGTAATGGGTAAATGTCTGTGATTTAAGAAGCTTCTTCAGTGATGTTAGCTATGAAAGATTCCTTCGAATTTTTTTCTTATTTCGGTTCAACCACTTTTCGTCTCTAGCAGTAAATGGATTAATTCGATCCCGATCTCTTTTGACCCATTTGACGAACTCCTGCTGACCGTACCTCTTGATGTACTCTTCGTCTGAGATGATCTCTTTGCCGTAAATATCTATATCCCTTTTGTCAGGGTCTAGATTCAAATTCCAAAATGATTCACTCACTTAACTTTCCAAAAGCTATCAATGCAGATGCCTGATGCCGTCTTTTACGACATGCCCGTATTTATTCTTGGCTTCGATGTCCCTGACTAAGAATTCTCTACCATCGGCTAATCCAATCTTCCAAATTTTCATTGGGCCATCAGATAACCCGCATTCTGCCAATTTATATTTAAAAAGATAATCGTGAGAATCGTTTTCCCAGTGTCCGATATATGCGGTTGTAACAATGGCATCCGCTTTAATGGTCATCGATGAGACTCTTTGGTGATAAGAATTATTTTTCAGGCCATATTCTGCGAGAATAATATCTTCTAATAGCTTATCTTCTTTAAAGTCTTTCTTTTTTTCACGGGCATCTGCTTTTTCGCGTTTGTATGTCCAGGTGTTAGAGTAGTACTTGTCTTCTTGTTTTACTTTGTCGTCGGAGAATAAATCATCGAACCCATCCCCATCAACGCCTCGTTCTTTATTCCTTTGAGTCAGTTCAGATTGATGTTCTTTAACCCTTTTTGAAAAATACTTGAAAGTGCCAATAGCCTCATCAATTTCTTCCTCAGTAGGCACTCTAACGACTTCACAATAAATTTTGGTTATATCTTTGTTCTTTCGTTCAAGAAGTTCTTTTTCATTTTCCTTATTCTGAACTGCGTTGGCTACTGTTTTTTCGTTCAGTTCGTTCCACTGGTATATAACAATACCTGTAAGAATCGCTATTATGAGAATGTAGAATCTTTGGTTCATTGATGTCTAAGTGTTATTCTTTTTCATCTAACTATATACTCGTTTCTTTTTTATTGTGCCATCAATCGTGTAATCGATCCAAACGCCACACTTTTCATTATCTTTGTAATAATTCTCAAACCTAGCTTGTCCTGTTGAGTAATAATCCGAACAGAGCCACCTACTCTCAGCCAATTTATTATACTTTGCTTTGTTATCTTCTCTTTCTGCATAACCGAACTGAGTCTCCCTTTTTATTGTCCGCTCCTTCTCCCACTTATTCATGTGCTTGATGAAGCCGTATATAATCCAAACTACGATCCCGATTAAGAATATTACTCCTCCGTCCATTAATAAAATTATAGGGTAACTTGATCGACGTTCCTAAAATCCAATGAAGATTTCAGATGACGATTTTTTGATAACGAGACTATTGTGCTCTGTCTAGCTCCCTACGAAGCTCAAAGTATTCTTCTTTAGTTAGCTCTTTTTTTAAATACATATTTAGGAGCTGTTTCTTTTTCTCATCATAAGTCTTTGGAGTAGTGTGGCTTGCTTTACTTGGTTTCCCTTTTAGGGGAATTTCCGAGGTTTGAGTACTAACCGTTCTTTTAGAATCAGCTTCAACAAAACTGAGCCAGTCTAAGTACTCAGGAGCTTTTTCAGTAATCGTATTTTTTGCAGTTTTGGAAATATTTTTTCCTAAGTACGGAAGCATATTAAAAGTTAACATTGGAAGTACTCTATCCAGATCGCCACTTGTACCAGAACTAATAGCTTCAGATTCAAAAAGTTCCTTATTTGCTCTGCTATATCCTGTAACGACTAAAAATCTTGTGTACTTATCATAGGAGTAGCTTTGCGAACCAACCACTCCATATGTGGGCGTATTGTAAGTTGTTGAATTATATGTGCCATAGGAACTGAAACTCCCATAAGTGGTAGAAGATGATACTCCAGTTTGTCCAAAAATCGGTGTAGAGCCCGTTTCTTTTTTTGGCTCAGTTATACCGAAAATAATATCAATTTCTAATTTTGCTTTAGTTGGCGATGTTTCGATGTAACCACATCGCTTAAAGAGTTTTCTAATAAACTTAAGTCTGGCGTTTTGTCTGAGCGAATTATCGGGTTTTTCCCCGTTAACATTCCTTATGAAATAACTTTTAGTGGAATCATCAATTGGCACAGATAGGCTCTTAACATGCGTTGTAAAAATTGGATCGTATGCAGGTACGCACCCACCAACCATGAAACCAATCATTACTAAACAGAAAATTTTCATAACCCGTTATCAACATCATAACCAAAGCTAGTCAAACGATTGTTAATTTAATTATTGTTTGATCGTGAAAATTTTAATCTCTCGCCTCGAACGGAAGCTCTAAAACATCCAGTCCATTAGATAAAGAATCCATTTGTTGAAGACTCATAACTGCTTCTCTTGCTCCTAATACCGATAGACATTTCAGATAGATGGATGCTTCTCCCGCTGAGAGTTCTCCGTTATCTTTTTTAGTTTTAAAATATTCCACTAACTGGATGACATGATCTAGAATTTCACTTTGCTTCATACGCTGATTTGTTGGTTAAGTTTTGAGATGTAGCGGACTAATCCCGCTCCTATAAAGATTTCATTAAATGCTCGGTGGAAGAGGGTGGGCTTCATGTGTAGATCACGCCGTTCCTCGTAGTTGTAATATGTTCCCTTTGTTGTGAATCTTCGCTTGTTCCATGGGCTTATTGAAGCCCTACCTATGCAGTAGTTGAACTGACGCTTTTTAGAATCGAATACTCCGCCATACTCCTCGTGAATTGTTACTGCGTAAGCTTGGACTAAAGCATCCCTGAAACGCATGAGAGGTAAACCGTCCGATGCTTTAAGATATATAAAGTGCAACCAACATAATCGGCGTAGGTGATCGTCTTTGTTAGGGCAGGCAAACGATAGCATGAAACGATCGAATGTCTGCTCGGCCTCCTTAATCTTACATGAATAGGCTATGCGAATTTCTGCTATTTCAATTTCCCGTTTTAGATTGGGTTTTGGTAGGGCGGGTGAGCCATGAATTAATAGCCGACGCTTGCAACGAGGGCAGAGTGCTGAGATCGGATCGACTGCTCTATCCAATGCCCCGCAACTACTGCACCCCGTTGAAGCTCGACGGATGAGGTAATCTCTTCGTTTCTGCTCCATGTCTAAGGTAGTAACAGGAGTGTTAAGAGGATTACTAATCGTAACAATATCAAGACTAGGATTACTACAGGTATAGCTACTGATATCGTTATCGTTATCACTATCGTTATATAATATAAGTATTATAGCCTCACCTAGTGACCCACCCCATGGACTGCTTCAATGTCATCCCCATGGTAAGTTATCGACGTCAGGTTTCTGATCCTCTAACTGCTCAGTTTCGGGCTTATTTTCTAACTGCTCAGGCTTAGGTTTATCGTCCATTTTCTTTTTTAATTCCTCAGCAGATGAACTAATTACTGGAAGAGTGTTGACGGCTAAAACCTCGTAACATCGTCTCGCTTTTTCTAAAGACCTTAGTCTGCTTTTAAAGCCGTCTATCTTCCTCTGATCATTGGTGGCATATATTGCCCTCCTTTGTTCCTCTACTTCTTTTTCGGCATTGGATAACGATTGGAAGCGGGTGCTTGGGTTATGTTCCAGAACCTGTGTTACAATATCATTCGCCCCGCTCTTGAGCCTCTCCATCATGTCGATGAATACTTGAACATGTGAGGGGTTGGATAGGTAGATTACGCCTCCCTGAGTCTCGTCCAAAAAATGCTTCTTAACAAACAAGCAGTCTTGGATATGAGCCCATCTAGGTGCTAACTCGGTAGCTATTTCTTCCATATTCCTAGGAAGCATATCTCGCATGTTAATTTGATACTCAGCTAGTCCTATATCAAGTTCAGCTACACCTGCGAAATCAGCAAGTTCTAGGTACATATGAATGTCCAGTAGTTGAGCCCATCCTTTCATGTTTCGGAAGCTCTTCTGCCTCCATATATCTCGGTCTATAAATCTTTTTTTCATAATTATAATTTTTCTATAAGCGGTTTTAATTGTTCTTACTTAATCTGGATTGAGGTTATACCCCCATTAGGAGAGGAATTAGGATCGATCCTTTCCCAATACTTCAGAGGTATGTCTCGTCCCTTATCAGTCTGATTCCCAGTGGAGTATCGATTCGTCCTCGTTACAGACTCATACTCGTAGTCATCATAGAGGTTCAGGCGATAGATCATCTTGTCCTCTAGGCAGTAGATGACGAACCATGGAGTGCATCTGAAAGTCTCGTTAGCTTTCAATAGCCAGTCGATCTTGTGATCAGCTACAAACCATTCTTGGTAGAAGTCCGTTCTCGTCTTGATCTCTCCAATTATTCGATAGTCTCGATCGTCGAATAACAAGAAGTCGAAGACTGCTAGATCGGGCGTTACTTTACCCTCAAGACCAGTCTCCCTACTTAAGACGCTAACGATGTATTCTTCCCTAGCTGAGTTGTTGATATTGCTTATCCTACTCATGCTAGTTCCTCCCGTGCTTTGGCTACATATTCTGGGAGTTCAAACAAGAGAGACTCCGCTCCATTCCATGCCGAATCTTTAATCGATTCCCACGGTTCTTCTCTTCGCCTTAACCCCGTCAGAATAGTCCAGTAAGCGAACAATCGATTCACTAGATGAACCTCCTCCCACCTCGGCTTTACACCTGCGAGCTTAGAGAATACTGCAAGCCTAGTTGCACGTTGGATTTCTAGATCATCTCTTTCTGGATGTTGGAACAATCTCCTAACCTCCCGACAAGTCGCTTTCTCTGGAGTTAGTCTTTTAGTTAGGATTTCGCTGATACTTAAAAAGAAGTCTGCTTCGTTCATGCTACTGCCCGTTCAACTTCTCTCGCTATCCTTGGGTCTTTCCCTTTGAAGCATCTCATCCATTCCCTTAGCTCAGAATATTCAAAATGAACATCCCCGCTTATCTGCATGGCAATCTCAGCAAGTCCGTACTTATTGTTACGAACCCACTCTTTGATCGTCTTGCGTTTTTTAGAGAGCAGGTGAGCTGCTTCTTCTGCGTTAATAATCGTGACCAAGCCTGAATCGACTTGTCGTTTCCTATCCTCTGATAGCCGTTGTATACTATTTCTGCCCATTTTGAGCCTTTCTAAGATATGCCGACAAACTATCCGCTCGTGAGAGCATCAAGCCCGTTAAAACTAATTTATCTTATATTTATAGTATACTTTATCGGAAGTAATCACCTAGTGATGTGGCTGGCACTAGTTCACTTACTTGGTCACCGATTGAACGCCTAAGAGGTTTCAATGCGATCCGAGCTATATGTAATGGTGTTCACGAAGAGATTAGGACTCTATCGGAGAGCACGAATGGTTACCTTTTCAGCACCATCTAGTAATTATTATCGACCACGATCTCGAATAATAAAAGAAAAAAGTGATTTATTTATAGAAAACCCTCGCCGACTACCGAGAAAAGCCGACGAGGGTTGCTTATAGATCGCTAATTATAACGAAGAAATCATGCTGAAAACTTAACGAGGTTCTCGCCCTCAGCTATTGGTTTAATGTTCCAGTAAGACTGAGCATCTGACATCAGAACATTTGGATTTGAATAGTGTTTCATCAGAATTTTACCAGTATGTCCCAATCGGTCAGTAATATCCGCAGGAGTCCATCCTTTCATGCCTTTCATAAGATAGGTAGCACAAGCATGGCGTCCGCAGTCGTTATACTTTGAATCAAGCTCCACGCCCGCATCTTTGAATACGAGTATTCGGTTCTTGTTAAAGCTACGAACGACTTTTCCGTTATAACCAACTGAGTATGGAAACAACTGCTTACTGCGGTCACACACTTTCAACCACTCAACTATGTTCGGGAATTGTTTTAAACTGATAGTTCTAGGTTTCTTGTTCTTGCCCGTAGCTCGCTGAGGAACTCGGATAAACGGATCATTAGGGTCTTCTAGCCTAACATCACTCCAAGAGATTCCTTGGGCTTCTGACGGGCGTATACCGCAAAAGAAATGAAGTATGAAAAACGGCAAGAGCCCGTACTCTGAATTAGTTCTTTGAGCAGAATGCATAATTGATTCAGCTTCGTTTGGATTCATAACATAGGGAGCTCCAGTAACGCCGACATCTAAGTCGATCAAGTCATCTAGTGGGTTCGGTTGATCATGTGGGAGATGTTTAACTTTCTTAGATTTGCACCAGTTAAAAAACTGAACACATTTTCCCCAGTCATTCTTGCGGGTAACTAGGCTTTTCCATTCTCGTCTCTCAAACTCATTCGCAAACTGCTCAGCAAGTTCGGGCTTTAGGAACTCACCGATCTCAACATCTAAGTAGGGTAGGAGATGCTTGCGGGCTCGCTTACAATTCTCAACCGATTGCTTGCTTCTTGTTTTAACATCAGCTTTCTTGCCCATATCGTTGAGCCACTGTTCGTAGCATTCGCCGATAGAAGCGGTGGAAGTTATCTTTGTTTTATACTTAAGCCAGTCCTTTGCTACATCTTCTAATGATACTTCATCGAAACCTGCATTTGAAAGAGCTCGTTTAGCTTGGATGTAATCCATCCGTTCAACTCCAGATAAAGAAGTATCCCGCTTTCTGTCTAGTTCCAGTACTTCTTTTGTCCATGCTACTGCCTCTTCTTTAGAATTGAAGTCGCTAGTAGTTCTCCCGACCTTTTTATTTTTATGAGGTCTAGGGTCTTTAACTAGAGGAATCTTGGTTTGGAAATCGACTTGCCACTTATTCCGTTTTTCTAGATATTTGATCTTCACGAGTAGTTCTTTCTAAGTTGAAGTTTAATGATGTCAGAGTCTTAAACATGTCGAAAAAATGTCGAAAATGTCAAACTCATTTCGGTGTCGATCGACTTTCAATGAGGGCAGAATGCTCTGAGTCTCGCTCTAGTAGTGGGATTTCACTTTTGTGGCGATAGTAGCTCAGTTGGTTAGAGCACTGGTTTGTGGTAGCGGTCTTAACCACTTTCTTAAAATCCTTCGCAACTCGCATAGATAAGCCGAATCTAAGTCTGGCATTACGATTCCCGCCGATCCGCTCATCATTATCGTATCAATAGAAAGAATTAGATGTCGATAGGATGACTTAGAAATATGTCGAAAATATGTCGAAAATTTAGGGGGAGTATTGGGGCGTTGAGACGCTCGCGTATATTAGGATTAGCTGTCAGATTTTTGGGACTAAATTATTTAGGTCAATCAAACATAAATCTATTAGAGAAAACGATTTTGGGTGGAGGTTTAGTCTCATCATCACTTTCCTC
>Ga0208898_1002885_pt1 | contig 10290 bp, 22 predicted proteins | sample VirMetDEL_Mar_4_FD_184513 | JGI IMG/M metagenome (GOLD analysis project Ga0208898, IMG submission 184513) | Aqueous microbial communities from the Delaware River and Bay under freshwater to marine salinity gradient to study organic matter... | ecosystem: Environmental > Aquatic > Marine >...
GCAGCGGCAGCCATGCTTGAAATGGCACGCCAATTCGATGAGACGATACGCGAAACACGTGAAGCATTCGAAGCACGTAACATGAAAAAGGAAACACAATGCTAGTCTTTGTATACCCCAGCAAAAAAGAATTGAAAAACAACATCGGTAAACCCTTGCGATTTATTGAGACGTCAATACATGGCAACGAATACTTAGCCAATGGTATCCTGACCGGTGCGAATAGACCGCACATTACAAGGCAAGGGAGGGAATTTTTCGCAAGGGTTACAATGCGACAAGGATTAATCGCCAAGGTAGAATGACTGCCTTGCAAGCCTATACCTACAATGTAGGCTTGCGGATGCAGTCGGCATCGAACCAATGAAAGGGTAAACCATGGATAAATCAAGTCTCATTCGCGTTTTGTCTTACGTGGTTGAAAGCGAATACAATCACTATCTTGAGAGTGACCACGCAAGTGACCACGTATACGTCAAGGCGTTGGAATGCCTCAATGCTTTACTTAATGAAAGTGAGAATTGATTATGAAACCATTAACCATTAAGGCGGCAACCGCCATTGTAGGTAGTGGACTAGGCAAACCCAGTAAAATGCCCGGAACTAGTTTTGGCATCAGTGCTGCAAAGTGCAATGTAGGGCAAAAACTTGCCAAGATTAAGGGCAGCGTATGCCATGGGTGTTACGCCATGGGCGCAAACTATTCTTATCCGTCCGTCACCCTATCGCACAAACGGCGCATGGCAAACCTATACGCGCCCAATTGGGTGGCTGCAATGGTTCGCCTTATCGGACACAGTAAAACCCTTTGGCATAGGTGGCACGACAGTGGTGATTTGCAAAGCCAACAGCACCTACTGAACATTGTGAGTGTTGCAGAGGCATTACCCGGTGTTGCCTTTTGGTTACCTACCAAAGAAAAAGGGTTGGTGCATTGGTATCGGGATAATTTCGGTTCGTTTCCTGAGAATCTAATTGTGCGCGTATCGGGTGCCATGGTTGACGATAAACCACCTACAGGGTTTGAACACACGTCTACAGTACATACCGCCAAGGGCAACCATTCTCATGGCGTAGAATGTCAAGCCTACACGCGCAAAGGCAAGTGTGGCGACTGTCGCCTATGTTGGGATAAATCAATCCCCAGCGTTTCCTATCCTAAGCATTGAAAGGGCAAACCATGAATGCATTCACCATGACAAACCAAACCACTGGCGTGGCAGTCACCATTGTGCAGGCAGATGCCGCGCGCTGGGTAGTGGAATTAATGGATATAGATTGTGAACCGCCTCAATTGGTTGGTTGGAAAACTTTTAAAACCGCATCGGATGCTAAAGAGTATGCCGACGCATGCATGAAAGGCTGAAACCATGAAATTAGCATTATTGTCAGCAGGTAGTGGCGTGTTGGTGTGTTTTATATTCATTGGCATTGGCCATCTGATGGGGGCAGCATGAGCAAGTACAGACAGAACGCAGAGGTCACACGCACCTACGTACAAAGCCCATTCTTTTGGGTGTGGGTGCTGTGCGGGCTGATCATGGTGACCTGTAGCGGCATACTGGTGGTGCTGGAGGGTTCATCCAGCATGGCGTTGTTGGGCCTTGCCGGCACGGCGTTATGCTTGGTGCTGGCTTTGTTTGACGTAGAGGAGAGGTTGTAATGGTTGCATGGGTTTTGACGTTGCATTTATATTTTCCCTCGTTGGGATCGGTAACCGTGGTAGAGGACTACAAGACCGAGCACGAGTGCCGCACCGCGATGATGGAGTTGGTGCTCGACCATCGGGGTACGTTCGATGGGTCTTGCTACCGGGAAGGACAATAAACCAGGACTTATATAAGGAGTTGGTTATGAAACGATTGGATGTGTTGGTTGCCTGTGAGTATTCAGGCAAGGTGCGGGAGGCGTTCAGGCGTCTTGGGCACAATGCGTGGAGTTGTGACCTACTGCCTGCGGATGACGGGAGCGAGCACCATATACAGGGCGACGTATCGCCTTGGCTGGAGCGTGGTTGGGATTTGATGGTAGCCCACCCACCATGCACCCACTTGGCGGTGAGTGGGGCGCGTTGGTTTAAGGACAAGCAGGCAGAACAGGCAGAGGCGCTGGCTTTTGTGCGCCTGCTGATGGATGCACCCATTGAGCATATCGCCATTGAGAATCCAATCAGCGTGATCAGCAGTAAGATAAGGAAGCCTGAGCAAATTATCCAGCCGTGGATGTTCGGGCATGGTGAGACAAAGGCGACCTGCTTGTGGTTGCAGGGGTTGCCGCCGTTACAACCGACTGATATAGTGGAGGGCAGGGAGGCGAGAGTGCATAAGATGCCGCCGTCAGCAGACAGGTGGAAAAAAAGAAGCGAGACTTACCAAGGCATCGCTGACGCAATGGCTAAACAATGGAGTGACTACGTATGTTCGAAGGTAAGGAATATATAATTGGATCGGAAGGCAATTGCTGGCGCGTGTACTGGCGCGAGGCAATGGCTGGTGTGTGCCAAGAAGACTTTGATACAATAGAAGAGGCAATGGCATTTGTTAAGGACTTGGAAGGAGAACAAACCGAATGAATAAGTATATGTTTTATGTGGAAACTAAGGATGGTGCGCGTATCGAGTGGCGTGGATTGTCACAACGTACCGCCATCATGATGTACAACCTGACAACCAAAAACACCCGAACGCGTCACGGTAGAGACTTAAAACAATATGGCTGGGAAGGAGAAAGCAAATGAAACTAGACGAGCGTGTGTTGGCGAGCAAGGGCAGGTGGATAACTGTAACCTTTAAGAAGGTTGACGACTCGATCCGGGTACTCAACGGCAGGCTTGGGGTTGTCAAACACCTAAAGGGTGGACAACGTACCTCAAACCCTGATGAGTACATCATCTTATGGGACGCGAAGGCAAAAGACTATCGTAATGTTTATAAATCCAGGATTATGTCCGTGAAGGATCAGGGCGTTGAGTATACTTAGGATTTGTGGTATAATAACGGGGCTGGTCGCCGCATTCATGATGCTCGTGGTTGCGGTGGCTGGTGTTGCAATGATTTTTGGAGTGATGCAATGAGCAATGCAGACGTGTTGGAAGTAAAAACCCCGTCAGGATATTACGAGGCACACTACTGGTTTTGGTGTGACCCTGAAGGGGCGTGTGATGTTGAGATCGAGGCGGTATTCAAGCCCAACAGTAAAAGAGATATTACAAATAAATTATCTAATGATGAGTTCGATTTAATTAAAGAATTAATTTACACCTATGAGCTGGAGACACTAGGAGATAGGGCACACAATTATTACGACGACGATGAATGAAAACAATTCTCATCTATCTTTCAATTCTAATAGGACTTCATATCGTGGCTAAACCGATCAGAGAAATGCAGAAAGAAAAACTAGAACTCAGTGAGCAGGGACACTTCACCAATCCGTTCAGGCGGTACACACAAGAGGAGCTTGCATTGGCTTACAAGATACAGGAAGAAATAGAACTAAAGAATGTGTTGGACAACGCAGAGGAGGCACTGGTATGAGATGCGTCAGTTGCAACAAAATACTTAATGACTACGAGGCAACCACTAGGTTAAGTAGTACATTAGAATTCCTTGATATGTGCAGCAGTTGTTACTCAACCATTGCTAGCGATGTGCCTACAATTAACCGACAAGACCTAAAGCAAGCTAGCTATGATGAAACAGATGAAGACCTGGCATGAGTTTTGCTAAACTTATAAGTGTAAACCTAATAAGGTTTATTGTTCTTATAAGTATAATAAAACCTATAAGATAAAGAGGTGTGTGTTGATAAATAAAAACATTGAAATGGAAATTCATTTTGCAGTAAATGATTTTGCTGACGCTGTAATTAAATACGGGCCGTGGTTGTTTAATCAATTGTCGGACACGTTGAAACAAAAGCAAGGCGTAATTACCAAGCTGCAACAACAAGAGATGGACAAACTTTGGGATGAAACAAAACTATGACCTTTGTTAAACACAGATTGCCATGCCATGTGTGCGGTAGCAGCGATGCGGTGTCAGAGAATGAGGACGGGAGCAAGTGGTGCTTCAAATGTCAGCGCCACGTAGGGGAAAAAAACAAGGCTAGTGTGGGTGACCCCCTACCACCTCAAATTAAAACGCTCCTAGACCCCTCTGAAGCCTTCTATGGGGCATTCCCTGATCGTAGGATTGGTAGCGATACAGCCCGTTCTCTTGGTGTGAAGACTTCAGGCAGCACGGTGTTGTTTAATTACCACAACAATCAGGGCGACAGGGTGGCAATGAAGACCCGCTACCCGGACAAGTCTTTCAAGGTGTCGGGGGACTGGAAAGACACCACCCTATTCTTGCAGCACCTTTACCCCAAGGGTGGGCAGTACATCACCATCACCGAGGGAGAGTTTGATGCCATGGCGGTGTGGCAGATGATGGGTGGATACCCGGTGGTCAGTGTTCGAAATGGTGCTGGTGGTGCGGTGAAGGATTGCCAAGAGAATTACGAGTGGTTGGATTCGTTCGACAAGGTTGTGATTTGTTTTGACAACGACAAACCAGGCATTGAGGCTGCGAATAAGGTGGCTGAATTGTTTTCAGGCAAAGCCCTGATCGTTAAGCATAACAACGAATACAAGGATGCTTGCGATTACCTGAAGGCACGGCAGGAGAAGTTGTTCCACAAGCTGTGGTGGTCTGCTCAGGAATACAAACCCGAGGGCATCGTCACTGTGGCTGACATCCGGGAGCAGCTGCTGTCACCACCTGAACGTGGTCTGCCTTGGTGTTTCCCTGCCCTGACCGACCTCACCTTTGGGCGTCGGAAGGGAGAATTGTACGCCTTTGGTGCTGGCGTTGGGGTGGGCAAGACGGACGTGTTCACACAGCAAATAGCCTACGACATTGAACAGTTGGGGCTGCGGGTGGGTGTCATCTACCTTGAGCAGGCACCAAGTGAGACTGCCCAACGGATCGCAGGGAAACTGGACGGCAACCTATACCATGTGCCTGACGGTGGGTGGACGATGGAGGAATACAAAGCCAGTATTGACCGCCTGATTGACATGGATAAGTTGTTCATGATGAATCACTTCGGGGCTAAGAGTTGGGCTGAGGTTAAGAAGGCTATCCGATACTTCGCCAAGGCTAAGGATATACAAGTCATTTACCTCGACCACCTGACCGCGCTGTCTGCCAACGAGGATGACGAGAGGCGCGCGCTTGATGCCATCATGGCTGACATGGCAGGGCTGGCGCAGAGTGATGGCCTCATCATCCACTTCGTGTCGCACCTCACCACGCCTGATGGTAAGCCACACGAGGAGGGCGGGCGTGTGATGGAGAAACACTTCACTGGGAGTCGAGCCATTGCGCGGTGGGCACACTACATGTTTGGACTTGAACGCAACAAGCAGCACGAAGACCCCGAGATGCGACAGGTTACCAAGTTCCGTATCCTGAAAGACCGCTTTACTGGTAGGGCTACTGGACATATTTTCCACATGAAGTATAATAAGGGGAACGGTTTGCTTTCCGAGTATCAACTGAGTGAGGACTTCTGATGGGTAAGATGAAGGCATTGGCAATGGAGATCGAGGAATACCAACAACTACTTGCTGAAGGGGCAATGGACGAGATGGCTGGATTCAATGGCACAACACACGAGGACATGGTTAATCACCCACCGCACTACAACCAAGGCGGGATTGAAACCATTGAGGCAATCAAGGCTGCACTGGGTGACGGATTCCCTGCCTACCTGACTGGCAACATCCTGAAATACATGTGGCGGTACAAGCACAAGAATGGGGTGGAGGATTTAAAGAAAGCACAGTTCTACCTAAACCGACTGGTTCAGGAGATGGAAGGTGTGCGTGTCAGTGGTGTGCCTTACGAGGTTCCGTCTTCTTCCATCCTATCCAATGGTGTTTGAATGTGTGATGTATTTGTTGACATCGAAACAAACGTACCCCCAACAAAGATATGGGGTGCCTATACTTATGACACGGACAGTGAGGAATATCAATGGCACGAAAGCCCGCACACGCTACTTCCCTTGCTAAGAAAAGCAGACCAAGTAATCGGACACAACTTGATTGGTTTCGACGGGCCACACCTCAACAGGTTATGGAAGACGAAGATTGGATCGATGCTAGCGACCGATACATTGATTATGTCGAGGCTACTGAATCCTTCAATCGAAGGTGGGCACAGTCTAGACGCGTGGGGAAAAAGACTGGGGCTGAAGAAGACTGATTACAAGAGGTTGTATTGGCGTCTGCTTGGTGAACGTAAGCCACCACGCGAGGGAGTGCAGCACTTCAACGAACCCAACCTTGCCCTACTCAAGAAGTATTGCAAGCGGGATGTGGAGCTGTTGGTCAAACTGTATGCTCACCTCACGAAGGAACTGGACGACAACAAGTTCAGCCATAAAAGTATTCAGAACGAGCACAACACCGCTGCCATCATACAAGGACAGATACAGAATGGCTTTACATTCGACATCCCTAAGGCTCAAAGTCTTTTGGCTACGCTTTCAGGCAGACTTGCTGACATTGAAGGCGAGTTGCAAAGTACGTTTCCACCAATTGTTACAGAGAGGTGGAGTGAAAAGACTGGCAAGAAGCTCAAGGACAAGGTGGAGGTCTTTAACCCTGCCTCTAGAAAACAAATTGCTGAACGCCTCGTATCACTTGGTGTCAAATTTAACAGCACTACAGAGAAGGGTAATGTCATTGTGGACGAGAAAGTCCTAGACGGTATCGACCTGCCTGAGGCTAAGTTACTCAACGAATACCTGATGCTACAGAAGAGAGTGAGTCAGATCAAATCCTGGTTTGAGGAGGTGCAAGAAGACGGGAAGATACATGGGCGTGTCATTACCAACGGTGCTATCACTGGACGTATGACACACCAAAGCCCTAACATGGCACAAGTACCCAGCGTGTCCAGCCCCTATGGTGCTGAGTGCCGTGAGTGCTTCAAGGCTAGGGATGAGTGGTCGTTGGTTGGTATTGATGCGTCAGGTCTTGAGCTGCGTATGCTGGCACACTACATGCGTGACGAGGGGTACACTAAGGAGTTGTTGAATGGTGACATCCACACGAAGAACCAAGAAGCGGCAGGACTCCCTGACCGTGCTAAAGCAAAGACATTCATCTATGCTTACCTGTATGGCGCGGGGGACGCGAAGATCGGGTCAATCATCGGTGGTAGCTCTAGTGACGGAAAAGAAATTAAGGCGCGCTTTCTTTCCCAAACACCCGCCCTCGCTCGTCTACAGAGTAAGGTTGCCGAACAAGCAAGTAGTGGTTGGCTACCGGGGCTGGATGGTAGAAAAGTTTGGGTGCGCAGCGAACATGCTGCCCTTAACACTTTACTCCAAAGTGCTGGTGCGATAGTTATGAAGCGGGCGTTGTTCAGTTTTTGGCAAGCCCTGATGCTGAAGAAGATACCCTTTGGGTTCTGTGCCAACGTGCATGATGAGTGGCAGATTGAGACGCCACCTGAGCATGCCGAACAGGTCGGGCAGCTAGGTGTGAACGCCATCAAGGCTGCTGGTTTTTATTTCAAAATGCGGTGCCCTCTCGATGGCGAGTACCGGGTTGGTCAGACATGGAAGGACACCCACTAATGGATGAGGAGGAGATGTTGGAAATGTTCATGGAGTGTGACGACTTAGTGCTTCTTGGTATTAAAGATAATAAATTAATACTATGGCACAGTCCCGACTCTAATGAAATGGACATACTGGATATGCTACTTTATGCCTACAGAAGATTTTATGAGAGTGCTCAAGATAATAGGCCTTTACATTAATTCTGAAGTATGGTATAATAATGGTCTTTAAACTTTCCAATTAAAGGAACTAAACATGAACGATAAAATCATCACCGTCCAAGGACAACTTTTCTTTTCCTACAACCTCGACCACCTCAATGGGCCGAAGCCCTGGAACGAGAAGAACCCTGACTCGTGGCGGTATGAGTTGCACCTTGGTCAGCTGGATGACGCCACCGTTACCCGGTTGGAGAAAGAGCTGAACGTCAAGGCGCGTAAGAAGGACGATGACAGCCATGGTCTTGGTATGTTCATCAAGTGCAAGAGCAAGTTCCCCTTCACTGTTGCAGACCTAGACGGCAACCCCATCGATCCGTCTGACGTAGGCAACGGTACGGTTGCTGTTGTTGCGCTTAAGAGCTATGACCACCCCATGTCAAAGCAATATGGCTGGTCAGCCCGTTGCGTTGGCGGTAAGACCAAGGCTAATGCAGTGGTCAAGGATTTGGTCAAGCGTGAGAAAGAGGAGACTGCGGAAGATGTAGCCTTGTAATGACAGTCGCCCTTATAGATGCGGATGTGATTGCCTATCGCGTCTCATTTGCCTGTAAGGAAGAAACCCAAGAGAAGGCAGCTACCACGCTGTCTTCTTTATTGGAAGACATTCTTTACAGTCAATTGGATATAGCGACACACGAGCTGTATCTGACAGGCAAGGGAAACTTCAGGAATGAAATTGCAACCACCGTACCGTACAAAGAAAACAGGCGAGACAAGGAAAGACCACTTCACCTTGATTTTCTGCGTGGGTATATGGCTGATGCTTGGAGTGCAGAGACAGCGACAGGCGAGGAAGCGGACGACCTCATTGCAATACGTGCCACCGAACTTGGAGAAGACGGTTGCATCATTGTTTCAATTGACAAAGACTTCAACCAAGTACCAGGATGGCATTACAATTTTGTGAAACGAGACAAGTATTATGTGACTGCCCAAGATGGCCTCAGGTTTTTCTACAAACAGATACTGACCGGGGATCGGGTGGACAACATAATAGGCATCAAAGGTGTTGGCGACAAGAAGGCAGACAAGATGCTGGAGGACGCGAAGACCGAGCAAGAATTGTTTGCCGTTTGTGCGGAGGCACTGGGAAAAGACAGAGCAATTGAAAACGGGAGGCTGTTATGGCTAAGGCGAGAGAAGAACCAACTTTGGTGCCCACCCAGTTTAGACTAGCAGGTATGGACTGGCGTGTGGTATTTTCAGAAACACTATCAGATTTAGGACAATGCGACAATGATACAAACACCATCACAATCAGACAAGGAATGTCAAGACAACAAACCGAACAAGCATTTTGCCATGAGTTGGTACATGCCATTTACTTCACCATGGGAATGGATGACCATGACGAGAAAATGGTTGAAGGGTTTGCCCAGCTTCTCTATCAGTACCTCCGAGGTGCCTGATGCCGAAGAGAGCAGCAAAGAAGAAGGTAACGAAACCAAGAGTAGCAAGAACAAGGTGCGGCGGAAGGTGGACTGAGGCTCAATACAAAGGCTTCATTGTCAGGACTCTTAGGGCGGGTATGCGTAAGTGGCGTGTGCTTTATGATACAAAGGATGAGGCTAAACGTGGACAAAGAACAGATCAAGCAACAGGAAAGAAACGGGACATGTACGAATGTGCAGGCTGTGCTCGCCTTTTCAAGTCTGACGAGATTCACGTTGACCACATCGAACCAGTGTTTGACCCACGTAAGCGCGTACCTGCCGAAGAAACAGATTATACCCAGCTAGTACACAGGATGTTTTGTGAGATTGACAATTTACAAATCTTGTGCCACACTTGTCACGGCATAAAGACCGAGAATGAAAGGAAGCAGAGGTATGGAAAAGAAGACTGAGGTAGTTCTCATCAAAGAGAACGACGACGGAAGTGCCGACTATATGTTCAACTTACCGCCTGATTCGGTGGCGGCGTTTGCACGTCTTGGTATCATGACAGCTATCCAAGCTGGGTTTGACGGAGCCAAACGCTACGAGCCTGACAACGACGAACCTCCTGCGCCAACTATGGATGCCAACATCAAACGCTTGGCTATTGAGGCTGGGTTTATTGCGTGGGAGGACGAAGAGTGGCACCCTGCTGATGTTGTGTTTGACTGGGCTGGTGCAGACGACGAGTCGCTGGTTAATTTTTACCACTTGGTACGTAAAGAAGCTATTGCTAAGGAGCGTGAAGCCTGTGCTGCTACTTGTGAAAACAACCAAGCAGCATGGACAGAATCCGAATGGAACGATGCCTGTGCTAGGTGTGCCGAAGCAATCAGAGGAAGGTTTGCACAATGAACGAACGTATTGAAGAATACTTAGAAGAGCATCTTTGCCTCTATTACGTTGGTGAACATGGTTATGAAGTAAAAGACCCACATTACTTTATTTACCGAGAAGATGTTGAAGGGCTAATTGAGTTGGTTGTTAAGGAGTGTGCTAACATTGCCTACGAGG
>Ga0208898_1002887_pt1 | contig 10286 bp, 10 predicted proteins | sample VirMetDEL_Mar_4_FD_184513 | JGI IMG/M metagenome (GOLD analysis project Ga0208898, IMG submission 184513) | Aqueous microbial communities from the Delaware River and Bay under freshwater to marine salinity gradient to study organic matter... | ecosystem: Environmental > Aquatic > Marine >...
AAGCGATGGGTCAAATGGGTAATGCTGAAGAGGCTACTATTCCAGATGGTATTCCATTTGGCATGGAAGACCTAGAACTCGAAGAAGAAGAAGGTTCACTCGAAATGCAAGTAGGTGGTTACGTTCCGTATTCGCCATATTCGATGGAAGCTGCGCCCACAACTCCATACAAAGGTGTGCAGCCAACATTTGAGCAACTAATGCCAACTACTAGCGGACAGTATTCTGAAATTAAAACTTTTGTCAATGATGCTGGTATGATACTGAACATTCCATTTATTGGGGGAAAACCAATCTATCCTATACCTCCCGGTTATAGATTAAAACAGGCTGGACCTGCAGCACCTGAAATGCCTTCTGCACCAACAGTACAAACACGTGCGCCAGAAGTAAAGCCAGAAGGAAGAGAAGAGCGGGACGATACAGCAGACAGATATGATGCTATTAGACAAACTAAAGAACTATTGGGTGTTACAGGAACTGAAGGGTTTGACATAACTAATCTAATTCCCGGTGTAGGTTTTATTTCAGGGTTGCTGGGTAAAGAATCACCAAAAATCGGTGGCAGAACACAGCAGATGGGGCCACCAACAGAAAAGGTTTATCGTGCTAGACAAAGAGCCGCAACAAATCTAGGCATTGAAATTACAGGAAATGTAGGTTTTAATAAAGGTGATGTTGATCCAGCTTCTGGTGGTGTATTTAATCGTTATGGTATTTCTACTAATCCAGAAACTGGAGATGCTATTGGAACAGGTTCTGACGCAAGTTATGCTACCTTTACCGATTTTACAAATGTAATATCTGCTGGAAACAAAGCGGGTTGGAGAGGTGGTTTTATTGGAACTCAAGATAGTTCTGCGTATAAAGCACTAAATGAAACACAACGCCAAAAATACGATGACTTCCTTGGCTATCTTGAAGCTGAAACAAATGCAGATAAACCTCTTACAGAGTTACCTTTGCCTAAACCAGAAGTTCCAACAACAGAAACAGAAATGTTATTGGATCAGCCAGCAGCAGTAGAAACAAGGCGTCCAGATATGCTTGATACACAGCCTGCATATCCGCAACCTCTATATGACGCTGAAGTTCGTAGGGTTCCTCTTGAAGAATTGTATCCAGATATGAAACAACCTGAAGATAGGGATTTTATAGATTTTCCATCTGAGGCAAAGCCTGAACCAGATATTGGGTTTGCAGACACATGGATGGATGAAAGTTATAGTCCGACACCTACAGATAAATATGCTAGAGAAGCTGCACGTGAAACTGGAATAGATCCTCTAGGACTTATGCGACCAAAAGAAGATGAATCTTTTGCTAAAGCACAGGAAGCTGCTGGACGTAGGCGTGAAGAAATTATTGCTAGGGCAGATGCTAGAGAGCAAGAGATTGCCAGAAGAGAAGCAGAATTTGCGAAAAGACAGGCAGATGAGGCTGCAATTGCAAGACAAGAACAAATAGAAAAAGAAAGAGCAGCTGCTGAAGAGAGAGAACAAAGAGCCGCTGTACGTAAAGCAGCCGAAGAAAAAGCTGCGGCAGAAAGAAAGCAAAGAGAAAGAGAAAATCTAGCTGCAACTGCTGAAGCAGATAAAGATAGAACTAGCACAGCTAACAAACATGGATTTTCAGATGATAGAGTTCGTGATGACCAAGGAACAGCTACAGGCGTAGATAAAGATGGTCGTATTTCTTACGATAAAGATCACGATTGGTCAAAACCAACTCAAACTAAAGTTAAAGAAGAAAAAGGTGACGGCGGCGGCGGTGGAGGCGGCAAGATTGTCTGCACAGAAATGTATCGCCAAACACAACTTGATGATTGGGCAAAGGCTATAAAAATTTGGGATGTTTACCAGAAAAAACACTTGACACCATATCATGAAAAAGGTTATCATTGGTTATTCAAACCATATGTTCAAGGTATGAAAAACAGTAATCTTCTAACAAAATTTGGTGCATACTTAGCGAAACAAAGGACGCAACACTTACGTCATGTTTTGACTAAAGGACGTGCTAAAGACAGCATAGTTGGAAATATTTGGTGTAAAATTATTCATCCAATTGTGTATTTGGCAGGAAGAATTAAGTAGTTAAACGGAGAATTATTATAATGGCTAAACAACCAACACTTGCAGATTATCAAAAAACAGTACAACAGCGTTTCGATAATTTGAACGAAGAGGATAGAATGCTTCTTCAGGATCTTATTGGAACGCCTACTATTCGTGCTATAGGAAGGGTTCTTGGTAGTGAAATATTGTCATACATTGATATTGAATCACCTAGAACCTCTCGTAGACGTGGTTTAGCAGCACGTTAAATTGCTAAATTAACTGGCTTACCCATCCCCCGACATGGCTACGGTGGCCCCAGATTAGGAGAAAAGTAAATGGCAGAAGCCGCAGAAATTATGGCTGAAGAAATGCAGTCACCAAAGAAAGTTGCGTTTGCAAATCGTAAATACACTAATGAAGAAAAACGCAAAATGGAAGAAGAAGAACTTGAACAACTTCTAAAAGAACAACGTGGAGAAGTTGAAGAGGAACAAGAACCTAAAGAAGCTGAGCCTACTAACGCTGAAGAAAAAACATTTAAGAAGCGTTACGGTGACTTGCGTAGACATATGCAAGATAAAGAAAAAGAGTTTCAAGATCAAATTAACGAACTAAAATCACAGCTAGATAGTGCAACTCGTAAAGAGATTAAATTGCCTAAATCAGATGATGATCTAGAATCGTGGGCTTCTGCATATCCTGATGTAGCAGCTATTGTTGAAACTATTGCTATCAAGAAAGCTAAAGAACAAGCAGAAGCATTAGAAGAACGGATGAAAGCCGTTGATGAAATGCAGTATACTGCTAAAAAAGAAAAAGCTGAAGCAGAACTTTTGAGATTGCATCCTGACTTTGACGAAATTCGTGATAGTGATGAATTTCATGATTGGGCAGTAGACCAACCTAAATGGGTACAGGATGCATTGTATGAAAATGACAACGATGCACGTTCTGCTGCACGAGCAATTGATTTATATAAAGCTGACATGGGAATTACTACGAAGAAAAGTAGTAGTACTAAAGATGCAGCTAAATCTGTGTCTACAAAGAATAGTAGAAGTAAACCGCAGGATAATGAGTCTTCTACTTATCTGAAAGAGTCACAAGTTCAAAAGATGTCGCCGCAAGAATATGAAGCGAAATCTGACGAAATCATGGAAGCTATCCGTAGTGGAAAGTTTATCTATGATGTATCTGGTTCAGCCAGATAAAAAAAGTGTTGACAAATAGTTATTTTTTCGTATAACTATAGTCAATAATAGTGTAGGTGGGTTAGCTACTTGCCTACACTAATCAGCAAACACAACCTATGTCTTACGGATTACCTGACGAACATGGCCCGTTGAATATCTGGTCGGCCAACTAGATAAGATACGCACCCATAGTGAATCAGCCTCTGATTAGTCTGGTGAGTTTGTATCTGTTTAAATGCCAATAATAGGAGAAATATCATGGCTTTTACTACCGCAGCCGGGTATGGTAATCTTCCTAACGGTAATTTTTCACCAGTCATTTACTCCAAACAGGTGCAACTTGCTTTCCGCAAGGCCGCTGTTTGTGAGGCAATCACTAACTCCGATTACTTCGGTGAGATTGCAGCAATGGGTGATTCCGTTAAGATTATCAAGGAACCCGAAATCACAGTTAAGGCTTACGCACGTGGTACAACCATCACGCCGCAAGACCTTGACGATGAAGACTTCAGCCTGACAATTGACAAAGCTAACTACTTTGCATTTAAGGTTGACGACATTGAAGAGGCACACTCACACGTAAACTTCCAGTCATTGGCAAGTGACCGTGCTGCGTATCGCCTTGCTGACCAGTTTGACCAAGATGTTCTTGGCTACCTTGCTGGTTTTACACAGTCTGCTCTTCATGGTGCGCCAGACACTGTTAACACCACTGTTAACGGCACAAAGGCTGTCGCAACTGCTGGTTCAGACGAACTGCTTTCAAGCATGAAGCTGGACGCATCTGACTTTAACAACGGTACGCCGGGTGAAGCAATTGCTATCCTGCCACGTACTGGTGCTGGTGCTGCTCCGACTGCTGCTGGTGACGCAAACCCACTTCAAATTATTGCTCGTATGGCTCGTAAGCTGGACCAGCAAAATGTGGATTCGCAGGGTCGCTGGCTCGTTCTTGACCCAGTATTCATTGAAGTACTGAAAGACGAAGACTCTCGTCTGTTCAATGCTGACTTCGGTGGTTCTGGTCTGCAGAACGGTGTTGTAAGCAACAACATTCACGGATTTACCGTGTACACTTCAAACAATCTTCCTTCAGTTGGTACTGGTTCGTCCTTCGCTGGCACGAACTCTGCAGTCAACTACGGTGTGATTGTTGCTGGTCATTCTTCTGCTGTTGCAACTGCAGAGCAGATTAATAAGACCGAAACCTACCGTGACCCTGACAGCTTCGCTGACATCGTTCGTGGTATGCATCTGTATGGCCGCAAGATTCTTCGTCCTGAAGCACTTGTGAATGCCAAGTACCATTTGGCTTAAGGGAGGACTGAATAATGGCTACAATTACTTCAAATCTCGCTTCTGCTCGTGGTAACACACAGCGTGGACGTAACGTCTACTTGGTACAGAATGAACTTGACTTCGCTGTTACTACTGTAGACCCATCTGCTGCTGACGTTGTGCAGATGATGACTATTCCTGCTGGCACTGCAGTTCTTGCTGCTGGCGTGGAAGTCATGACTGCCGTTGCTGGTGCAGGTTCTGACTGTACTATTGACCTTGGTTTCAGCACCATTGATGCTGATGGCTGGGTTGATGGCTTTGACCTTGACGCTGCTTCTGCTGGTGACTATGCATCTCAAGCTGCATCTGTTGCTACAGAGTTCAAAGGTCTTCCTGCAGTTTTGACCGCTGACGACACTCTTGACCTGACCTTTGCTGGTACCGATGGTGGTATTGCATCAGGTAAGGTTCGTGTCTTTGCACTTTGCATGGACATCAGCGACACTGGTGACATGGCTGCTGACGAAGTAGACCGCGACACACTCGCCTAAATAAAGTATTGGGGCAGCTTTCGGGTTGCCCCTTTACAATCTATAATATTTAATAAAGGACGCACAAATCATGGCAATCACAACTGCAATGTGTAACAGCTTTAAACAAGAACTTCTTGGCGGTGTCCATGATTTGGATACAGATTCCTTGAAACTTGCTTTAATTAAAGCTACACCAACTGGCACATATAATGCCAGTACAACTAATTATTCTGACGTAACTGGTAACTCTGATGAAGCATCTGGTACTGGTTATTCCGCTGGCGGTCAGGTACTTGATGGCGCAACTATTTCGCTTGATGGTTCTACCGCTATTGTTGATTTTACAGATGAAGTATTTGCTGATGTAACTATTTCTGCTGATGGTTGTATTATTTACAACGCTGGGCAAGCTAACAAAGCAATTGCTGTTATTGACTTTGGTGGCACAGTAAGTGCTACTGCTGGTGACTTGACTATTGAATTTCCTACTGCTGACGCAAGTAACGCTGTAATTCGTATTGCGTAAGGAGTAGCAGATGGCTGTTACCGTAAATGCTGCTGTTTACGGAGTAGGTGTCTACGGAACAGCTAGATATGGTAAGGTTATTGTAAGTAACCTTGACCAAGCTACCGCCACAGGTGCTGTTAATACTGTACAGGTAAATGTAACAGAAGTATTAAACAGTGTAACGGCTACAGGCACAATTGCAAATGTAGTTGCTGGTGGTTTTGAAGTTGACATTTCTGAGCGTTTAGATAGCGTATCGGCTACAACAACAGTTAATGGCGTTCAGGTAAATGTAACAGAGATACTAGGTAGTGCTAGTGCTACAGGTGCAATAGGCACACTGGCGATTAGTAATACTGTTACACTTACAGGTGTTCAAGGCACAACTGCCTGTGGTGGTGTAGAAGATAAACCAACAGAGATTCTGGATAGTGTAAGTGCTACAGGCTCTGTAAACACTGTTCAAGTTAATGTTACAGAAATACTTGGCAGTGTAAGTGCAACAGGTTCTATAGGAACGCTAGAGCATAGTAATACAGTTACACTGACAGGCGTACAGGCAACAGGGTTTGTCAATACACTTGAAGAAAAGCCTACTGAGGTATTAAACAGTGTAAGTGCTACAGGTGCTGTTGGAGATAACTTTACATTCTCTAACACACATTCACTTACAGGTGTACAAGGTACAACAACATTAGGAACAATTACAAAGACTGCTGTTGTATTTGATTTCCAAGCTGTAGCAAGTCAATATAGTCGTGCTAGAACAGTTAAAATAGCAAGGGCAGCATAATGTCTACAGCAGCAGAAAGAACAGTTGATATACCATTCGAGAATAGAAAAGTATACATTCCTCGTGGTACAACGCCAGATGACAGAACAGTGCTGGTAAAGTTTGAAAACAGAACAGTGTATATAGAAAGACAAACAACATCTGCTGAACGCACTGTATATGTAACGGAGTTATATTAAATGTCATATCGTTGGCCTGTAAAAGACCCAGATGAAACACTTGACTACAGTGTAGATTGGTCACGTTTTCTTGATACCGCTACTATTAGTTCTGTTGCATGGTTTGTACAAACAGATGATATTGGTAAAACTGCACTTGCATCTGGACAAGATTTAACTACAGCCTCTGGTGGTACAGTTACCGACAGTATTCAAAATGTATCACAATCTAATACAACAACTGTAGCGACTATTAATATAGGAAGCGGTGTAACAAATCGTGAATACATATTTACTTGTCGTATGACTGACAGCACAGGAAGCACTGCTGAACGCACTATCAAGATTGCAATTAGAGAGAAGTAAAACACATGGCATATAACTTTCTAGGTTTAGTGAATGAAGTCAATCGCCGTTTGAACGAAGTTGAACTTACCTCATCTAACTTTGGTACGGCTACTGGTTTTTATGCACACGCTAAAGATGCTGTAAATGCTTCCTTGCGTTATATTAATCAATCAGAATATGAGTGGCCTTTTAATCATGTAGAGCAAGAGGATACACTCACAGCAGGAGTATCTCGCTATCCATTTCCTGCTGATGCAAAAGTATTAGATTTTGATACCTTTAGAATTAAAGAGAATAGCACTCTTGGAAATGCTACAGTAAAGCTATCTACACTTGCTTACGAAGAGTATTTGGAAAAGCATGTAGAACAAGAGTACTCATCGGACACAACTGGTCAAGGTGTTCCAAACAGGGTTGTACATACACCTTCTTTGGAATTTATTATGACACCTTCTCCAGATAAGGCATATGTAGTTGTCTACGAATATTATCGTATTCCAGTTGACCTTGAGCAGTATGATGATGTTCCAGATGTTCCTGAAAGATTTAAGCATGTAATTACAGATGGTGCTATGCACTACGCATATTTGTTTAGAGGAAATACACAGGACGCTTTGGTAGCAAAAGAAAAGTTTGAGGAAGGCATTAAGCATATGCGTTCCATGATTATTAACCGCTATCATTACGTGCGGTCTTACATGATTCCACAAAATACAGGTGGTGGTGGTAGAATTGGCTACGCTAGACTGCCGTTAGGATAATATAACATGGCAGATAGATGGCAAACCTATCCTGTGGAGTTTCGTGGCGGTCTGGTAACAAATTTAAGCCCTTTGCAACAGGGCGTAAATGCACCGGGGTCAGCACGTATTCTTCGTAACTTTGAACCTTCTGTTGAAGGTGGTTATCGTAGGATTGAAGGTTACGATAAATACGATAGCAACTTGATACCACCATATGGTGCGCCAGTTGTACATGGTTTTGGTCAGACAGGTACGACACTTGTAATTGGTAATATAGATACCACACCAGAAGATGGCGATACTCTTACAATTGCTGGCGTAGCTGGAACATACACAATTGCATCTGCTGGTGTTACATTTGACGGTACAAATAATCGGGCTACACTTACACTCACAACTAGCCTTGATTCAAGTCCAGCAAATGCAGCAAGTGTTACATTTACAAGTACAACATCTAATTATTTAGCATTGGGTGTAGCAAGCTGGGAAGACATTGCGCTTGTAGCTAAAAATGATAATTTATTTTCCACATCAGGTAGTGGTTATACACACCTTAATGTACCGAATTATGGTACACCGCTTGTAGATGGGGGCAGTCAAACAGGTACTAGCCTTGTAGTAGATGGGCTTACAAGTGCGCCTCAAGCGGGTGATGTATTTCAGATTGCTGGCGTAGACCTTGTATACACTGTAACTGCAGATGCAACTGTAGCTTCAGGTAGTGCTACACTAGCAATAGACCCGGCACTTGATAGCAGTCCTGCAGATGATGCCGCACTTACATTTTTATCAACTAGCCGTGATGGTGCTGTAAGAACAAGATTTGCAAAATATAACTTGACAGGCACTGAAAAAGTTGCTATAGTAGATGGAGCAAATGCACCTGCATTATATGATGGTTCAACATTTACAGTATTAAATGATGCACCTGCAGATGTTATTAGTGCTACTCATGTAGTGGAATTTAAGAAAGCAATATTTTTTGCAAAGGGAACTACGCTTACATTTACAGAACCATATACTGATGATTCATTTTCTGTAGCAAATGGTTCTGGTTCAATTAATGTAGGTGGTGTAATTACAGGACTGTTTGTATTTAGACAGCAGTTGATTATATTTACAGAAAGGCACATACAGCAATTACAGGGTAACACTGTAGCTGACTTTACATTGCAACCAATCACTGAAGACATAGGATGTCTTGAAGGTGACACAATACAAGAGATTGGTGGTGACATTATATTCCTTGGTCCTGATGGACTTAGACTGCTGAGTGCTACAGAACGAATTGGTGACTTTGGATTGGCGGCAATATCTAAGCCAATTCAGAAAAACATGACAAACTTTATTGCTGCTAATACATCATATACCAGCACAATAATTCGGGAAAAGTCACAATATAGATTGCTTGGGTATAATAATAATATTACACAGGAAAATGCTCAAGGTATCATTGCTACACAGTTTGCTGAACAGGGTGGTGCTGGTACAGGTTTTGCAGAAACACGTGGTATAAGAGCATATGTAGCTGATAGCAATTACAATGCTACAACTGAAGTAGTTTTCTTTGCCAATGATGATGGTTACTTGTATCAGATGGAGTCAGGCAATAGTTTTGATGGTGCTGATATTCAAACTACATTTGCTACACCTCATCTGCCAATTCAAGACCCACGTGTACGTAAGACATTTTATAAGTTGTTTTTGTATACTGACCCACAAGGAAGTGTCAACTTTGATGTTAGTTTAAAGTTAGACTTTGATGGTCAGGATGTTATACAACCAGCACCAATTAGTTTTGCAAACACTACAGGTGTTGTAGGATTTTACGGTACAGGTACATATGGAACAATTTCGTATGGTAATAAGTTGCAAAAACTTTTTGAAGGACAAGTTATAGGTTCTGGATTTGCTGTTTCATTTCAGTTTGAGTCCGATAATAGTGACCCACCATTCTCACTGGACGCATTGACAGTAGAATATGGTATAAACGACAGAAGGTAGGTTAAAATGGGTACTGGTTATACAAGAACAGACGTAAGTAATAATATTGCTACAGGAAATATTGTAAACGCATCTGATTTAGACAATGAATACGATGCCATTGAAGCGGCATTTAACTCATCGACAGGTCATACACACGATGGTACTTCAGCAGAAGGTGGACCAATTACAGTTGTTGGTCCTGTACAAGACCTTGTTGTAAGTGCTACCGAAGTTAAACCAAAGACGACAAATACACTTGACTTGGGTACATCAGCATTACTTTACAAAGATGCGTACTTGCAAGGCAATATGTATTTCCGTGATACTGCACTTAAGATTGTATCAAGTGCAGATGGTCAGCTTGATATTGACGCAGATGTTGAAGTTGAAATTACTGCACCTACCCTTGACATTGATGCTTCTACCGCTGTAACCATTGACACTGCCACACTCACAATCACAGGCTCTGCTAATGTAGTTGGTGACCTAGACGTTGACAACATCAACATCAATGGTAACACCATCATCAGCACAGATACAAATGGTAACATTGCCCTGACACCTAATGGTACAGGTGAAGTGGACATTAGCAAAGTAGACATCGACAGTGGTGCTATTGATGGCACTGTTATCGGTGCATCTTCTGCTGCCGCAATCACTGGTACAACAATCACTGGTACATC
>Ga0208898_1002891_pt1 | contig 10278 bp, 14 predicted proteins | sample VirMetDEL_Mar_4_FD_184513 | JGI IMG/M metagenome (GOLD analysis project Ga0208898, IMG submission 184513) | Aqueous microbial communities from the Delaware River and Bay under freshwater to marine salinity gradient to study organic matter... | ecosystem: Environmental > Aquatic > Marine >...
ACCAACGTGGACTATTGCCACTCCTCCGACGAATTTCGAGAGCCTTTCTTGGAGCTTTTCAACTTCGAACGGCGATCCTGCTTGCTCGATTTGTTGTTGAAGTGCTTCAATACGTGCTTCAATTCGTCCTGTTTCTCCTTTTCCATCTACAATTGTAGTTTGTTCTTTAGTTACAGTTACAGTACGGGATTCACCAAACCAGTCCCAAGAAAACTTATCTAGCTTCATCCCTTTTTCTTTACTAAATACCTCTCCACCAGTTAGTGTAGCGATATCTTCTAAAATCAGTTTGCGACGATCTCCAAAATCAGGAGCTTTAACGGCACAAACTGCTAATGTACCTCGCATTTTATTTACTACAAGAGTAGCGAGTGCTTCATTATCAATGTCTTCAGCAATGATAAGAAGAGAGCGACCTGTTCCAGATACACCTTCCAATACAGGAAGAAGATCTTTTACAGTTGTAAAACGCTGGTCAGCAATCAAAATGTATGGTTTATCCAATACTGCTGACATTGTAGCGTTGTTCGTTACGAAATATGGGGATTTGAATCCACGATCGAATTGTAAACCCTCTACTGTTTCAAGATAAGTTTCGCTTGATTTTGATTCTTCAATGTATACAACTCCCTCACGACCTACTTTTTGCATAGCGGTCGCAATCAATTTACCTACTTCAGGGTCGTTGTTAGCTGAAATGGTAGCGATTTGTTCAAGTTGTTCTTCACTTGAGATATCTTCAGCGTTAGAACGAAGTTGTTCTACGACTTGTTTTACAGCCGTATCAATACTACGTTTGATTTCAACCGCATTAGCGCCATTATTAAGATGTGAAAGACCAGCTTTTACCATCTCACGAGCCAACAACGTTGAAGTTGTAGTACCATCACCAGCAGAATTTGCTGTGTTGATAGCAGCTTGTTTAACCATTTGAACTCCTAATTCTTCAATAGGATCTTCAAGTGAAACATTTTTAGCTACTGTAACTCCATCTTTTGTAGATTGGGGAATTCCATTGTTAGCAATTACTACGTTACGTCCATTAGGGCCTAGTGTTGCAACTACTGCATCCGCTAATTTATCAATACCTGCTACAAGTTGTTTACGTGCATCAGGGCCTAGTTCAATAATTTTACTCATTTGTTAATGCTTTTTTTTCCTCTTCTGTTACTTCTGTTTGACTTAAAACTTCATTAACATTAAGTGATTTTTTAATTTTAGCTAAAACTTCATTTTCTTTACCAATAAAATACTCTGTTCCTTCGTATTCAAATTTAGTAAATCCCATTGTAGGAAGAACTACGATATCTCCTACTTGAAGTTGGGTAGGGACAAAATTACCTCCAGCAATTACGTGTCCAGGACCTACTCCAATTACTTCGGCTGTTTTATTAGTTTCATTCCCTAAATCAGGGACTACGATATTGCCGTAACGAGTCTCTTCAATTTCGACTGGTTTAACGATAACGGCATTGTAAAGTGCTTCAATCATAATTTAATAATATTTTTTAATTCATTTGATTTGGCTTCAAAGCTTTTAACAAATTCACGAAGTGAATCATAACTACGAGATTTAGCATCATCACGAGCGATTGCCTCGAGACAAAGTCCTAAGGAACTATAATGTCCAATGGTATTTTGGTATTCATGCCCTGCCTCTGAGTAGGTAGATTTTTGAGCGATATAACAATAATCGTCTAATTGAATGTAATAAGGTTCTATTTTTGGATCCTTAATAAAACGCAAATTTGATTTGCTTGGTTTTGCCATAACTATATTTATTTATGTTTCGGTGAATATACGAATAAAATCGCGCTAGGACACGTTTTATTTGGGAAATATTACTTAATTTTTAGTGATTTTGGTTTCGCTTTTTCCGATACTGGGATTGAAATTTCGAGTAAGCCATTTTCAAGTTTAGCATCTGCTTTACTTAAATCATATTTAGCTGAAATTTTGTATCCTAAATCGAAGGAACGTTTTGATAATCCTCTGTGGATTGTACCAGGATGAATTGAATCACCTTCTTCTGGTTTTTTATAACTGATTTTTACAATATCATCTTCGATATTTACGTTAACCTCATCTTTAGTAAGTCCAGTACAGGCAACTTCAAAATGAAGGCTGTCATCTGTATAGAAAATATTTAAAGGGTGGGGTTGTTTAGCCTGTGTGGCTGATAGAAATCCACTCGTTGGGTGGAAGAAGTTGTGAAATAGAATGTCAAATTCATTAAAGTTTGTACTCATTTTGATTTACAATTTGTGAGTGCCTAAGCTACTCGGGTTAATAAAAACATAACTTCGTGCCCTAGCTACAATTTTATGTTTATTATACATATTAGATATCTTGTTTTCTTACATGGTAATAATGACTTTCCCAATTTTCTCCTTTAAACTCAAATTTAATCCAGCCTTTAGTATTAACTTTCATTATAGCTGATGTAGCATCTTTGTTATTATTTAAGATGGTTTTGATTACAGATGAATTAAATGGAAGTTTAGTTCCGTATGGAGTATCTGTAAGGGTAAAATTAGGAATTTGGTAATCAATTTTGTTAGTATGGTTTGAATTATCTCCAAAAGACATTACTAAAACATCCTCACCATCTAAATCTCTATCAATTTTAATAATCACATTATCACTTTCAAGTGCGTTGTGGGCTTTAATAATAGCACTGATAGCTTCGGAATCTAAAGAACCTACAATTCCATAATCATCAGTATCATTTACTGTGCCTACATCTTGGATAAGCAGTAATTCAGATAAAGAGAAATTTAAGGTATAATTTAAATCAGCAACAATAAGTTTACTGAAGATTTTATGTTGGGTTTCTAAACTTAGATGAACATCCCCACTAGTAATAGATAATAATTTATTGAGTTTAGATGTATCATATACCGCAAGTGTGCTATCTTCTAGCGGGAAATTTGTGTGTTGAACGCGTCCAATCATGTCCTTATTGGGCGATTGGAAGTCAATAGATAATGCGTTATCTGCGATATCCCACTTAACTGATTCTACTATACCTCCTAGGTAATATTTACCTATAATTGATTGGAGTTCACTTTTATTTATCATAATTAAAAACTAAAAATTAGATTTCGGTATGGGTTCAAATTTAAATCCCATCCTAAATCACTATAAAACCCTTGTAATTTACTTTCTAAAATTGTTTCAAACGATTTATTTGTATCTGCGTATTGTGATAGTAATTTACTAATCTTTTCTGGCATATCAAAGTCTAAGAATGCTAAAGCGTCAATTCTATAAGGATTATCTTTTAAATAAATCCACTTAACTTTATCACCTTGAACTATCTTAGAATGTTGTTTATCTAATTTCCAAAATGTAAGCAAATCATTATACTTAATAGCTGCTTTTACTGGGGCAGGAGCGCCTTGTTTAATAATAGAAAACATCTCTCCAGCTCCTGGGGATTTGGCTAGATATTTATCTAGAGTTTTTACACGAGTAGGATTACCTAGAATTGTAATATCCATTTCAGGAGATAATACTTTGGCTCTAAATGCTTGAAGTAAATCATCAATTTCTTTTTGTTGAGCACCTTTAAGAGCACGTTGTAGGATATCATTAAAAAACTCCCCAAAAATTGGAGGGAAATTAGCTTTCATAAATTCTAACCCCTTAATATCTAAATCATCTACATTAACACCCTCTTTTTTAGTAATCCATTGTGCGTAACGTCGAGTAGCTCTAAAATAGCCTGAGCGAATAATACACTCAGTTTTCATTTCAAATCTATGTTCAGGGATATTAAATGCTTCTTTAGCTAAAGTAGAATAATAATCCGTAATTAAATCTTGATATTCAAGGGCTATTTGTTCAAGTTTTTCATCTCTTTCTTCTTCACCCATATTATCGAAATCAGGGTGGCGATGCCTAAGAAGAGGTTCAGCATTATAATAGTTAGAGTCTGTATCAACATAAACACAATAATTTGTATCCTCTTTATCGGCAATAAACCAAGGGGTGCTCTCTAATTGTATCATTCAATTTCGCTTTCTATCATTGAGGCTTCAATTTCGCCTTTGCTGTTGTAAATGTTTTCTGGGACTTTAATCTCAAATTTGTTTTCTAGAAGAGAAAATCGTCCTCCTTGGCGAAGCATCTTTCTAAAGAAATTCTCTTGGACTTCCGTCCAATTCTCTCCAATAGCGATTACTTCATCTTTATTAAGTAATTTGCCATTACACATAATGGTAACTCCTTTTCTAATTGCTTGTTTTGTAATCATAATTTATTCTCCTTTTATTTCTTTATTCATATTACGATTAGCAAATAATGCTGATTCTTGAATAATACGTTGTCCTGTTAAAGTAATAGATTCGCTTAGAATTACATTACCATAGCGGAAGCTACCAAGAGCAGTTGCACCATACAAGCTGTTTAGCAAAATTTTCATAGTGTATTGAAGTAAATGAAACTTCTCACCACTTTCTTTATCTCCGGATTGATATGCCTTTTTCATTTTAGCTTTATAATCTTTACGTTCTTGAAACCAAGTATTAAGAATAGTAGATAATACTGATTCTCTATCTGTTTTATAAACCACCCCATTAGCTGAGATAGCATATTTTTTAATTTTAATGGTTTTAATAATATCCTTAATTTTAAGATATTCTCTTTTTCTATCTGGGAATTCAAATAGGAGAGTATCATTAGGATCCATTTTTTCTAAATCATTTAAAGCATAATGACAATTAAAAATTTCTTTATTTTCAACTACTACTTTTTCATCCTCCATTATAATTCGACCTGCTAAGGTTTCTTTACCAATGTTTAAAGACATAATGATTGAAGGATATAGTGAAGTTAAATCTTCATCAAACATATATTTGAAGATACCAGCTGTAGGGCAGAATAAATAACCACCAGCATAATTCTTTTTAGAAATAGGATTAGCATCTTTAGCTGGTGGGGCTATGCCTTGACTTAAAAGATAAGCTGAAATAGCTCCGTCTTGAGTTTTAGTATTAGCATAAACCTCACTATAGTTATGTTTACCTTTGTGGGCTAAGTTTTTAGTAAGAGCTAAATATTCTAATTTTTCATCTAGTGCTTTTAAGATTTCAACATCTCGAAAGTTATATTGAATAAATTTATAAATGTCTTCTTCAAACAATCTATCTAAAGACCCTTCATATTCAATCTTATTAATCCCAGCATACTTTTCTCCAATAACGTCTAATTTAAAAGAAGGTTCATCTCTAAAACTATATTTTTTATGTAAACGCATATAATCCAAAGATTCAACCCCAACAATATTTACAAATTGGTCTTTAGTATACCATTTAGATTTATAAACCTCAGTAATTGGGTCTTTATACCAAGAATCTTTCTTAGAATTAATTTCTCCAAGAGGTGAGAGGTAACTAGCTGTTTTCTTATTTAGAATATTACAAATTCTATAATACAAATAGGGAATATCAAAATAATCACTATTCCAACCAATTAAAATATCGGGTGAAATTTCCTTCATTCTAGAAATAAAGTTTTTTAATAATTCCTTTTCGGTATTAAAAGGAACAATCTCTTTATTTTTAGCTTTAGTATGTTTAAGTTGTTTTTTTTCATCTAAGATAAGGATAACCCATTCATCCTTTTGTTTATACCACCAAGCAATTGAAGTGACGGGTTTTGGGGCACTTTGGATATATTCCTCGGTAAGTGCTCCTCCCATCTCAATCTCGATATCAAAAAATATTTCTTTATGGTTCTTAGAAGGTTCATCATTAGTGCCATAACGATCAATAAGAAACTTTTGATATGGAGGCATATCATGGAAGTGTAAACCTCGAGTACTCTTATCAGCGTATTTAGGATTTTTTGAAAAATACCAATCTGTAGTAGATTTTAGATATTCTCCATTCAATCCTCTATGAGTATGCTTTCCTTCAGGGCACGTTACATATGCTGAATTTTTATATGGGATGATTTGATGTTTACCATCATCTTCCCATAAGTGCATTTCAAAGTAATTAGTATCAAGTTTTTGACCTTGATAACACTTTATATAACTCATTAGTGTGTTTTTGCTGCTGAGGGATGTGATTCAAAGTGTCCAAAATATGGATCGTTTTTGCTAAAAAACTGCTTTAAGTTTGGACGGAAATAATTAATATTCTTCATTACCTTTCGGTCTCGACTACGATATACAATATACTTGTCACCAACCTGTTCCCAATGACAAGCTTCGCCTTGTTCTTTGGAACGAGTTTCAACAGTTTTTTCTGCCTCTTCTTGAGTAAAACAAGCTTTGGATAAATTCGACGCCTGTACTTCCATATAAGCGGGCCAAATTTTATCCTTAAGACCATGAAGCATAGCACCGTTCCCAACGGATACATAAGCAATGTCACACAACGCATCCAAAACTTCAACGATGTTTCCTTCTTCGCAAGCTTGTTTATATTCTTCAAGCTCTTCAAGAACGAAATTGTATACGAATTCCCATTCGTCCCTATTTTCTGGTATAACTGGCTCATAATTGTTAGGTTTGTTCATTAGAGCGTTAAATTCTTCTACTTCACTAACAAATGGGACATACTCACCATTAAACTTATCAGCAATACGTTCTGCTGTAACCGAAGCCCATTCTACTTCAGGGATCAAGCTTAGTTGGTCTCTATCTCTAAGAGATTGAAGTAAACCTAAACTATTACGTAATTCAATTTCTACTAAATCTTTAAAATCCATAACTTAAATATTATGTCCTCCGTTATTAATCTTCAGACTATCAAAAAATTCTTTACGTGCGTTGTTTGTATCATCTCTAAACGCTCCAGATGCTTTCGTTGTAACCATAGCAGCACCTTGATGTTTAACACCACGACAAGATACACAATTGTGAGTTCCTACAATAGTAACAATAACACCTAAATTACCTTCAGTAATTTTATTTACAGCATTGTGAATTGCTGAGGTAAGTTGTTCTTGAATAGCACCTCTACGGCCAAATAATTCTACAATTCGGTTTAATTTAGACAAACCAATTACCTGACCTTCTTCACCAGCAATATAACCAATGTGAACAACTCCTCCAATAGTTTGGTGGTGGTGAGAACACATTGAGGTAAGTGGAATATTTCTTTCAATAATAACTCCATCATAACCATCTGAAGGGAATGAAGTGATAGGGGACATTGCGTTGTAACGACCAGCCCATAAATCATTTACATAGGCTTTAGCTACTCGACGAGGTGTTTCCATTGAATTTGGATCATTTCGCCAATCACATTTTAGAGCATCGAGGAATTTACCATATGCTTCCTCAGCTTCATCAATCATTGATAGTTTTTCCTTCTCGGTGAATGGGAAACCAGGTGCTACACCATTAGCAAAACCTGTTTGTACCACTTCTAATTCTTCGTGGATTTTTCTACGTTTGTTTTCCATATAACTTATTTTGTGTAAATATAATAACTAATTTGAGATAATCCAAATTATAGAGCACAAATTTCGGGGTAATTTCTACAATGTCCTTTGTCATTATCCATTCCATAACCAACTACCCATTCATTCTTAATTGTAAAAGCATGATATGAAGGATGTTCTGGGATAGGGGATGTTTCTCTGGTGATTAAAGTTGCTATTGAGATTGAAGATGGGTGTTTGACTTCTAAATATTCAATAACTGCATTCATTGTGTTGCCTGAATCGTAAATATCGTCAACAATATAAACGTGTTTGCCTTTAATTGGGGTTTCTAAATCCTTTGTAATTTGAATATCACCTTGCTTATTTTTAGCAATATACGATTTAACGCGCATAAAATCACATTCCACGTCAATGGGCATCGCTCGCACTAAATCGCTGTAAAACGCAAAACAACCGTTAAGTAAGCCAACCATTACGATGGGTGTTTTATCACCTCTGTGTTCATCTGCGATTTTTTTACCTAGGATTTTTGTTTGAATATCAATATCCTTTTTATTAAATAGAACTTCCATTTTTATCTCTTTTTGCTTTGCAATTTTTACATAAATAAATTATGTGAGGGATCCCGAAAGTTCCCTTTACATAATGCTTTAAAATAGTTTTGTCAGGAATGCTGTTTAGGCAATCCTGACAAACTGTAGTGAAATTATCTTTCTTCTTTTTGGCCATTATTTAGTTCTCATCTCGTAATTGAATAATTCAAAATCTTTTTTGTAAAAGTCGTTTATGATTTGATACATTTCTGGGGTATAAATTTTAGTCCAATCTCGTTCGGCATATTCCATACTATTATAGATTTGTAAAGCAGATTTAAGTTTAAATTGGGCTGTTTTGTTATATTCAGTAACAAATCTTTTCCAATCTTCATCCAAAGTCTCAAAACGAAGGATATGATCTACCAAAATATGCCCTTTAATAGAAATAAACCTATGTTGGGGGAAGGTCAATTCATGTTGAGTTAATTCTTCATTGTGGGCTTCATAAATAGCTGTTCGAGATTCTAAAGCATATACAAATTCTTCAAAACTATGGATCCCAAATCGCTCTTCAAGATATTCAATAGTTCTCAAATAATTCCAACAAGAATAAGCTCTATCATATGGGTTTCTTACAATAGCAAAACTAGTATAAGTATCTAACAACTCTTCATCGTGTTCTCGATAGTCTTGAATGTAGGTTGCGTGGTGATGGCCATGATCTGTTTTATTAGATAAATGGGCAAATGGTGCGTGTGAGGCATTCTTAGGAATACCTGTAAAGATAATTTTGTGTTTGTGGAAAATCATTAGTTAAACTCCTCTTTTAGTATCAAAAGCAATAATATGATCACGTCCTGTCATGTTGTAGCCCTTTTCAGCACACATTTCGAATACTAAAGGATACATCTTGACTAATTCCTCTCTATTATCCCCAGCAGGCATTACAAATGTTTTGTCTTTAGGAATATCGAGCTCTTGTCTGTAAGCTTCGATTTCAGCGAGGCCTTCATCAGTCCCATCCCAGACAGGCTTATAATGATAGTCAGCATGATAATCAAGAGTCTTTCTAATGGCTTCAGTATTAAGGCGAAGACGATTGTGCGTTTGAACCATCTTTTCATCTGTAACTGATCCATTGGGAGTAATGGCACCAACAACAGGGACACTATTGCTAAACTTAGGTGACAAAGAAATGAGACCAATCGGATAATCTGTTTCGAGGAAATGACTCCCTTCAGTCTCAATAGTAATAAGAATACCCCTTTCATGAGCGAAATATGTTAGTTCGTTTACTAATGCTGGGTGCATTGTGGGTGAACCACCTGTTAACATCATTTCTTTGATGTGAGGATTCTCATCATAGATTTTAATAATGTCATTAAACGTAAATGTCCCTTTTTCAGGATGGACTGAAGTATACCAAGAATCACACCAACCACCTTCACCAAAATAACATCTATGAGTACAGCCAGTAGTACGAACAGCAATAGTAGGGCGCCCAAATCTAGATCCTTCAGATTGGACACACCTATAAACTTCAAGGACAGGAAGTACTTTATCATAATCTGTAATTCGGCCTAAAGGAGCCGTTTTATTCCACAATTTGGGATTAATAGGTTGAGACATAATACGCGGCATTTTTATTGTGTTCAGCAAATTTAACCTTAGTAACTTTAACTCTACCCTCGGTTTCTTCATGAACAAATTTATCAATTTTTTGAAAAATATATTCTGCAAATTTTTCAGCTCCAGTTGCTGGGATAATTCTAAGTTGGATAATTCCTTGGTTATCTAGATCTTGGAAAATTTCTAAAGCGGGGTCGTCCTCAGCACAAATTAGAGTGTGATCAAACATATAATCCATCCATTCTTTGGGAGACATACCATCAATTTGAGTTTTAGCACGTTTCATACCACCAAAATCCCAAACCCAATTTCTATGGTCTAAATCACCTTCAAAATATACTTTAAAGGAAACACCATAACCATGTAAATAACTACAATGTGTATCTTTTGCTCTCCATTGACGGAATACAGTTGAGAATCCGTCAAATACTTTACTTGATTGATGCTTACCCATTGAAATTATTATAATTTTCTATTAAAAAAGCTTTCTGTTGAACTCCAACATGGCGAGTAAATTCTTTACCAGTTCCGTCAACTAAAATTACAGTTGGAACGTTACGAACACCATACTTTATAGCCAAATCTTGGTTTTCATCTACGTTGATTTTTTCTACCATTACTTCTTTTGAAATTTGTTCCATTATAGGACCAAACATTCTACAAGGCCCACACCATGGAGCACTAAAATATAAATATCTCATATTATTTATTT